>Ga0181603_10002783_pt1 | contig 13625 bp, 15 predicted proteins | sample 041ome_13_FD_148633 | JGI IMG/M metagenome (GOLD analysis project Ga0181603, IMG submission 148633) | Coastal salt marsh microbial communities from the Groves Creek Marsh, Skidaway Island, Georgia - 041409US metaG (spades assembly) | ecosystem: Environmental > Aquatic > Marine > Intertidal zone...
GGAATTTTGAACTATGAGATGACAAAACAATATATGTCTCTTGTGGATCGTAATATCAATGGAATGTACGAGATGATCGAGTATTCTCGTCATAAGAATCGTGTAAATTTCCATGCCAATGTTTTGAAGGATTTGGATGTTGGACAATATGTGATTTTTGATGGATACGAAGCTATCGACCCCGATACATACACCGATGTGTGGAATGACATGTTTCTCAAAAAGTACACAACCGTTCTCTTTAAGAAACAGTGGGGACTCAATCTCATTAAGTTCGAAGGTATGCAACTTCCGGGCGGAGTGACTTTCAATGGAAGACAAATCTTTGACGACGCAAATACCGAGATCGAAAAAATCGAGGAACAGATGCAGTTAAGATACGAAGCTCCTCCACACTTCTTTGTAGGATAATATGTCTCCTCGTAACGTATATTTTAGTCACGGTACCACAGCCGAAAAGCGTCTCTATGAAGATATTATCATAGAGTCTTTGAGAATCTATGGACATGACGTATACTATATTCCTCGTAAGATAGTCAACACAAACGCAATCTTCAATGAGGATGCATTGTCGGAGTTTGGTGACTCCTATATGATTGAAGCGTATGTTGAGAATATTGATGGATTTGCGGGCGATGGTGATCTCTTAAGTAAGTTTGGTGTCGAAGTACGAGATCAAATGAATCTCATTGTTTCGGATCGACGTTGGCAGGATCTCATTGGAAGATTTCAAACCGACGATTCCTCCGCACTTCGCCCCAAAGAGGGAGATCTTATCTACTTTCCAACTGCGAATGGTCTCTTTGAGATCACCTTTGTTGAAGACGAAACACCGTTCTATCAATTACAAAATCTTCCGACATTTAAACTTACATGTGAACTCTTTGAGTACAACAATCAGGCAATTGACACAGGTGTCGATGCGATTGATAAGTTTGAAACTGAGTTTGCAACAAGAACGAAGCTCACCTTGGGTGCTGGATCGGGTACGTACAACATTGGAGAAGATGTTACTCAGGGTCTTGGAGATAAGAGTCCACAAACAGTTATCACAGCCGAAGTTGCGGCAGACAGTGATTCTCCGGCAGATGGATCGGGTTATGTTGTTGTTTCGAGCATTACCACATCCTTTGACTCACCGGAACGAAGCACAACTCAGTTCTCAATAACCAGCGGAAGTGTTGGAAATCTTGTGGGAGCAGAGTCAGGCGCCTCTTATGCAATCACCTCAATTGATGGATTCACTACAATTGATGATAACGATTCCGACGCACAGAACGTAGACTTTGAAACGATTGGAAACAATTTTATTGATTTTACGGAAACCAATCCCTTCGGCGAAATCAACATAACGACTTAAGATGCTCAACGGACAATACTTTTACAATCAGACCATGAAGAAGGCGGTTGCCGTCTTCGGAACGATCTTCAACAATATTAAGATTGTTCGACAGGGTGGTAGTATGGAAAGAGTTCCTTTGTCGTATGGACCAAAGGCAAAGTTCCTTGCTCGCATTAATGCCGAAAGAGATCAAGCCGAAAAGAGAAGTATTGCAATTAAACTTCCAAGAATGGCGTTTGAGATTACTTCGATCTCCTATGATACGACCGCAAAACTCAATCGAATGAATAAGAGATTCTTTCCGATTGATGGAAGCAGCGTCAAAAAGAATACCGTAATGCAAAGTGTTCCCTATAAATTGGGAATACAGTTGAATATCCTTGCAACAAACCAAGACGACGCTCTACAGATCTTTGAACAAATTCTTCCCTCTTTCACACCCGAATACACCATTGCGATAAAGAACATGGAAGGACCGGACACCTCAACCGATGTGCCGATTGTTTTGACTGGTGTTTCTTTTTCGGATGAGTACGAAGGATCTTTTGAGACTCGAAGAACTTTAATTTATACGCTTGACTTTGATATGCGTGTTCGATTTGCCGGAACAACATCCGAAGGTAAAATCATTCGCATCGTCGATACTTACTATTACAGTAAGTTATTGGATACTGACGATAGTCCAACGATTAAGACCTCGAATCCGGTCGGAGAAGAGAATGTTCGAGTCGTGGCGGATGACGATGGATCTCCATTCGATAGTTTGGATAGTCCATTGGATATAACAACAACATTTGGTTTTGATTATGCCTCACCGTGATAAAAATGAGATTGTTGCTGCTTTAGAAAAAAACCTTCCGGTAGTTCCAAAAAAGATCAAATCAAACGTTGATCAGGGACAGATCAATAATGACACCGAGAATGATGTCGAGTATTCTCGGCAAAAGATGAAGGAACTGATCGATATGAGTTCCGAAGCCATTCAGAATATGATGGCACTTGCTTCTGAAACCGAACATCCTCGAGCGTTTGAAGTTCTTTCGAACATGATTAAACAGGCATCCGAGATGTCACAGGATCTTGTTAAACTTCAAAAGACACGTAAGGAAATCACACAATCCAAAGAAGAAACAAAGGGTGCTACCACAAATAATGCGATCTTTGTAGGCTCAACAAACGAGTTACAGAAGTTTTTGAAAAACCGTGATAATGATGAATGAAGTAGGCGGATACCTTGGTAACGCTTTAGTTAAGAGAGACGGACTTCCACAAGATTATACTCAAGAGCAAGTCGATGAGTATATCAAGTGTATGAATGATCCGATCTACTTTGCGGAAAACTATGTAAAGGTTATTACCTTAGATAAAGGATTGCAACCATTCAAGCCCTATCCTTATCAGTGTAAAATGTTTGAACAGTTCAACGAGAATCGATTCAATCTTGTTCTGGCCTGTCGTCAATCCGGTAAGTCGATCTCTTGTGTGGTTTACATTCTTTGGTACGCGATCTTCAACGCAGATAAGACCATTGCGATTTTGGCGAATAAGGGTTCGACTGCTCGTGAAATGTTGTCGCGTGTTACACTCGCACTTGAAAATCTTCCGTACTTTCTTCAACCCGGCTGTAAGGCATTGAATAAAGGATCGTTGGAGTTCTCAAATAACTCGCGAATCATTGCCGCCGCAACATCTGGTAGTTCGATACGTGGTCTCTCGGTTAATCTTCTCTTTCTTGACGAGTTTGCCTTTGTGGAGAACGCAAATACTTTTTACACTTCGACCTATCCGGTTATCTCATCTGGTAAGGAAAGTAAGGTAATTATCACCTCAACGCAGAATGGAACGGGTACACTCTTCTATCGATTACTTGAAGGAGCAATGCAAGGAACAAATGAGTTTCAAGCATTTCGAGTCGATTGGTGGGATGTGCCGGGTCGAGACGAGGAATGGAAAAGACAAACCATTGCCAATACGAGCGAAGAACAGTTTCGACAGGAGTACGGAAACGAGGCAATTGGATCTTCGAATACTTTGATCTCCGCAAATGCTCTTCTTGGTTTAAAGAACGAGAATCCTCAACAAGTCTATCAGGATACAAAGATTTATCGCAAGGTAAAAGAAGGTCATCACTATTTGATAATGGTCGATGTTTCAAAGGGAAGAGGCCAAGACTACTCGACTTTTAATGTGATTGATATCACCAATGGAGAGTTTGAGCAGGTTGCGACATATCGTGACAATATGATCTCTCCTTTGATCTTTCCGGATATCATTATTAAGATCGCAAAGATGTATAACGAAGCGATGATTCTCATTGAGAATAATGATGCGGGCCAAGTTGTTTGCAATACGGTATATTACGAGTATGAGTACGAGAACACCTTTGTGGAATCGTCGATCAAACGAGGTGGTATTGGTGTTACAATGACGAAGAGAGTCAAACGAATTGGATGCTCAAACCTCAAAGACTTGATCGAATTGAATAAGTTAAAAATTCATGATGGTGAAACCATTCGCGAACTTGCGTCATTTGAAGTCAAAGGATCCAGTTTTCAGGCAGCTCAGGGAAATCACGATGATCTCGTAATGAATCTTGTTCTCTTTGCATGGTTTGTTTCTTCGGATGCCTTCGGAAACATCAGCGATATCAATCTCAAGGATGTCCTATTCAATCAAAAGATGCAAGAGATTGAGGATGATATTCCGCCCTTTGGTGTGATTGATGACGGAACTTCTTATGGAAATACGGCATACGATAAAATGATTGAAGCACAAAAGGCCTGGAAGTCTCTCTAAAACCTAGTATTTATAAATAGTCTTATGAAAAAACATCTTGTTATGCTTAACACTTATCATTCAATTCAAATAACTGAAAGGAAAAACGCATGGGATTTTTAGTATCACCTGGCGTCGATGTCAACGAGATTGACTTGACGAACGTGATCCCGGCAGTATCAACTTCGATAGGCGGTATCGTTGGTCACTTCAAATGGGGCCCCGTTGAAGAAGTTGTTAGTGTTGGATCCGAAAAAGAGTTGGTTGCCAATTTTGGCGAACCAGACAACAATACATACAAGCAGTGGTTTCAAGCCGCAGCTTTTTTACAATACGGAAACGCATTAAACGTCTATCGGTATGATGTGGGATTGTCTAGTGGGGCAAAAAATGCAACATGGGCTGGAAATCGAGATCTCAACATTAAAAATAAAACAGATTTTGAAGCTAGTTATTCTGGTATAGCTTGGGAAGATTCTCCTTTAGATTCTCCCGATCTTCCAAATTATTTCGCGGCAAAATATCCTGGCGCTCTTGGAAATTCTATTCAAGTAGCAGTCATTACCAATAATAATTTTAGCGGACACGATCAAGCCGGATTTTTCAATGGTCTGCCTGGAGGAGATAGTTCTCCCGAAGACGACACATTGATTCATATCGCTGTGATTGATAAAGATGGAAAAATTAGTGGTACTGCCGGAACTGTTTTAGAAACATACTCAAGCGTTAGTGTGACAACTACTGCTAAATCTGATGATGGTACAAACAATTACTATGTTGATGTAATCAATGAACGGTCCGCTTGGATCTGGGCAAATAGTGTAGAAAAAATTACTGGAACAGAATCAACCGCTGATTTGAACGCCACCTTTGCTGGTGGAGCAGATGGAACAGCTCCTTCTACTGCTAATCTACAAGCTGTATACACGACTGCTTTTGGAGACGCCGAAACATTGGATGTCAACATTCTGATTGCACCAACCGGAGTTGATTCAACAGAGATTGGATATGCTGCTGCAAATGCAGTATTCGCTGTTGCGGCTTCTCGTAAGGATTGTGTTGCAGTTGCTTCTCCTCCTACTACGGGTACAGGTGGAACCGCACTTCAAGCACTTGCTTCGACTGCCGTAACAAACGCTAAAAATTGGGCAGCTGGAATTACTTCAAGTTCTTATGGAATTCTATCGTCTACCGCAGTGTACGTTTACGACAAGTACAACGATGTTTATCGTTGGATTGGTTCGGCTGGTCACGTTGCAGGTCTTCTTGCTAACGTTGATGATGTCGCAGAACCTTGGTTCTCGCCTGCCGGATACAATCGTGGTCAATTGCGTGGAGTTGTAAAACTTGGATACAATCCAACTTCATCTCAACGTGATGACCTATATAAGGCTCGTGTCAATCCTCTTGTATCTTTCCCCGGCCAAGGAACTCTCCTTTTCGGTGATAAGACTGCACAGAGTAAACCAAGCGCCTTTGATCGTATCAACGTTCGCCGTTTGTTTATCGTATTGGAAAAGGCAATCTCTACTGCTTCCAAGTATCAGTTATTCGAATTGAATGACGAATTCACACGAGCAATGTTCCGCAATATGACAGAACCTTTCCTACGGGATGTTAAGGGTCGTCGTGGTGTTACGGACTTTCTCGTTGTTTGTGACGAAACAAATAATACCGGAGAAGTGATTGACACGAATCGTTTCGTGGCTGATATTTACATCAAGCCCGCTCGTTCGATCAACTTCATCACGCTTAACTTTATCGCCACTCGTACTGGTGTTGAGTTTTCTGAGGTTGCTGGACAACAGTAATATAAATAGTTAAAAGAAAGGAAAACTATCATGGCACTAGGAGTAGACGATTTTAAATCAAAACTTATTGGAGGAGGCGCTCGTCCTAATCTGTTCAAGGCAACTGTCAACTTTCCGGCATACGCTGGAGGTGACAGTGAATTGACACAGTTCTTGGTCAAGGGTGCTCAGTTACCCGCCAGTGTTATCGCTCAAATTGACGTTCCCTTTCGGGGGCGTCAGTTGAAGATTGCCGGAGATCGCACGTTTGAAAACTGGACAATTACGGTTCTTAATGACGCCGTAATGAGTGTTCGGAATTCGTTTGAACGTTGGATGAACGGTATGAACGAGCATAACGCTAATCTTGGATTGGTGAACCCAACTGACTATCAAGCAGATATGCTGATCGAGCAACTTGATAAGTCCGAAAACGTAACGAAACGATATCAGATTCGCGGAGCATTTCCTGTAAATGTTGCGGCGATTGATCTGAGTTACGATACGAATGATGCGATTGAAGAGTTCACAGTTGAACTTGCGTATCAGTATTGGGAATCATTGGGTGGCAATTGGGCCACGACCTCTTAATTAGATATCAATTCAAACCTATTCGCCCCGTGAGTCTATCCTTGCGGGGCGAATAAATACATTTATGGAAATATTTGGCTACGAACTAACTAAGAAAATTACTCCGAAAGTAAAGAAAGAAATCATTTCACCGATTCCAAAACCGAGTGATGATGGTTCTGCGGCAACTACGGTTTTTTCTGGTGGTCTTTATGGTCAGTATATTGATCTTGGAGATTCGGCAACGATCTCTGATCATGATCTTATTTTAAAGTATCGTGAAGTTGCTACACAACCCGAAGCGGATACAGCGATTACAGATATCGTTGATGGTGCGATTGCATCAGCTGACAAATCCTCTCCGGTAGATATTTCACTTGATGATCTGGATCAACCAGACAATATTAAGAAGCAAATTGTCGATGAGTTTAATAAGATTCTTACACTTTATCGATTCAATCATAACGGTCACGATCTTTTTCGTAACTGGTATATTGATGGTCGAGTCTATTTTCAGATCATCGTTGATAAAGAGAATCCAAAACGAGGAATCGTAGAACTTCGCTACATCGATCCCACAAAGATCAGTAAGGTTAAAGAAGTCAAAAAGGTACGAGATCCAAAGACTGAAGTTGAGTATGAGAAGATAGTAGCAGAATATTATCTCTACTCCGAAGGTATTCTAACGAATACCGAAATGAAGGCTGGTCAAGGAATCAAGTTAGAGAAAGAATCGATCATTGCAGTCAACTCTGGTCTCTTTGATCCTTCTCGTATCAAGTCAATTGGTTATCTACATAAGGCAATTAAGTTGATCAATCAGTTGCGATTCATGGAAGATTCTTTGGTTGTCTATCGTGTTTCTCGAGCTCCCGAAAGACGTATCTTCTACATTGACGTAGGTAACTTACCAAAGGGTAAAGCCGAAGAGTATGTTCAAAGCGTTGTTGCTCGTTATCGCAATAAGTTGGTTTATAATGCGAGTACGGGTGAAATTACCGATGATCGTAAACACATGTCCATGCTCGAAGACTTTTATCTTCCTCGAAGAGAAGGTGGAAGAGGAACTGAAATCACTACATTAGGTGGTGGAGAGAATCTTGGACAGATCGAAGATGTGGTCTTCTTTCAGAGAAAACTTTACAAAGCTCTGAATGTTCCACTCTCTCGTCTTGAAACAGATACTGGATTCTCTCTTGGTCGAGCGACCGAAGTTTCACGAGATGAAGTCAAGTTTCAAAAGTTTGTTGATAAACTTCGAAAGAAGTTCTCTCAAATCTTCATAGAAGCACTCAAAGTTCAGCTGATTCTTAAGGGTGTTATTGAACCAAAGGATTGGTCTCTTATCGAAGAGTCGATTAATATTGACTTTATTGAAGACAATTACTTTGCGGAACTGAAAGAGTTTGAGATTCTCCGCGAAAGACTTGAGATGCTGCAATTGGTTGAAGAACAGATTGGTCAATACTATTCTCGTGAATGGGTTCGACGCAATATTCTACACCAATCCGATGAAGACATTGAGACTATCAATGATCAGATCGAAAAAGAAAAAGATTCTGGTGATATAGAAGACGAAGAAGACGATATAGAAAATTAAAAATATATAAATAGTAATAATTATGTCAGAAAAAATATTTAACGCACTTGTAAAGAATGATAAAGATGAAGCGTTGAATGCGTTTAAAGATGCAATTCAACAAAAACTTGATACCGCGATGGATGTTCGTCGTGTTGGATTGACTTCGCAAATTTTCAATGATGGAGATCCTGCTCCGGTAATGGAAGAAGATGTTCAGATCGATGAAGCAGTATCCGCAGACAAGTTTGTAAAAGGTGGAAGTGATAAGATCAAACAATCCGAAGTAGAAATGTTACTCGGAAAGATCTATGACAACACAAAACTCACAAAGTCTTTGGTTGCAAATAAAGCGTACTCTGATGGAGAGAGTAATCCCAAGAAAAAGAATCCTCATCAAAAAGATACGATTGACTTTCATCTCTATCAACTAGGACAACAAGTAGAACTCTCACGAATGTAATGACAGAATACTGGAATAATCTTATTGATGAATCAAAAAAGGTTCTCCAAAAAGAAGACGGACACACCGACGTTTCGTCAGCTCTTGGTGGTATTCGTGTTGCTCGTGAAGCACTCGACAATATGGAAGAAATTTTATCGGGAATGAATCCCGAAGACGATCTACCTTCGTGGTGGACAAATCAAGTAGCCGTTTCGGTTGCACAACTGGACGACATGGCAGATATTCTTAAAAAGAAGGTATAAAAAATGACAATCACACCATTAGCGGCGAAAGAAACGCCAAACTCCACAGCCTCAAATATATCTGAGGCATCACATGTTTATATCTGTAACACTGTAGCTACAGCTGGTCAAGTCACTCTCCAAACGAGTGGAGGCGCAACAATCGCAACATTCGATGTTCCGCCGTCTGGTCAAATTACTGTTAAGAAGAAGAACGCCGAAAAGATTCTTACTTCGGCCGCAACACTTACTTGTACCGCAATAGGTTACACAAATTAAGATGAAATTAATAACAGAAACACAGGATGTACAACTTGAGTACATCACCGAAGCCAATGAAAAAGGTGGCAAGGATGTTTTCATCGAAGGCGTCTTTATGCAAGCGGAAAAGGAAAACCGCAATAAAAGAATTTATCCAAAGTCGGTTCTGGAATCAGCAACCGATAAATATGTAAAGGAACAAGTTAAGACTGGTCGTGCCGTGGGTGAGTTGAATCACCCCGAAGGACCAGCGATTAACTTGGATAAAGTTTCACATCGTATTACCGAACTCAAATGGGAAGGTAATAACGTTGTTGGAAAGGCACTTATCTTGGATACACCAATGGGTAAGATCGTGAAAGGCCTCGTTGAAGGAGGTTGCAAGTTAGGTGTCTCAAGTCGTGGTATGGGAACTGTTGAATCAAGAGAAAACAAAACGTTCGTAAAGGATGATTACATTCTTGCGACGGTTGACATTGTTCAAGACCCCTCCGCCCCCGAAGCCTTTGTAAATGGCATCATGGAAGGAGTTGATTGGATCTTGGAGAATGGTATTCTAAAACCTCAACAAATTGAAGAATATGAGATTGAAATTAAGAAGGTGGATTCCACTCAGATAGCTGAGGCTCAGGAGCGAATCTTCAGAGATTTCCTCTCCAAACTCTAAATTCAAAATAAGGTATAAACCAAAATGTCTGAAGAAATACAGAACGAAGAAATCGTTGTCGAAGACGTACAGGAAGAAGATCTTGTAGAGAATCAGGAGCTTGTGCAGGATACACCTGAAGAAGTTGCTGAGGAATCTCAGGAATCCCTTTCTGATTCGGTACTCGATGTTCTTCTCGGCGAGGCTAAGAAGAAAAACGAAGCCGAAGACGAAGAAGAAGACGAAGAAGAATCCGATGACGAAGAGTCTGACGAAGACGAAGAGTCTGACGAAGACGAAGAAGAAATGGAAGAATCCGTCGAAGTAGACGAAGAAACCATTGAAGAGTCTTCTGAAGAAGTAGAAGAAGCACTTGAAGAAGGTGTTCAAACTAAAGCAGGTATCCTTGCTGACGCTTTCTCTACTATCAAATCCATGAAGAAACATGATCTCGTTAATGCATACGAAGCGATGCATGGAGATGATGAAGAGGAAGAGATGGAAGAAGAAGATATGGATGGTGAAAAAATCGCTGGTGATAATTCAGCTGCGATCAAAAAGTCAGCTCCGCCTCAAACAAAGGCAGAGATGATCAACGCCATGTACAAGGAAATGCAGGGAATGAAGAAGGATGAATTGATGGCTGCCTATGATGCCATTAAGGATTCGATGCATGGTGATGAAGACGAAGAAGAAATGGAAGAAGCATTTGCAACGGATCTTAAGGTTCTTGCTGACGCAGATTCTAATCTTACCGAAGACTTCAAGGCCAAGGCATCTACTCTCTTCGAAGCTGCCGTTGCAAACAAAGTCGCTACGATCAAGGAAGAACTCGAAAATACATACGAAGATTCTCTTCAAGAGGAAGTCGTATACATTCGCGAGACTTTGATCGAAAAGATTGACAACTACCTCACATACGTAGTTGAAGATTGGATGAGTGAAAACCAAGAGTACGTTGACAACAAGTTGCGTACAGACATCGCCGAAAACTTCATGAAGAGTCTCAAGGATCTATTCGTTGAGAGCTACATCGAAGTACCTGAAAGCAAGGTTGACTTGGTTGACAGTCTCAGCGAAGATGTTGAAGCGACTAAGAGTGAACTCCTCACAGTATCTGAAGAGCGCGATTCTCTCGCTTCTCAGATCGAAGAACTTCAACGTGAAAAGATCATCAGTGAAGCCACTTCCGATCTTACTTCTACACAATCTTCGAAGTTTGTCAAACTACTCGAAGGCATCGAATTCGTCGATGCTTCTAACTTCGAAACTAAGGTTTCGGTAATCAAGGAATCTTTCTTTAACGAGGAAGAGTCCACCCAAGAGTTGGAAGAAGAAGTTTCTTCTGACGAAACAGAAATTATCGTCGAAGGAGAAGGTAATCCTAATGCAGAATTGTCTCCGACAATGCAGAAGTATTTGTCTTCCCTAAGCCGTATTCAACAAAACAGCCACAACAAGTAATTAATTTACTTACAAATATAAAGGAAACATAAAAATGTTTAACGCAGAAAACGACCTCAAAAAATGGGCTCCTGTTCTCGATCATGCTGATGCTCCCGAGTTCAAGGACAACTACCGCAAAGCCGTAACCGCTAAACTTCTTGAGAACACCGAGCGTGCTCTTAACGAAGAACGTGCGGCCAATGGAATGCTTAACGAAAATAACACGACCACAGGTTCGATCCAAAACTACGATCCCGTATTGATCTCCTTGGTTCGTCGCGCTATGCCGAATCTGATCGCATACGATGTTGCTGGTGTTCAACCGATGTCTGGTCCTACGGGCTTGATCTTCGCAATGAAGGCTCGCTACAACGATGTTGACTCTCCCGGCGCTGGTAACGTAACAACTGCTGACACGGAAGCTCTCTTCAACGAAGCCGATACAGACTTCGCCGGAACTGGATCACATGCTGGAACAGATCCTTACGGAAGTCTTGATTCCCCACAGGCCGCGTACACAACTGGTACAGGTCTTGGTACGGCAGCTGGTGAAGCTGGTACTCCTGCTGAACTCGGTTTCACAATCGAAAAGGCAACTGTAACCGCCAAGACACGTCAACTGAGGGCTGAGTACACGATGGAACTCGCTCAGGATCTGAAGGCAATCCACGGATTGGACGCAGAATCTGAGTTGGCTAACATCCTCTCTTCCGAAATCCTCGCTGAAATCAATCGCGAAGTTATCCGTTCGATCAACAGCACCGCCAAGACTGGTGGAGCAAACGTTGGTACTGATGGTCTTTTCGACTTGGTTGCTGACGCAGATGGACGCTGGGCAGTTGAAAAGTTCAAGAGCTTGATCTACCAGTTGGAAGTTGAAGCCAATAAGATCGCTCAGGAAACACGTCGCGGAAAGGGTAACTTTGTTATCTGCTCTAGCAACGTTGCTTCTGCTTTGGCTGCCGCTGGTCAACTCGACTACGCTCCTTCAATGAGCACCAACCTCAACGTTGACGACACCGGAAACACATTTGCTGGTGTTCTTAACGGTCGCATGAAGGTTTACGTCGATCCTTATGCTGGTAACGACTACGCTACTGTTGGATTCCGTGGATCTAACCCATACGACGCTGGATTGTTCTACTGCCCATACGTTCCTCTCACGATGGTACGTGCAGTTGATGAAACGACCTTCCAACCGAAGATCGCTTTCAAGACCCGTTACGGTCTACAAGCCAACCCGTTTGTTACCACAGCCGCTGGTATCGGTTCCGCTAACGCGAACCAATACTTCCGCAGCATTCGTGTTGGTAGCATCAATGTTGGTGGTACGAGCTAATCTAATTAGTTCATAAACACTTTAGAGGAGTCCTTCGGGGCTCCTCTTTTTTTATAAATACAAACATGGCGAGACTTACAACAAATTTCAATTTTCTTTCACCGACTGGCTTTCGTCTTACGATCAATAGAAATCGATTTGCGAACGTTGAATACTTTATTACTGGTTTCACGATTCCATCAGTGACTATGGGTGAATCTGCTCAAGGATTTAGAGGTCATACCGCATTTCAAACGGGTGATACTATTGGATATGATTCTCTTTCTCTTCGTTTTGCAATTGATGAAGACATGAAGAACTATACCGAAATCTTTGATTGGATGGTCAATAATCGCGAAGTTGGTTTGGATTTTTCAGACATGATTCTCACTGTTCTATCCAATCACAATAACGGAACCAAAGAGTTTCAGTTTCAAGACGCTTTTCCAACTTCTTTAAGTGGTGTTGAATTCACCACACAAGCAACAGATGTAGAATACTTACAGGCCGACGTTACATTTAGATACAGCGAATTTCGTATTATAAAGTAATAAATAGTTTTATATGATGACACTTGATGAAATCCTTGCGATGTGGAAGAAGGACTCGCAAATCGATACAGTATGTTTAGACGAGGCAAGTAAAGAGAACTCAAAGAATCACGCAAAGTATCTGGAGTTGCATAGTATTATTAAGTTGCAACTCAAAAAGAAGGAGATGGCTCAAAAGGTTCTATTGCGTGATAAGTGGTTACACTTTTCCGGAAAACTTCCAAAGGAAAAGATCGACGAATATGGTTGGGCGTATGATCCTTTTGATGGAATGAAGGTGATGAAGTCAGACTTTCACTATTTCTTTGAATCCGATGAGGAGCTGCAAAAGAGTGAAGAAAGGATTGCCTACCTTAAAACCGTAGAGGAAACTCTGCGAGAGATCGTTGATAACATTAAGTGGAAACACCAATCCATTAAAAATGTTCTAGAATTCCAGAAATTCACGAGCGGTATGTGATGATAAAGGTCTCAAAGGAGAACGAAGCGAAGTTGATCATCGAGTGTGAAGACAGCGGAATACTTCGCGAATTATATGAGTATTACACATTCTATGCGGATGGATATAAATTCATGCCCGCGTATCGTAATAAGTTTTGGGATGGAAAGATACGACTCTTCGATCTTCGAACACAGCAACTTCCCTACGGTCTTCTGACT
>Ga0181603_10002785_pt1 | contig 13618 bp, 10 predicted proteins | sample 041ome_13_FD_148633 | JGI IMG/M metagenome (GOLD analysis project Ga0181603, IMG submission 148633) | Coastal salt marsh microbial communities from the Groves Creek Marsh, Skidaway Island, Georgia - 041409US metaG (spades assembly) | ecosystem: Environmental > Aquatic > Marine > Intertidal zone...
ACGCATCGCGAGCGCGCGCGCGATTGTCGTCGTTTTCCCAGCGCCGAGCGCGCCGGTGACGACGTTGACTGGCGTCGGCGTCGGCATCGCGTGCGCGGATGTGACGTGACTTTTTTGAATTCGAATCAGCGCCAGCTGTCGCACCTTCATTACTCGGCGCGCCGTGGCGTCGCGTCGGCGCCGTTCGTCCTCGTCGCGCGCGCGAGCGGCGGCGGCGACGACAGCACCGCACCGCACCAGTCGTCATCGAACGCCTCTCGGTGACGGCGCATCGAAAGCGTGATGATTAATCGTCACGATGCTGATGCTGATGATTCGTCATCACTTTTCGTACCTTGCGCGCCAGCGAGTGCGGCGTCGTGCGGTATCATCCCCACCCACGCGCGCACCATCGACACCGTTCTCCGAGGCGGCGTTCGCACGCGCATGCTCACCGAAATCGTCGGCGAGAGCGGGTCGGCAAAGTCACATTTGTGTTGTCAGCTCGCGTTGAGCGCGCAGCTCGCGTTTCCATCCGGCGCCTCTGTGGTGTACGTACACACCGAAGGACCGCCTCCAGTGCGGCGATTACGCGCCCTGGCGACGTCTCAAAGGTTTATAGAGTTATTCGGAAGCGCGGAGCGCGCGTCGGAGGCGTTGGATCGGGTATACATGGTGAACGCGTTGGGCGACGGGGACTCGATGTTGGACGCGCTCGGGTCGTTGAGCGCGGCGTTGCGATACCCTGTCGACGCGGAGGCGCCCGTGCGGATGATTATTGTGGATTCCATCGCTGCACCTTTTAGGGATGAGCACGCTGGTACGGTTGGCGCGGGTGGTGCGTCGTCGTCGTCGTCGTCGTGGGCGTATACGATGCGTCGGGCGGGGACGTTGCACAAGGCGACGATGTTGCTCAAGGAGTACGCGGCTCGACACGATTTAGCGTGCGTCGTGACGAATCACGTGGTGGATTCCATGCGCGCGAGCGATGTGAACGGCGCACACGGTGACGAGACTCGCGTATTGCGTGCGCTCGGGGAGGCGATGACGAGTGGGCGTCGCGTGCTGCCGGCGCTCGGGTTGGCGTGGGGACATTGCGTCAACGCGCGATGTTTTGTGACTCGGCGCGCGAAACGGCGCGCGGCGACGACAGTCGGTGGCGGGGATAATGACGGCGTCGGTGGTGGAGCAGACGACACATCATCGGTCGAGCGCACGTTTCGCGTGGTGTATGCGCCGCACTGTGCGCCCGCGGCGGTGGGGTTTGTCATACGAGACGACGGCGCGTGGGGCGCGGAATGACGGCGCCGAGACGCCGACCGACGCGAAGGAATACGTATGTGTTGAATGATGATCACGCGCATATGAATACTACTAGAAGATACTAGAAGATACAACAAATATAGATTGCATAGCACGCATGCGAATGCGCATTAGCACCGGCGCCATGTAATGCGAGACGATTTGAGTGATGACTCGTCGACGACGACTCAAACGCGGTCAAGCGCGCGCGCGGCTCGTCAGTGTACGACGCACGCCCCCACCGCACGTCGCCGTGGCGCGCGACGCACAGCGCAAAACATGTCCACGACATCGTGTGCCCGCGCCGAACGCGATCGTTGGAGCTCGATCGACGCCCTCGTGCACCGTGAAGGGAGATTTGTTGGACCTGGTTTCTCACCAGGCGACGCATGTGCGAGCATCCTGCGCGAGCACGTGCGCGTGCTCGTCGTCGGCGCCGGCGGGCTTGGATGCGAGCTTTTAAAGGGATTAGGTGCGCGTCAGCCTCGGCCTCGGCGTCGCGTCTCGAGCGCGTGGTGTATGTGTTTTGTGTGTTCGCGCGACTAACTACCTCTTCGTTTCAAACCGTAGCCTTGAGCGGATTTACGACGATGGACGTGATTGACATGGACACCATCGACGTGACAAACTTGAATCGTCAATTTTTATTCAGCACTGCGGACGTGGGCGGATCAAAGGCGGTGTGCGCGGCGAAAGCGATTGAGGCGCGCGTTCGCGGGTGCGCGGTGACGCCGCACCACGCGCGCATCGAAGACAAACCGGATGAATGGTACAAGCAATTCGACATCATAGCCTTGGGTTTGGATTCCCTCGAAGCGCGAGCATATATCAATAGCGTGTGTTGCGGGTTTTTAGAGTTTGATGGCGAGGGAAACGTGGATCCTACGACGATTAAAGCGCTGGTGGATGGCGGTACCGAGGGATTTAAAGGACACGCGCGGGTGATTATTCCTGGGATAACGCCGTGTTTTCATTGTACCATGTGGTTATTTCCGCCACAGACGACGTTTCCCTTGTGTACTTTGGCGGAAACGCCGAGAAATGCAGCGCACTGTATTGAGTATGCGAAACTAATTCAATGGCCCGCTGAACGCCACGGGGAGACGTTTGACGCCGACGACGTTGAGCACATGACTTGGGTGTACAATAAAGCTCTGAAGCGCGCACAAACGTTTGGTATTATTGGTGTGACGTATGCGCATACACAAGGTGTGACGAAAAACATCATTCCCGCAATTCCAAGCACGAATGCCATCGTCGCCGCGGCGTGCGTCATTGAGACGTTGAAGATGGCGACGATGTGCGCCAAAGGTATGAACAATTACATGATGTACGTTGGTACTGACGGTGTGTACTCACACACGGTGGAATATGAAAAAGATTCATCGTGTATGATGTGTTCGCCTGGTATCGCGCATGAGATGAGCTTAAACGCCACACTTGAAGACTTTATGACATCCATTGTCGCGGCGCACGCCGACGCGTTGAGCGCGCCAAGCGTGAGCTTTGGTGACAAAAATTTATACATTCGTGGCATCCTCGAAGCAGAGTTTGCGGACAATCTCAACCGTCGCATGTACGACTTGATGGATGAACGAACAGAGGGATTGCTGATTATAAATGATAAAAAATTGAAGCGTACCGCCATGCGCGTGCGTCTGTCGCTCTCGATGGAATGAGTCGAGTTGATGTGATGCGAGCATGTGTAAATTTGAAATTGAATTGTACTACTGATTGACTACGCATTCGCGCTTAATTCGCGTCGTCGTAATCGCCAAGCAATTTCTCCTTGATGAGCTTTAATTGCGCCTTGTCGACTCCGATTTTTTCGCGCTTCTTGATGACGTCTTCGTCTTTGTCTTCGTCGCTGACTTTTTTATCCTCCTCCTTGTCTTCATCTTCTTTGTCCTTCTTCTCGTCCTTCTTCTTATCTTCATCATCATCATCGTCGTCGTCGTCGTCGTCGTTATTATCGGCGTCTTTTTCATTCTCTCCTTCGTCTTCCTTCTGTTGCGCGACTTTAACGGTTTCAACCGCGCCTGTTTCGCTCACCGTCACCTGCGAATCCAACGTCGTCGTCGTCGTCGGCGACATCTCCCTCACGGATTCATTCTCACCCACCTTCGACTCTACACCCTCCACATCGTCAATTGTCGTCGCATTGAGCGTCGTCATGTTGAGCGTCGTCATTACCGTCGTCGCGTTATCCATCATCGCAACCGTATTGTTTGCCGCGACGTCGCCCGTCTCCGTCGCGTTACCACTCGGCAACGCCAATTGCGCCGCCGTAGCCTTCTCAAACAACTCCACTTCGTCGACCTTGTAGAAATCATGACTACCCAGGCGACAGCAGAAGATACCCATGCGAAGCTGCTCGGTTGTTTTCGCCTGCGAGGACGTCGTGACGCCAATCACGGTTTCGAAATGAATAAACTTTACGTCTCGAACGCTCGACAGCGCCGCCGCGACGTCGTCAAGCGTCGCGAGCGCGTCGCTCCCCAAAGACACGCTTTGCGCCGCGAGGAATTCTCTGTTTCGCGCCGGTACACACTCGTCACCATCTTCTTCGTTTGTGTCGCCAGACTTGAAACACATTGCGTACTCACTCGGGATGTCCCGCGTCTTTAAAAAGGAGCCATTCGGCGGCACCGACACCCGACGCGCGTTGTCCCGCGTCACCACTCCCGCCGGCATGCTCGGATTACTCAAGAATGAATATTCGCGATATTCCTGAGTAAATTTTGCGCCATACGGTTCAATAGCCATGACGTGATCGGCGGGGCAGATGAATGGTAGACGCAACATCGATCCCGGAAAGACGCCGGCGTGCGGGAACCACACGCGATCCAATCCGCAAAAGAACGGCGGAAGAATCAACACGCGTCCGAGCTTCTTCGCGATTGCATTCGCCTCATAGAGCTGTTTAATTTGATGTTGCACCATGCGCATGTGCTCTTTGAGCACCGGGTCGCCTTCTTTCAATGGGGGCATGGATTTGGTTTGCGTGTTCGGATGTCCGAGCGCCGCGAAATCATCCAACGCGACGTCGGCGAGCACGCGAGGCGTGTATGACATAAACTTTTGCTCAAAGTACTCAGGGGTATCGTGGTCACCCAACCATTGGTTCGCTTCTCGAATGCGGTTGCGCTTACCAGGCGTGCCTTCGTACTGGAATGTCGCGTGTAACGCGTACGGCTTCACCTTCAAGTGCTCGGGAAGACGTTGAGTGAAAAACGTATGCCCGTTATTAAAGAGCGCCACTGGGAGCGCGCCGAGTTGCACTTTGCCATCATACCCAGCCCCGACGCCCGAACCATCTGGGGAAGATTGACATCCTCGACGCATCAAGTTGTTAAACTCCGCCTGGTCCCAAAGCTTGTCATCTTTTTCTAAATTTTGCACCCATTCGTCGGTGAGCGCTTGCGATCCCTTGGTCGAACGAAACCACATCATACCAATATTCGCCGTACCCCCACACGGATGCTCTTGCAAGCCTTCATCATCTACCCTAAACTGTGCCTGTCTTTCAGTTCTGTGCGTGCTGTTGGATAAGTTATCCGAACTCACTAAAATATCCGCCGACGGGTATCGTCGAAAGAATGGAATTGGATTTCTCATCCACGCCACGTCAATGTCCGAAATCAACACATCCACGCCGGATTTCGTGAAATCATTAATCAATCGAATCTTATCCCGCCCCATCTTGTGAAACGTCGGCGTGCCCCATCCAAAATCTCTCTTCACGGCGCCCGCATCGATCGTTTTCGATCCCATGAGCCACGAGTTGACGTCGATTTTCCTCAACGCTTCGTACAAATCCTCATCCATCGCGCCGACGATGTAATTCTTTACCCCGAGCGCCTCGAGATGGTTTACCCAGTTCATAGCAAAGTCAAAGTAATGGAAATTCGCCCACGTGACGATGATTGCGCGGTCGATGGCGATGCGTTCGATGAGCTCCAGGCTCACGCCCGTGCTCATGTGATGCCGGTGCGTGGGCGAGCTCAACCCCGAGTGCGACATGAACGGCAGCGATCGCAGCGCTCGACGCGGCGCCACCGCACGAAACACATCACCTTCACCCACCGCGCGCGCCTCCACCGTCGCTCGCGCGCCCACCGGCGCAGGCGCGCACGCCAAGAGTGCGAACACCATCATGACCATCATCGTCAACGCCATCCGCGTCGCCGCGCCCACGTCGCGCATCGCGCGCGCCGCCACACCCCACGATCGCCCGCAACGTCGCTCTCACCGTCGTCTCCCGCGTGAGATCCGCGCGCGGCGCCCTCGTCGTCGACGACGGACGCGTTGCGTTGTGATGCGTTGTGATGTGATGTGTTATCCGCACGGGCGAACGACGCCGCGCCTCGCGCCTCGCGCCTCGCGTCGTCCTCGCCCTCGCGCCTCGCGCCTCGCGCACGTCTCGCACCATCGTCTCGCGCCGTCGCGCGCGCGACGCTCGTCCACGAACGCGCGCGGTCGACGTCGAAAGGAGTCAACGCCATCGTCAGACGACGACGCGCGCCAACGCAACGACGACATGCTCCGCGCGTCGACGTCCACGACGTGCCGCTCGTGGACGCGTCGCGCGTCGCGATGCGCGGCGCGATTCGCGCTGTCGCCGCGCCCCGCGCGCGCGTGCGTCGGGCGCGGTGCGAGGCGAATCGCGACGACGCCGCACGCCGCCGCCGCCAATCAGGGACAATCATCGTCGCCGCCCGGGTCGTCGCGCGCCGTGCGCGATGCGGCGCCGCTCGTGGACGTGGACGAAGACGCACGAGGTCGCGCTCGGGCTGGGAACGTGCGGCTGGTGCAGTGGTACCCGGGGCACATTGCGCGCGCGGAGCGATTGTTGAAGGAGCAGCTCAAAGGCGTGGATGCCGTCGTGGAGGTTCGGGACATTCGGCTTCCATTGTCGACGACGCACCCGGAGATTGGCGCGTGGTGCGGGGAGAAGACGCGTGTGATTGTGTTGAATCGGGCGGATATGGTGAGCGATATGGAGCGCGCGCGGTGGGTGAGTTATTTAAAGTCTATTGGGGAGACGGTGGTGCTCACCGACGCTCGGGCGGGGAAAGGGGTGCGGAAAGTGAAAGAGTTGGCGTTGGCTATGAGCGAGGAAATTAATGCGAAACGCGCGGCGAAGGGGCTGTTGCCTCGGCCAGTGCGCGCGGCGGTGATTGGGTACCCGAATGTGGGGAAGAGCGCGCTGATTAATAGATTGGTGGGCAAGGCGGCGTGCGCGAGCGCGCCTCGACCGGGGGTGACGCGAGACTTGCGTTGGGTGCGCATCGGTGGGGATTTGGATCTGTTGGATGCCCCTGGGGTGTTACCCGCACGTTTACACGATCAACGCGCGGCGTCGAGGTTGGCCATGGCGAATGATATCGGTGAGGCGTCGTATATTACGAGCGCCATGGCGGCGGCGATGGTGGAGGAGCTCAAGCGGTTGGAGACGTGGTCGATTATCAAGCCGGCGCTTGTGAAGCGTTTCAAGCTCGACAACTTAAAATTAGACATTGATAAGATGAGTGGAGAGGAGTTTGTGAAGAGATTTGCCGATAAGACGTGCGGTGGAGATGAGGAACGCGCCGGGACGCGTATGTTGAATGATTATCGCGGAGGACACATTGGGAATTTTTGTTTGGAGCTTCCGCCGCCTCGGGAGAAAAACTAAAACGCCAACGCTCGCTGTACACCATTTACTACGTAGTATGGACTTTTTTGTAACACGCAACCGTAAAATGATTTATTAATTTGAACGCTACAGGGGTACCTAGGAGGAGCTAATGTGTTCTTTCACCATTGTTCGCCGACGTTTTCGTCGCGCATTTTCCTCCCGCGACGGGTTCGAGACTTCATAAATCTCGTCGGTGAAAACGGCGCAATGTTAATGTCACTCTTACCTCGTGTGATTAACTGTGTGATGATTTCACCAGTCACGGGAGACCATAAAATGCCCCAGCAATTATGCGCGGTGGCCATGTACGCGCCCTCGATTCCGTCCACGGGGCCAAGAATCGGAATCGCGTCTGGCGCGCACGGTCTCATGCACGCTTGCGTCGTATGTGGCTGTTTATCGCCACCACCGATAGATTTTGACATCCCACCGAAACTACGCATCGCTGCAGCGACGCGACTTGGGTCTTCTACAATCTTGTCGCTTCTATCGCAATCGCCGCCCGGTAAAAGACGCTTTTCGTCCACGTACACCGAACCGCCGATGCCACACAAATACACTTCGCCGTTGGACCTCGGATACACCTCCAAATGACACCCATTTTCGTCCTCACCACAGAACAGCGCGGCGGGTTCGCGCATCACCGCTTCGTTTGCCTCGTACACGACGCTCGTGCTCCGAATACCAGTCATGGGGACGTCGATGTCAAACCATTCAGACGCGCGCGTGCTCCACGGCCCCATGGCGACCACGACATCGTCCCCAGCCACGACAGTCGTTTCACCAGTGCTCTCATCTCGCACAATTAACCCACGCACTTTATCTTTCGCGTCTTCATCCACGAATGCGACGCCAGTGACTTCTCCCGTGACGCTCTTCGCCCCGAGCTCGAGCGCCGCAGCGTGGAGCTTCACGCACAGCTCCTTCGGCGTCACCTGCGCCGTGCCGTCTGGACCATCCATGTGTCGGCACATTTGAATGTCCCCATCGAGCCAAGACACGATGGGCTCGGGAGGGGCTAAAGATTCCCCTCCGAGCACGCTCAAGGTGGGTATCTTGCGGTACGTTTCGAGCCTAAGCGTCTTTGCGAGCTCTTCGTGCAACGCAAACGAACGCTTATGCAAAGGCTCAGTGCTCGTGCCGTCGCCCCAGTCGCGGGCAAGAAATCCACCGGCTTTGCCCGACGCCGCGCTGGCGACGTGGGGCATGCGCTCGACGAGCACGACGTCGACGAGGCCGGACTTTTGAAGAAAGTAAGCGCACGAGCACGCGACGAGACCGCCCCCGGCGATGGCGACCGTGCGCTTGGATTCGGGCGTGGGCAAGGCGGCCATCGCAATCGGACTTTTCTTCTTCGTGGACGCGCGTCGGTGATGGGTGCGTGCGTGCGTGCGGAAAAGCGGCGCTAAGGCGAGCATGCTCGCGCGACGACGAGAGGCGACGAATGAAGTCATCAACTTTTACATTCAATTCTATGGCTACGTAGACTAAGTAAGAATCATCCACACGGACGCAGCTTTGAGTTTCCAGACCCATATGGATTGTCATCTTTAAACGCATCCCACTCACGGGCGCGATAGAGCTCCTCGTCTTCGAGTTCTTCTTCTGTTTTGGACGCTCGAACGCGTTCGCGTTCGGCTTCGCGCTCCTGTTCGCGACGTTGACGGTCCATCATGTCTGCGAATTCAATCTCCCCAGCCTGCTCGACGGTCATCGTAGGTAGAATGTGCGACGGTCGAAATACTTCGCGCGCGAATCGCGTGCGAGGATCGATTTCACGCATGACGGTTGATGACGAAGGCGCTGTGGATAACGAGCTCACCGCATCCAGGAGCTCGCGCGGCAACGACGCATTCTCCGCCGTCTGTGCCTTCTTCGCCATCACCGCCGCCGACTCCTCGAGCTCTTCTCTACGCGCTAGCATCTCGCACTCCATGCGTAGGGTTGGAAACTCATCTAACGTCTCAATCACCGCGTGTTCAATGGACAATAACCAAAATTCGCGTTCGAGCGCTTCGTCGTCGTCGCCCTCGTCCTTATCCTCGTCACTCTCTACATCATCTTTCATCGCTCTCGCGCGCGCGATATCCCGTATACGTTCATCAACATCCTTTTTACGTCGAAACCGACGGACTTTATCCGCGCGCACGTCCCGTGAGCCGCGTCCCGCGTTCGCGTCCTCCGACGTCGACGTCCGCGACTCCCCAAACATCTCCTCCATGCACGCCCTCTCGTCCTTCGGCGCCAACTCGAGCTTCGTGACGGTATCTATAAACCCTTCATACGCCTCACACGCCCGTCGCACGTCGCCCTCGGCGTGTCGACGCGCGTACGCATCGCCAAGAAGACGTTCGCGAAGCACATACTTGAGCGACGACGTGCACACGTCATCCGCGCTCTCGCTGTCGACGGAAATCACCCCGGCCCGGCGCACGGCGTCGGAGAACTCGAGCACGACATCGAGTGGCGCGTTCGCGCGCGATGCGCGCGCGTACAGCGCCGGTAGCGGCAGCGGCAGCGCGTCCGACATGCGGCACCGCGAATGCCTGTGCGTCAATGTCTGACGCTCCGCCGGCGTCCGTGTCGCCGGCGGCGGGCGCGGCGTCGTCGGCGCCGGCGCCGGTGCCGCGCGATGGACTCGGCGCGCGTCTCCTTCGTAAGGTTGGATACAAGGGTCACGGCGGGCTCGGCAAGGAGGAGCGCGGACGCGTAGCTCCGATTCAAGTTGCATTGAAACGCGACCGGCGAGGGCTCGGGACCGCGCGCGCGTACGCCATCGTCGGTAACGATGCGAAGGCCAAAGCCAAGGCGCACGATGCGTCGTTGGAGAGACGCACCGGCGCGCGCGCGACCGCGACAGATGACGATGCGGAAGAGGCGCGAGAGGCGAAGCGTTCACGCGCGAGCGTCGAACGCGCGCGGGCGGCTCAAAAAGCCAAACGCGACGCCGATATCGCGCGCACGATATACCGCGCGTTTAAAGATGACGATACTCGCGATGGTTCGGGTGGAGATGCGAATCCACTGTTGAGGACGGGGATGTCTCGATCGAACCCGTTGCGACGTGTGGCGCGGTGAGTCGTGAAAAAGCGTATACAATGACATAGAGCTATAGCTACAGTAGATTCGTTGAACAACGATAGAACAATGATAGAAATAGTGAGAAAAATAAAGTAGATGCGTTATACAGCCTCCGGGCCACGGTTGACGGTCGATGGCGGTCCGGCGTCACGGAGTTCGACGACGAACGCGGCAAAGGAATATGCCGATTCGTTGTTTTCCACATCCACCACCACCACCGCGTCGCCGCCGCCGCTACCGCCGCCGCCGCCGTCCTCATCCCTGTCATTCATCGCCACCATCACCGTTCCATCGGGATTCGTCACACCGAACGCGTGGCGCCACGTCTCGAACGCGCGCTCCGCCTCTCGCGCCTTGACCTCGAACGCCTCGCGCGCGCGCGCGAGATCTTCCGCAAGCCGCCTCGCACGCATGCGGCGATTGCGCGCCAGAATCGCCATCATGCCGACGAACATCATCGCCAGTACCGCGATCGCGATGACGAGCATGACCATCGCGCTCGCGTTCGAGTCACCCGCGTCCGCGCTCGCCGGTGCCTGGTGCGCCTGCTGACACGACGTCGAGGTCGCGCCCGCGGATGGCGCGCATGGCATGGCGCGCGATCGGCGCGCGCGCGCGCGATGGGTGTTCGCGAGTGCGTTCGCGCGCGCGGTGTGCGTGGACGCGCGAACGCGCGCGCGAGGGCGTGATGTGATGCTCGGAACGGCGCGCGCGGGTGGTTGACGCGGTCGGCGTCCTTTCGACGCGGTTTGGAAGACGAATCGTCACGTTATGATTGTACGGTATGGGTAAACAGTATGTACATGTACACTCGTGGACCGACCCCTCGACGACGCTCGACGACGACGCTCGACGACGACGCTGGACGACGCGCGGCGCGCGCGGTGTGCGCATGGACGGGTTGGTGTGGCGAATGCGCGCGCGTGGCGTGGGATGCGCGCATGGTGTGTCAAGGTGTTACACGCTATACGGCGCGGATACAAACGAATACAGACTGTCAAACTAGAAAAAATGCGTGCGTCGGCGTCGGCGTCGGCGCTGCGTTCATGGTACAGCGTACATAATGGTACATACACACACGTCTTTGTCGTGAATACGCGCGCACGTGTGTGCGTTGCGGTGACGTTACGTGTCGTCTTCGTCAGGCGCGACTTGGACGACGCATACGACCTCCGCCTGCTGCTCCTCCTCCTTCTCCTTCTCAACCACGCCCATATTCACGATGACGTGCGACGGCGATTCCTCTTTCACCGCAACCATGATTGTACCATCAGGATTGGCCACACCGACCGCTTTCGCGCGCCACTCCGCGAACGTTCTCGCCGCCTCGGCGGCTTTCGCCTCCAACCGCGCGCGCTCCGCCTCGCGCTCCGCCTCCAGCCTCGCCCGTTTCGCCGCCCGCACGCGGGTCAGGAATATCACAATCGAGATGAATACCACCACGAGCGCGCCCGTGGCGATATACCATAAACTCCCTCCCCCCTCCTCCTCCGACGACGACAACGGCGTCAACGAAGAAGGTGTCGATGACGACGTCACATTGGCCCCATCATCGCATTCGATGCACGCATACGCCATGCCTAATCACACGACGCCTTTCGCGCGTGTTTGTGCTCGATCGTCGCTCGCGCCGTCGAGGTGTGAAAAAACACAACCCACGCCGTCGTCGTCGCGCGACGCGCGTGCGTCGTGTGACGCATACGCGCGCGTAAGGCCCCCTGAGACGCGCGCGAGAGACCGCGCGAGGCACCGTGTGGTCGACAAAAGGTCGCGCGAAACGTCGCGACACGTTCATAGTACTATAGTGTATACATGGCCTATTATGCGTCCATGAGTTTGATTTTATCACGAACACGCCCATCATCATCGTGATTGGTCGCGTAGCTTAGCGTGGTCGCGTGATGATTGAAACATCGAGACTCTCGCGCGTTCGGCCGTTCGCGAGGACGACGCGCGAACGGGGCGTGCGGGACGAACGCGCGGCGGTGGCGCGCTCGGCGGGCGCCGCGAGACGCGACAAAAAAGACAAAAATGAGACCAAGACTCCGTATTAAGTCTTGGTCAAATAATAAAAAAAAATTAATACTGGTGGCGCCACCGCGGAACCGCGTTTGGAACGAATCCCGTCGATAGCCAAATACGACGCTCAGTACGGGACGCTGGAACGATATGGAGCGCCAAAGCAAGGTCGCATGGCAAAAGTTATGGGTATCTGTTTTTTTCCATCACCGCGCTCTTTGCGACGCGCGCTCGAAGGCGCCACCGCGCGACGCCGATGGCGCCCAAGCGCGCGCGCACGACGCACTCAGTGTTCGACGTCGACGTCCTCGACGCCTGGCTCGCGACGCGATGCGCGGCGCCGGCGCACGTGCGCGCGAAACACCGCGCAGTCGTCGTCAAGGCGTGCGCGGCGGCGAGCGCTCGGGGCGCGCGCACGCTCCGTGACGTGACATTTCCCGCCAACACGCTCCCGAACGCGGTGATGGAGGAGATATATGACGCGTTTGTGCTGTTTACCACGAAAGTGGCGCACGAGAGCTCGTCGAAGGATGGTGCGACGACGAAGATGATTGTTGAGCTCGAGGATGGGCATCGCGTGGAGGCGTGCGTGATGCGACACGCCAAGGGCGGGCGAGTGACGTTGTGCGTGAGTTCACAAGTTGGGTGTAAGATGGGATGTACGTTTTGTGCCACTGGTACGCTCGGGGAGCTTGGGAACTTGACGACGGGGGAGATTGTGGAGCAGCTCGCGCACGCCAACGCGTTGCCGGGCGTGACGGTGCGCAACTGCGTGTTTATGGGCATGGGGGAGCCGTTGAATAATTACGATGCGGTGATTGGGGCGTGTGGAGTCATGCGCGATGGATTTGGGTTGGCTTCGTCGAAAATTACGGTGAGTACGGTGGGGGTGATTCCGAGGATGCGCACGTTGACGAGGGACGCGCCGGGCACGTGTTTGGCGTTGTCGCTTCACGCGCCGACGCAGGAATTAAGACAGAAGATTGTCCCGACCGCTACGGCGTACAAGCTCGATGAACTCATGCGAACATTAGATGAATACCTCGCCTCTGGGCCGAAGATGAAGACGATGATTGAGTATTGCGTGCTCGGTGGTGTCAACGACGACGAGCGATGCGCGCATCAACTCGGCGAGTTGTTACGAGGCAAAGAGGTGATATTAAATTTAATACCTCTCAATCCCACGGACACGCCCGCGGGGCACGTGCCGCCAAAGAAGGAGGATGTGCAACGCATGATGCACATTTTGACGAAAACGTACGACATCTTCACCACGGTGCGGCACACTATGGGGGACGATATCGACGGCGCGTGCGGGCAGTTGGCGTTGAAGGTGCCGGGCGAGCCTGAAATAGAAGATCTCATGTCCTCGAAACTACGGAAGACGTCAAAGTCGTCGTCGACGACGACGTCAGTGACGGCCAAGGTGGCGGCGGTGACCGCTCGCGAACGGGTAAACGCGACCGCCGCCGCGGCAAATGGGGAGGCTTCCACGCGCGGCGCGGCGTCGATGGAGCGCGCGCTCATCGCGTTATCCGTGGCGTCCGCGGCGCTGTT
>Ga0181603_10002797_pt1 | contig 13575 bp, 7 predicted proteins | sample 041ome_13_FD_148633 | JGI IMG/M metagenome (GOLD analysis project Ga0181603, IMG submission 148633) | Coastal salt marsh microbial communities from the Groves Creek Marsh, Skidaway Island, Georgia - 041409US metaG (spades assembly) | ecosystem: Environmental > Aquatic > Marine > Intertidal zone...
ACTGTACAACGTGATTGATAGCCCCGCGACGAAGACGCAAAAAGTAATACGATTCCCAATAGAGCTTAGATTAGACTCTGTAAGACTACCGATAGGTGCTATATAACAAAACGACAACGCAACCTAAGTTTCACCTTCCTTTGACTTGACGAATAGCATCGCGCGGAAATCGGCGTTGGTTTTACCCGCGGCGTCGGCTGGTACGGGCGCCGCGGCGACGGCGCGTGGCGTCAATCCTAAACCGCCACGACCGCCGCGACCACCGCGGCCACCGCGACCGGCGGTGTCGCTCGCTGGACCTCGACCTCGACCACGACCTCGTCCAGCGCTACCATCGTCCGTCGTCGCGCTGGGCGGTCGAGATTTCGCCACATCAATCGCGCGTCCTTTTAATTTTTCCCCGCTTCGCATAATGGCCGCCGTCACCGCCGCGTCTACGCTAAAATCAACATACGCAAACCCACGCGGACGGCCCGTGGCTTTATCTTTCACAATGCGCGCGTTGACATCACCACCTTTACCGTCGAAAAACTCCGCGAGCTCGGCATCGGTGACGTCCCATGATAGATTCTTGACGAACACGGTGCGTTGGTCCCGGTTGGGAAAGAGCGCCTTGACCCTCGCGTCGTGGTCCATGTCCTTGAGTTTCGCGTCGTGCTGAGCACCAGCGTCGTCGTCGCGTCTCGAGCGTTTACGCGCGGGTTTGGTTGTGCCACCCCCAGTGGTGCGTTTACGCGTCGACGCCGACGCCGCGGCGCGCAATTTCGCCTTGGCCGCCGCGCTCGCGTCCAAGCGTTCGCACGCGGCGTCGAAATCAACCTCGCGGCTAGCTCGCGCGAAATTCGTCTTGTCTTCATACACCTTTGCGTACGCCTTGGCGTCGACCGATGCCAAGTAATGTAATTTCGCATCGAGTATCATGCGTTCGCCGAGTCGAACGCGCGTGGCGTCGTCGACTGACTTTTTGGACACGCCGACGGGTTCGACGCCGCGTCGGGACGCCGAGTCAAAAATGGTCAACACGGTCGATGTCGTCGTCGCGCTCGAGTCATTCATGGCTTCAAATTCCGCGCGCGCGATGACGAATTCCGCCGCAGTTTTAAACGGTGCGTCGTCTGCGATGTCCGCGAGAAAGTCGCGCACTGGGGCCCACACGTCGCCGGGCGATTGCGCGAGACGTCGAGCCATCCGCGGAGCGAGAAACGCTCGACGGATGACGTCGACGGCGTCGCGCGCGCTCGCGTTGGCTGAAAACACCATCTTCATGTGCTCAAACCCTCGTTTGGTAAGGTCGAGCACGCGATGGATGTCCAAGTCTTCACCGTGCCAAAAGTATCGATCGATGACGACGCTGAGCACGGAGGCGGCGTCTTTGACGTCGCGAAACCGCGCCTCCAACGCTTCGTCTTCTAGCGCGCGCGAACGATGTCGGTCTAGCGCGTACGTCCAAAGCGCGACAGACGCAGGACACGTCTTGAGCGCTCGCGCGAGAAGTGTGGCGCGCGCATCCTCGCTCGCTTTGCGCGCGAACACGAGGTACTCGCGCCAGAGTTCACCGACGTACGGGAAGAGAATCAACGCGCGCTCGTAGACGTGTTCGGCTCGCGCCGGCGCGCCGTTCGCGACTTCAAATTCAATATAACGCTTATACGCTCGCAACGTCGCACCCGATGGCACTTGCCCGTCGCGCAGCGCTATTTGTTCTTCATACGGCGCGCGCAAGTCCTTGGCGGCGCATCCAGTAACGTACGCGCGCTCGAGCTCGCCGACGACGCCCGCGCTGACGTCAGCGCTCGCGGCCCACGCGCGCGCCGCGTCCATCGTCCCATCAATCTCCCCATGCGGCAGCGCAAGCTGCCGAATAAACAGCGCCTTGACGCGTGCGTTCACATCGCTCGCGTCATTCGCGCGAGACGATTCGAACGCGCGATAGGCGGCCCAAATCGTGTGCCCGTCGACGTAGTGTGTCCCCGGCCCGCGCGCCGCCGCATCGTACGCGTTCCGTCGCTCGTCATCATCCAATCCGCGTTCCAACCCGAGACGTAAACGGCCCATCCACAGCTCAACGCTCGCTGCGCCGACATCCGCGACGGCGCGCGCGAAGAGCGCATCGGCGCGCGAGTGTCGCTCGGCTTTCTCCGTCGTCTTGTCCTCGAGCGCGTCTCGAATCCACGCGCGCCACTGCAGCTCATTCAACGCAAACCGCGCCGCGTACGCCTCCCGCACGGATTTACACCGCTCACGGAGTTTCGCGCGATGCAACGCGTCTATCAGTCGCGCGCCCGTGACGTAATCGCGCTGCATCGACGCGTCCCAGGTGCGTTCGAGCGACATTATTGCATCCACGAGGTCGTCATCGACATCCAACGACTGCGACTGCGACTGCGACGAGGACGACGACGCGTCGGTGTCCGACGCATCGTCGTCATCGTACCGTTCGTCGTCGTCGCAGTCCTCGTCGGACGCGACGACGTCGTGCATATCGTCGTCGTCGGGCATGCGCGCTGAGAAATGCCGTTACAACGCGCCGCGACCTCATGCCGTCTGTGGCGACGCCGACGACGGCGGTGGCGCGACGCGCGACGCGCACCGCGGTGCGTCGTGGCGCCACCGCGCCCGCGGTGTCGGCATCCACGTCGGCGGCGGCGGCGGCGTCCGCCGCGGCGTCGACGACGCGGCGCGAGGCGTTGCGCGCCACTGCGCTCGCGGCGCTGTTCATGCACGCGCGAAATAACGACGCGCGCGCCGCGGCCGCCGCCGTCGCGCCCGCAATCACGCGTGTTGTCGTTTCGTGCGTCGGTGCGCGCGCCGCGGACGCCGCGCGCGCGCTCGCGGCGCAGGTGCCCGAGTTTGAGCTCATGGATGAGGACGCCGTCGTCGTGCGCGACGGCTCGCGCGCGTTCGCCGTCGAGTTTCAAGACGCGGTCGAGTCACCGACGTCGAGCGACCGACGCGGAGTCGAGCTCGTGGGGTTTGTCGTCGGTGGTGACAATCCGGCGCGCGCGAGGAATACGGCGATTCGTAACGGTGGAGCGAGCGCGTCGAACGGCGAGCGTTGCTCGGGCGACGCCTTCGCGGGGTGTCGCACGAATACGTCGAGCGGCGAGTCGCTGTTTGGTTTGACGTTTGTTAAAACGGGCGCGCCGTGGGCGGCGAAAACGGCGGTGGTTGTTCGCGTGGTCGTTCGCGATGGCGATGTTGATGCGGTGGCGGCGAATGTGACGTCGTCGCTCGGGCCGACGGCCAAGCGCGGGTTCGTGGCGCGAGGCGTCGTCGAATACGCCGCAGAGGATCGCAAGGATCGCGCTGCGTTCGGTCGTGATTCATCTACAATTGTTGGATATGAGAACGCGTCGGCGAAAACGACGCCTTCGATTGGGATTGAAATCGTTCAAAGGGACGCGTCGTCGACGGCGAGGAGCGCATTTTCAGTCAAGGCGTTGCACGTGGCGTTACCCGAAGGATGCGGCGTCGTGTACCTTTAGAAGAATAGTGTTGTTGTTATTATTATTACACATGTACAAGTACAAATCGTTGTTATTGTGGTGTTGACGCTAAATCGAACAACACATCGGTGCGGATGATGTACTTGAATTGTTCGCCGCCCGCGCCCACACGCACGGCGCTTCCTTCGTGAATGGGTGAATTTTCGGCGTCCCCGTGGGGAAAACACAGCGCCGCACCGAGCTGTGGCTGCACCCCTCGCGCGCTAATCACCCCGGGTTCACCCGGGGTGGCGGTGTAAAACGTCGTTGAACCGCCATCGAAACCTTCGGTGAGATAGATTAAGAATGTCAAGCGCGAACGCACCTTGCCATCAGAGGCGTCGGTGACGTATTCGCCGTCGGCGTTGAGCCCGCCCGCGGGCCACGACCCGTCAACGTGGCGTCGATAAATCGTACCCGGGCCGTAACGAAAGAATCTCCATCGCGGGTTAATCCCACACGCGCCTTGCGGCATCAAATCCGCGACGCGGCGCCATAACGCTTCAATCGTGCGCGGCCACACGACGAATTCGCAATATTGCAAACGAGACGCGTCGGTGCCTTGATCCCTATCTTTCGGGTCCGTGCGTAAGCCGATGGTTTGACCTGCGGCAACGATGGCGGCGCATTCGTTCCGCGAAAGCACGTTTGTCACCGCAAACGCGCCAGGGACGTGTGGGATATCGTGCCGCGTGGCCTCGGTGAGTCCCGACGGTTCGAGCGGAATCACGCCCGGGTGCGCCGGCGCGTAGAGCATGAGTGGAAGCCTATCCGCCGGCCGTCGTCGACCATCGTCCCAGCATACAACCTTAAAACTTCCTTCTGGGTAATGAATCTGACGCGCCTCAGCGGACTTGACGACATGATATCCGTCGTCGTCGTCGTCGTCGTCGCGTAATTTCGGCAACGTAAACGGTAGTTGCTCGCGTATCACCGCCGTCGTCCCAGGCTCCCACGACCCAAACCCACTCATCCCACGCAGCGCACTTTCGAGCAAAGCTAATCCTAAATCACCATCCACCCCTCCTGGGGTCATCGCACACGCGCGCACGAGCACATCCATACCCAAAAGCCTCGCCCCCGTGCTCGCGTCTCTACGCGCCATCAACGTCAACGCCTCCGCCAACATCCCTCGCTTCGCGCACGCAAAAAACACACACCGCAGCGCCACGGGAGTCACCTTCACCGCCCCTCCCGTCGCATCCATCCGCGCTAAAATCCTCAACGCAGGCTTCGCTTTATCGTGCTTTTGACACAACCCGAGCGCGCGTTCGCACGTCGACGCCTTGACATCCGCGCGCGCCGCGAAACACGCATCCAGCGCCTTACACGAATCCACACACGATCCCGCGAGCAGGGCTTTCAACACTCGCGATTCCGACGCCACCCCCGTCGTCGTCGTCGTCGTCGTCGTCGTCGTCGTCGAATCCACGCGCATCATCGTCGCCTCGTCGTCGTCGACCGCGTCGCCGCCAGCGCGCACTTTTTTCATCACCATCGTCCCTCGCGCCGCCAGCGCGCGTGGACCTCCACCGCCATCGCCGCCACCGCCGCCCTGTCGTCGCTTCTGTCGTCTCGCCGTCTTCCCCATCGCGTGCGCCGCGGCGGAGACGACGGCGACGACGGCGACGACGGATGGATGGATGGATGGATGGGCGCGCGTCGCGGTGTCGTGCGTTGCCCCGATCGAGTGATAATCGATCGAGTTCGATATCGATCGAATCGCACGCGCGATCGCACGCGCGTCGCTTTCGAACGCGCCCATCGCGCGATCGCCACGCCGGCGTCCGCCCCGCATCGGTGCCCCCATCGCCTGGTCACGATTGGTCGCGAATATATGACCTGGTCATGATTGGTCAATGCTACAGGGGTGATCGGAGCCCCTCGAACGGGTGGTTGGCGGTGTGCGGGCGTCGCCTGGTCGCGCGCGGCACTGTGCGACTCCAGGTGCGACGATGTCGACGCGTGCGCGCGTAATGATGCCATCGTCGTCGCGTTCGCGTTCGCGATGGTGAAGGGTGACTCGTGTGGTGTGCGTGACGCGTGACTGACGGATTGATTGATTCCATCGATGGCGATGTCGCGTTGTGGATAGCGATCTCATCAGAAACGCACAAGGGCGTGCGTAATCATCATGTTTGCGACGCACATGAAGGGTGTGTCTGTGACGACGACGCGTACGACGTCGTTGGTGGCGTCTCGTCGCGCGAGCGTGGTGACGTGCGCGGCGGCGAAGCCGAGGGTGTTATCCAAGGCGGAGGAGCTGCGGTTGCTCGGGAAAGCCGTCGCGGCGGCCGAGTCGTTTGGGTTGATCTCGCTCGTGGAAAAGTCTGGTGTGTCGTTGAGCACGGTGGAGAAACTCGGGTTGTTGTCGAAGGGTGAAGAAATCATCTATGATCGCCGATCGCCGGGGAACATCGCGGCGGCGGGGTACGCGCTCGCGCTCGCGGGCGCGGGGGTCGTGTACGCGTTGCCAGACGACAGCGCGTCGAGCGTCGCGGCGCAACTCGTCATCGCCGGTGCGTGCGCCGTTGGTTTTGGGTTGGCGCAAACTGCATCTTCGACTTTGTCGACTTTACAAAAGTAAGTGAGTGCGCGAGACGCGTGATTTTTAAATGATTACATCAAACGTCTGACGACGAAACATCGTCTCACACGCGTTTTTACTCGACTAAACCTCGCTCGGCGTTATAATATCGACCCGCACGCGGCACGTACGTCTGTCGACGATTACGCGCAGGCTCGAACAATACTCGACACGTCTCTGCCGTCGTCTCGGCGCTTCGAAACGCGGTAAAGTGTAAATGCGGCTCGGGGCTAAATCCAACCGAACCCGACGCGCAAATTACCTGCCCTTTACGCACGCGGTCACCGACACGCACTCGCGCGCTGCGCGCTTGAATGTGCACGTATTCAACGTATAAATCACCAGGCTTGACGTCGTACAATGCGCGTTGTTGAGCTTCCATGTCGTCATCCGCGTCCCGCGTCGTCGTGCTACATCCCGCGGCGTCGGCGCGCGTGGATTCCTCCTCGTCTTCCCGGTTCACCTCGCCCGCATCGGTGTCGAGTTTCAAAATAATAGAGTTCCACGCGAACAAATTTCCTACCGATATTCCCGTCAACGTGTGCGCGTCGCGCACGTCCACGACGACGCCATCGCCCACCGCGACGCACGGCGTGCCTTCATCGCATCGAAAATCGACGGCGTGCAAGTTGCCTCCAAAGAAATGCGTGAGCTCCCCACCCTCGCTTTGCGTGCACAGAAACGCATCGCCAAGCAAAGGAAACCCAATGGATTGTGCGTGCGTGTCTTGCGGTGCCGAGTGCATACGCCACGCCCTGACGTCGCTATCCACGCGCACGTCCTCCACCGACGTCCCGGGCTCGAGCGTCAACCGACACAGGTGCGCCAACGCGCGAGGCGGAATCAACACGATAAACGTCGTACACGCCCGAACCCGTCCAGCGTCATCAACCGTACGCCCCTGCGCGAGTTCGCGATTATGTTTCCCCACGCATCGCACGTCGTACACGCTCACGTACGCAACTTTTACATCGTCGCCGACGACGTTGCACGCGCTCACGCGCGGAGACGAAGACGAGCCGCTCACATCAAACGCCACGTCAGGCACGACGACGTCGTCGGAATACTCATCCGGGTCAAACGATTCACACCCGAGATGCCATGCGTACCCGCTCGTCGTCGTCACGTCGAGCGCGATGTGGCACCCGACGCCGGCGTCGGGGACGAAACCAGTGTCGCGCACCGTGCGCTGCGGCGCCGAGCCCGCCGCCGCGTGCGCGCCGTTCGCCGCCGCGTGCGCGCCGTGCCCGCGCCGCGCGCGCGTGGAGCGACGCATAAATGTCGTTCGCGCGCGCGTCCGACAGACGCGATCGCGCCGCGCGGCGGCGAGGGTGCGAATGTCGCGCGTCAACGTGCGGCAAAGTTGCTTTTTTTTCACTTTTTTTCGCAACCGTTGTCGCATTCGCACCCTCGCCGTCATACACCGTCGCGGCGCGATGGTGTTTACGTTTGGCGCGCCCGCAGACGCGCCCGCGGCGGTCGCCGCGGTGCCGGTCGCGGCCGCGGCGGCGCCCGCGGCGCCGGCGCTGGCGCCGCGCGCGCCGGATGCGCCGCGCGCATCGACCGTGCTCCCGGCGACGCGCGCGCTGTTTTACGCCATCGAAGACGCCGCCGAGGACGCGACGTCGATTGGTAAGCTCACGGATGATGCGTTGACGTTTGTTGCGTCGTTCGGTGAGGGCTATCGCGCGCGATCGGCGGAGAGCGCGCGGGCGTTGGCGTCGGGGGAGGTGCCGTACGGGGACAAGGCGTTAAAGGTGAGCGAAACGTTGGCGCGCGTCGCGCGCGGGTGCGCCGAGCGGTTGTGCCTCGATGAGGTGCTCGCGTACGTGTTACTGCGACGATGCATCGATGAGCGAGGGATGCCGCGGCCGAGCGAGGCGACGGAGGATGTCGTGCGAGAGGTGATGCGGTTTTACTTTCGCGAGCGGTTGGGGGCGATCAAGTGCGCGCACGCGCTGTTGGCGAAGAGTTCGAGCGGGAACGGCGACGGTGGGGCGGTGTACGACAACGCGGTTGGGAAAATGTTAGCGTTTGGAATGGAGGAGAACGTGTGGCGGGCGATTGATCGGCACATGAGTGGGGCGAGCGCAACGGGGCCGGAAGGGGCGAGCGCGAGAGACGCGGCGGCGTGGGCGGGACAGGCGCTGGAAGAAATCGTAGCGCTGCTCGAGGTGATGTTTTTGCTGTATTACAATCGTGTGAAGTGTTCACCGGAGAGGTTTTTGAAGATTTCAAAGACGTTTGAGGCTGGTGCGCTCGGACGCGTGCCTGCGGCGTCGATTGAGTTAGGCGCGCACGTCGCGAGCGCGCAGGTGAACGCGTTTACTGAGGACATCCGAGCGTTGTGTAACGTGACTTTGATTGCAGCCATGGATTTAGAAAACTTGGTGGATCGATTTTCTGGCAAAAGTTTGAAAGACCACGCGTTTCTTGAATCGAGTGTGTTAAAGTCGGTGACGGAGATGATGGAGAAGTGGCAGAGCGACGCCGCGCACGGAGCGACCCTTCTCGCGTGGGCGACGTTTCTCACCTTGCTTCCATCCGATGCGGATTTCATGCCGCAAGGGTTTAGCGCCGATGCGATGACGACCAAGGCAAATGAATGCGGTCTGGCATCGTTTTCGCACTTGCTCGATGCCGAGCAACTCCGCGGCGAAGACACGACGGTGACGCTTCACAAGTCTGTGTTGAAGAATATGTTTTCAACAATTTTGGCGGCGTACGACATGCTCCCCGTGCACCGGTTGCCACCGAATGAATTACAACAATTATTAGACGTCCTCCAAAAGCTCTTAGTCGACCAGCCTTTGCTGTGTGAGCAGTTCTGGGGAGGCGCACGCGAGGATGGTCAAGAGGCGCCGCTCTTCGCATTGCTCGAAGGTTGCCGCGAGCGCTTTCCATATGATTCCGTACCGCTCCTTCGCACGCTCGCGGCATTGTCTGAGGGTCACCGAGCAGCCGAGTGTGTATTAGGCTACGTCGCCCAACTCCCCACGGTGGCGCTTCCCGTGCCATCAAAGGATATTCTGGAGCAAAGTTTAAAACCAGGCGCCGACGCCGCGATGAACGCGCATTCGGGCGAAGTCCAAGGCTCGGTGACGGCAATTCATCGCTTGACAAGTCCCTACATTCCAGGAGGATACATCGAAGCTGGCATGCGTGGTCTGGCTATTGATATGTGTGCAGATAACGCACCATTAATCGTCTGGGCCGCCCCAGCTGATGGCTTGCACTTGTGTCTCACGCGCCTCTCGCTGTTGGCGAGTACAGGGCTGTCCCGCGGCTTGTCTCCCGGCGAGAGCGCCGAGCTGGAAGCGACGACGCTGTTTTTGTCCAGCGTACTCACGAATGCACCGTCATTTGCGCGACCGATGTTGACGTGCGATGTTTCGGAATCCGTACCAAAAGGTGCGCCCACCGATATCCTTAGCGGCCTTTCGCTGGCGCTTCACGTGGCGAGTAAGACGCAAAACACGGAGGATGGCATTCGAAGAGTAGCCACCATCTTACGTGCGCTTGCGCCCTTAGCCGAAGCATCGCCATCACGAGTGATTGATGAAGTTCTCGAGGCGCCGCTTTTAGCTGGAACCCCTGGTACGGGTGTTCCTGGGCTCATTCGCGCCATTCGCGACGGCGAATCTCGGCTCGGAGAGTACCCATTGACGCTGGCGGTGCTCAATTTAGTCGAGCGTTTGCTCAATCACGGCGGTTTGGGTGATAGATTAGAAGCTTTAGTAGACCACGCGCTGCAAGAAGTAGGCGTGCGGCACATCCAGTGGCGATACAAGCACAAGGCCGAGAAGTGGGCCGTGCACGCTGCCGTGCATCGCGTCATTCGCGCTGTGTTTATTCCGCGACATGGCGATTTCGCATGCAAACTTCGGGACAAAGTGCTTTCGTACTTGCTTACAGATAAGGCTATTTGTTTTGGAGCGCTCGCGCCGTTGGTGTACGATGCCAATGCGTTGCGTCGATTACATGAGGACGGGGGCGCGCCGAGAGCTGAAGAAGTGACGACGCTCGAAGATGCCATTGCCACTGTGTTACAGACGCTCCCATTGATTGTATTTCACGCCGGAGAATCCTTCGGCGGGGTGTTAGAAAAGTTACTGCTCATCGAAACAGTGAACGATGGAGTGCCGTTCGCGAGCTCGATTGCATCGTACGCGGGCTATCCGTACGCCGCGGCGTGCTATCCGCTGGCATTGCCCGCGCTCATACCGCTCTGTGCCATGGCTGCAGCTGTGCCTTTAGCGGCTACGCTCGACAGCAATGATCGTGGTGAGATATTAAAGGCGATGCATAGAATGTTCGAGCACGCTGATGATGAGACAGATGCGGTGTCTGATGCGGCGGATCTTTTGAGCGCCGGCGTGGCGAATCAACCAGAGTGGGTGCACATGTTGCTTTCGAACGAAGACTATGAAACGGCTCCAGCGCCACTCACGCCTGCACCCGGTGGAGCCGCACTTCCGGCGCCTGCGCCGTTGGGTGCGTTACCCGCGCCCACAACGCCTGGCGCGCCCGGTGCGGCACCGTCAAACTCGCTGGCGCTCGCGCCGCCGACGCCGACGCCGCCGACGACGGCATCAGAAAAGGCACCGCCGAAGCTCGAAGGTGCGGTGCACCTGCTTTGGAAAATCCTCGAAGATCCGAACAAGTTGCGAGCAAAGTCGCCGCGATGCCTTGCGGCCCTCGTGCGCGTGTTAAGCGCGCTTTGGCGACGACAGCCCTTAATGAGCAGAACAGTGCAACCGCTGAAGGAGAAGGATGTTGAGTTGTGGAAGCGACTCGTCGCGTGCATCGGTACGTCTTCTGCAGGAGATGCAACCGCTACGGCGCATGAATTGAGCACCATAAGTGCGATCCTTTCTGTTCTCGCCGTTGAAGCAGAAATTTCGGTGAAGAATCCTAAAAATGCGAATGCTTCGTTTGACGCTCAAATGCGCGAATGGTCGACGACGCGGCTCGCGTCCTGGATGGACATGTGTCTTGTACACGACAGCTGCTCATTAAAGCGCCGTGAAACGCAGTACGCTGCGCAAAGCTGCGTTATGCAGTGCATCGTGGAGCTCGAGCGCGAGCAAATGACTTTGAAACGTTCGCCATTACTAGCGGATGCGACGTTTGAGTCAATGTGTGGGCAAATAAAAGACGCGCTTCTCGCGCACTGCGCGGCAAAGGAGCTACGCGAATGTGGTGCGTCAAATATTGCAATTTTAGAAGCTGTCGCACGCGAAGCGAGTGCTCAAGTTTCTGGAAGTGTCATGACGAACGACCCGGTGCACAAGTTACTCGCTGCGGCGCGGAGCATGCACATTGAGGGCGCGCTTTTAGCTCGGGCGCCGTTAGGCGTCTGCGGCGTCGCTGAATACGGCGAGTCTTACTTGTACGACTCCGACTGGATTCGTGTAGCGACTGGATGCATTGAAGAAGACCAACGCGATGACCAATGGGGAGCGCCCGAAGGTAAACTCGCCGCTTTAGGGCGAGTCATGAGCGGTCAGCTCGCGGAGACGTGTCTGACATCATCCGTCGCGGACGCCCAAGCGACGGCGATTTGTTCGCTTCGAACGTTTATATCCGCCGCAGCTGGGAGTGCGTTACCGAAGATGCATGCGGGTGTCTACACGCATCAAGGTGCGCGTGTTATTGATAGCACTATTCCTACAACCGCTCTCGTGGTGCACTCGAGCGCAAACGAGACACAGACGCCGAAATCGTTATTGGATGGATGGTCCCGCGACGCGCGGCGCAAGGCTGTCACAGACGTCAACGCGCGTTTAAATGCAATCTTGCAAACAGACATGGAGAGTTCGGCAGATTATGTGAGCCCACTCGCGATTGAAACCGCGGAGTTGTTCTCTGTCGTGGTACAAATGTGGAGCGTTGCGGCATCAAGCGCATCCCCGCGGACACCGGCGGAGATTGAGTTTGTCGCCGTGCAGGGCGTCATAGCCACGGTCACCAATGCGTTAGCGACGCGAGCGACGAGCGGGGTGCCAACTCGCGACGTCATGCCACTGGTGAATCCGCTGTTTACCGCGATGCTGTTTGCTATTCGTGCTTGGCGCGCTGGTGAACAATCAGCAAAGACGGTGCAACCGAGTTACGAGCTCGGCCAGTGCGTGCTCCCGCTCATTCCTCTCATCTGTTACGGTGCTGCGTCGAGTGATGGAATGCACAACGGAAACGGCAAAACGACGTCAAGCGTGGCTTTAATGTTGCTCCAAGACATCGCGCACGACTTGCTGCCGACGTCGGCGTTGTTACAAGTGCTGAGCGCGCACAAAATCTTGCCTCCGCTTCGACCGGCGACGGGCGACGACGCCACGGATTCACCCACCATTGCCGCGCTCAATACGTGCTTGAGTCTGTCGCAAAGCGAACAAGGTGCGCAAATATTACTCGCATCGGACACTATTCGGCAACTTGCCATTTTATGCGTCGAGTTGGCAAAATCAAAGACGCCAAACGCGACGTCCCACGACATGTATTGCGCCGCTTTACACGTCGCCGCCATGCTTGCCGCATCTCCGCTGGCGTCTCACGTCGAAGTGAGCGGTGATTTGATTCGCTTTTACACCGCTCTCGAGACTCGTATGCTCGCTGCGCTTGCGCCGCACGAGATTACGACGGCAACGCTTCGCGAAGCTGAAGTCACGGCGTTATTTTTTCAGTCTCTCGCCGCCGCGTTTGGTGGCTCGTGGCAAGTTACGTCACCCGAAGGCCAACTTCGGTGTCGAAAAGCGTGCGTGACGTTTTTACGTTGGTTTGCGGCTCCGCAAGTCGTGTCGGGCGTGCCGTGTCCGCGTAAATCAGTCGTGGACATTCGACTCGCGTCGGCGCCGGCAAAGACAAACGCCCATCAAGCGTGGTTCCAAGCCACCGCGCGAGGAGATTCCGTGCGCGACGTGTCATCACCACTCATTGGCACCGCCCCGACTGGTAGTCCGATCGCTGATGCGTCATCCCGCCGCACGGGCAACGCCCACAGCGAAGCCGTCGCCATCGCATTATACGCCGTGGCGCGTCGATGCGCCGAATTCCTCGCCGCATTTCCTCGCGCCGTCCGCGACGCCGCCCTCGGCTTCGACGTCACCGCAAGCATACGCGATCAATGCGACGCCATATTATGCGACGACTTACACGTCACTCCCTCGCATTCACCCGCAAACGACGAAGAACACCGTCTCATCGCCGCTCTCGAAGGCTTGAAGCGCGCCTCGAGCGTCGTCGAAACGCTCGAAGCGCGCGCCTCCTAGCGCGCTGTATGTAATACACCTCGCACATCACGCACGCACTCCACCCCTTCCATCGCCGCAGAATTCCACGAACGCGTCGTCATCGTCATCGTCGTCGCGCGCGCGCGACCGCACGAACGCACGCGACCGCACGCGACCACACGCGACCGACCGCGAAAAAGACCACCGCAGGCGGTGGATAAGATCGCGAGATATTTTTTACATACTCTACACACGAACCATCTATATATGCAAG
>Ga0181603_10002815_pt1 | contig 13521 bp, 18 predicted proteins | sample 041ome_13_FD_148633 | JGI IMG/M metagenome (GOLD analysis project Ga0181603, IMG submission 148633) | Coastal salt marsh microbial communities from the Groves Creek Marsh, Skidaway Island, Georgia - 041409US metaG (spades assembly) | ecosystem: Environmental > Aquatic > Marine > Intertidal zone...
TTTGGTTCTCGCATAAGCAATCTAGATGTGATAGCAGAGTTGGCACTACCAGCAAATTCATAATGCATCAATAGCCCTATGTGTCCCGCTGGAACAGTATAGACACCCATAAGTGTCTGCCCCTCACCCGCACTAATCTGAGCGATTTTAATGCCAGAAGAGGTACCGTAATGTGCTGAAATATCTCCTACTTCTTGCTGTGAAGAAGTGTTGTACATTCTAAACAATCTACTATAAGTGTTTTGAGATGCTACAGCGGTTGTTGTTGGGTCAGTAGCGTCAAGGGTGACTGTCTCTGATTGCACATTGAAGTCTGCATCAAGACCCTGAATAAAGACTGTAATGCCCGCATCATCTTCATCATCTGATTTGAGATGTACATTTGCGGCACCGAGATCCCATGTAGTAGCCCACGGATATAAAGTAGAACCGTCCCAAACAGTTTCTTCTACGCCATTTGCCGGAGCATTGTTTGCGGCAAACTTGTGAATGTGAAGTGCATTGCGGAGTTTACCTCTCGCAAGATGTACTCTCCAATCATCGCCGAATAAGAATGTGCTCATTTAGTCCTTTTTCTCCAATGCGGATTTGCCATAGAAAGCAGCAACAATTGCCGCAACTGACACGAAATATGTCGGAGCCATATCTCCTAACACCGACGCTCCTGACTCAAGGCCAAAGAATGTAGACCCGACTACCGCAAACGGATATAGTAACATACCGTAAAGTGCGAACCAGGCCATATTGCGCTGTGCGTCTCGCATTGCATCCTCGTCCTCTAAACGCTTACGTTTGAATTCGAGATACATCTTCTTTTCTTCTTCTGATACTTGTCCGTCACCATCCCAATCAGCTGGTAATGGTTTATTTTCTTCTGCCATCAGAATCCCCTATATTATATTTGTTATGGGTATCTTATTATTTATAATATCGTTAATTTCGGTTTTTGTAAACTGCCCGTGTGGTTCATTATAAGAACTACTATAACCTTTACAATAATAACAGGCCTTTAAAGGTTGTTTGTGAGATTCACCATATACAAAATCTCTAAGTCCAGCAAGTATTTCTTCCTCGTTGTCGCCTGTAAAATCGTATCCGTCTTCTTCTTCAAAATTCCATTCTACAGGTATGCCCATGTTATCATACTGTGGGCCTTTGGTAATACATATATTACACTTGTAATATTTACCATTCATAAAAGAATGACACATATCCTTTAACAGACAAGGGTCATAAATCTCCTGACAACTTTCGTCAGTATGTTTCTCATATTGATCTAATACAATAAAACTTCCTGTCTCATGCCAAGAATAATCATCCTTAAACTTTTGCATTGCTTCAAATGTATGTACGTTGTCTACATCACAAACATTTTCCCATCTAATATTTTTTTTATCTAGGAAGTCTACGATTTTAGCATAGTTTATATTATTGTTTGAATATATGGAAACAGATAAGTTATCTACCAGATCAAAAAACTCATCTGGCATTTGAGGAATCATTATGCCGTTAGTAGAAACATTTGCTTTGTACCCTGCCTTATGTATTTCTCTAAGGTATTGTAATATTTGTGGGTGCATCAAAGGCTCCCCACCTATTAATCTTATGTACGGGGTATCGACATATTTACCTAATAGGTTTAAATCTCGAACAAATATCGACAAGTCATCATCACGGTGAGGCTGGAAAGGCGACCCTGAGCTACAGTTTGTACATTTCAGGTTACAATGCCACGTGACTATGTGTTCCATGTAGGAACGATATATTCTATCCATCTATAATTATAAAGGGTTGAGTAACACCGTGTATATCATTTACCATAGCCATAGTAGGAATAATTTTAGTTATCTCAGGATGATTTTCTTTTAACCAGTCAACATTGTAAAGAGTAAGAAGGTGTGTACAATTGTTTTTAATTTCCTCTGGATTGGTAGTAGTGAGGTCTTCATCCACATAATACTTATACGAAGATACTTGTTTTATGTTACTCCATTCCCAGTCTTCATGTACTTCATCATAATCAAACTTTCTTTTCATAGCAACAAATCTAAGCAGTTCTGGATCACAAAAAGAGGTAAATACTTTTTTTGCTACTCGCCTCAATTCTTTGAGATCAAAAACAAAGTCCTCATAAGAACAATGTGTGTGAACGCTATAAACATATGCTATATCAAAAGTGTTATCCTCAAAAGGAAGAGGGATCTTTTCCTCACCTGTAGGATTATAACACTGATTAAACCTATTATAGTAAATCCATTCAGCCTCAGGAAATTCTTCTCTAGCTTCTTCCAACACATGATAATCTACATCGACACAAGTATAATTTTTAGGATCAATAACTCCTTCCTGGATACCGTCTCTTAAAAGATTTCCGTGATTGCCCCCATAGTCTAGTATTTTTAAATTACTAACGTCATCATTTCCTAGACACTCTCTAAGAAAATGCAATCTATCTATTCTTTGAAACTTATATGTCTTTTCGTTTATCAAAATTTAAATCCCTCATAATTACCACCTGCTTTTGTATTATCAAAAACAGGAACATCATTACCCGTATCTTGTAGTCCTTCTTGTGCATCACCTTCTACATCAAACAATTTCATTCTCGGTCTATCTACACCTATCATAAAACGCTTGTTGCGTGTAGGGTCCGAGTATCTGTTCTTCAATTGTTTGACCATGATCTGCCCAAGTTTCTCTAACTCCTCTGTACTTATAAGAGCAAACATCAAGTCTGCTGTAGCGGGAAGGCCAAATGATTCTGAGGTATCAGTCAATTCAACATCACTGCTGTTGTAACCACTCCTTGTAGTCTGTGTTGCTGTAACTATAGGGACATCATGTTCAACTGCTAATCCTCGGAGCTCTTCTGCAATGGACTTAATGATTGTATAGGAGTTTGCTGACGAACCAGCACGGAACCTACTACTACTACATATGTTAAGGTAGTCAATAAAAATAATATCAGGTATAAAGTTTCTTTTAAGTTTGAGTTCGTTGAGGAGCGCTTTGAAGTGTCCTGCGTGTGCTGAGGCTGTCGGGTATTCTTTGACGATAAGCCTGCCTTGTATTTTTTCATTTATCTTTTGTATCCTATCTTCAAACATTTGTTTAGACAATTCTTTCAACTGTCCTATAGGCAAGTTCATTAGATTTGCGTCAATACGTTCTGCAATCCTTTCCTCTGACATCTCAAGTGTCACATACAAAACACTCTTGCCTTGTGAAATACAGTTTGCTGCCATATGACACATGAATAATGACTTACCTACACCTGTACCTGCAAGTGCTACGTTCAGTGTTTTGTTTGCTAAACCGCCTTCTGTAATGTCATTAAACATTGCAAGATCAAACGGCATCTTTTCTTCTAATCTATGATAGAATTCATATCGTTTGTCTGCGTTTTCAATATAGTCATGTCCTACGTTGTTATCAAAGCCAACCTGCAAGGCCTTTGACAACATATCAGGTAAAGCATCAGGACCTCTGTCTTTGTCCTTGCCGTCAATGACCTGAATACTGTCCATGATAGCATTGTAGATTGCTTTATCCTTACAATACTTTTCAGTCTGATCCAGTAACCATTCTTTATCAACCGCTTCTACATCAGCGCCCTGTAACCATTCACTCAACGCAGGCAGTTCGCCTTCACTGATAGTCCTATCTTCTTCAATAGAAATAGCTAGTGCTTGTTTTGTAGGAGCCTTGTTGTACTTGTCAGCATAGTCCTGAATTTTACGAAGGAGAGTTTTACTCTCACCTGTAAAGTATTCCGTTTTTAGAAAAGGAATAGCCTTTCTGAAATATTCATCATCAGAAAGTAGGTTTCCTATAATTATGTTGTCCAGTCTTTCTTGCATTTAGAATCCTTTTACGAATCAATTCAACTGATTCTTCACGTAATTGTTCTTTAATAGTATAGTCTGCATTTTCAGGTTTTACAAACATTCTATTAGTATCATTATAACGACTTATGTCCAAAGTGTCAAGGAATATTGTATAGTCAGAATTAAATACTTTTCGAGTCTCAGGTAGAGGACAAACAAAGTCTGCTATTGCAATACGTCCAAATACCGCTTCACAATAAGCAAGTCCCCGCATACGCATTGCTTGACGGAACCTTGCATCTATGTCAAATTCCCAATCATCTACTGCTTCACGTATAAAGTCTGCATTGAGATGCACGAAGTCAGGTTGTTCGTGGCATAGTCTTTCAGCTAACCAAGTTTTACCCGAACCAGGTAATCCACAAATAAGAACGATCATTTGTTCTCCTATTGAAGGTCTTCTTCCTTCACAAAGATGCCATCTATCATTTTACCTTTACGATCTTTGATGTCGGCATAGGCCTTTGCAATACATTCGTCTAGACGTAATCCATTTCTTTCAGCAATATTGATTAGTACAACAATACAATCACCAATATCGTCACTAACATCTTTTCCTTTACAAACATTATCCGAAAGTTCTCCAACTTCCTGGATTAGTTTACATACCTGATCCTTGTCATTAGCACCGTCGATTAAGTTTCTATCTCGATGCCATTGGCAAATCAAATTTACTAATTCTTCAATATCATATCTCATTCAACCCATTCCTTAGAATGTTCACCATATACTTTTTCAATACAGGCTTCGCACAGGAACAATTCTCCATTATCCCCATGGAAACATATTGCTTTATCCCCACTCCAAATAGTTATTTGGCAGCGGTCACATTCACCTTCAGGCTTCTTCGACTTGCCCATAGGCTTCTTCAATATCTTGTTCAGTAACTTCATCACGCATTATCCCGTCAACGCTTGAAATAGCGTATCGTTTGTTAATCCATGCCAAGAAAGTTTCGTCTTTTAAAATAGGTAACCAAAACTCTTTAGTATAAGTATCCTTAATACGATACTTCTTATCTTCTACTTCACCTGTAGATACATCTACTTTTGAATACCAACCATTGCTCGGTTTGACTACATGACCTGATGCTTGTGCCATGTCAAGGAGACCTGACCACTTGCTAATACCACCTTCAAACGAAACCTCAACAGGAATCTTAGACTTCTCACGTACAAAGCGAGACTTCTCAACATTGATAATAAAGTTATAACCCATCAGTTCAGTACCTTGTTTGTCCTGCTGACGACCAATGATATAGATGTTATCTGCTGAGTAGTAAATACCCGTACCGCCTGAAAGAATATCTTTAGGGAACATTCCAATTTCTTTGTACGTGTGATTCACTGCAACCATTGGAATGTCTTTCAATGTCAAATGAGGAGTAACCATACGAAACAATGACTTCAACTGTTTAGCACGAGACATATCTGCAACTGACTTACCATCAAGTGCATCATCAACCTCTTTCTTAGACGCCAAGTTACCAACTGAATCAATGATAATCATAATATGGTCACCACGTTCAATGCTGTTTAGCTGTGACATTGAATCATGCTTCAACTGTTCTACGTCTGTGATAGGAGTATGAACAACTCTGTCTTTGTCAATGTCAAAAGTGTCAAAGTAAGATTGAGGAGTACCAAACTCTGAATCATAGAACAGGATGACAGCATCATCATACTTGTCCAAATAGGCTTTTGCTAACAACAATGAAAATGCTGTTTTGAAATGCTTTGACGGGCCTGCGAATACTGTTAGTCCAGGTGTTAGTCCACCGTCAAGGCGGCCACTCAGTGCTACGTTCAATGCAGGTACTGAGGTTTGAATCAAGTCTTTCATTCCGAAAAACTTTGAATTGGTTAGAACAGATGTATCTTTGATAGTGCTGTTCTTTTTTAGTTTATCAATTAAACTCATATAAATCTCCACTTTATATCGCTAAAATAGCGAATAATATATTCTCTTTCTTTTTTCCACACTTCTTTATTAGGCACATTATTTTCTTCATAAATGTGTTTACCATCACCAAAACCAGCTAAAATTATTTCATTATATTCACCTGACTTGCCTGCTAAATACATAGCCAAACTTCCTGACGAAAACTCCATTGGTAGTTCGGATTCTTTTACGGGAACAACCTTATCATCTTTTTGTAGATATGTGAAATACAGATTGATGCTGTCTCCACCAACGACTACACCATAATCAGTATATTCATTCTCATGTGAGATTGCACCCGTAGAAGCGACTATACCGGGTGTAATATCATCAGAACCTAATACATCCCATCCAAGAAAGTAACAAGTGTTTTCTACGGGATGCTTGCTACAGTATATATTATGTTGAGTGTGAACATCTGTTGCTACTAAAAAGTCTAAATTTATCTTTTCTTTATAGACATAATTACAACCCCAAACATCACAATCATCTGGAATATCTATGCCGTGGCGACTTTCACCGTTGCCTAGTACGATTGCTCGTCTATACCCCATTTTACCCTCCGCACCAAATTATCTAATAAAGCTGTTGTCATAATATTATCTTTAGTATAACACAACGATGCCATGTGTGTCAAGTCCTTAGGCAAACATTTACCCCCAAATCCAGGAGCGCCATCAGGGCCTGGGACTTTCCAATGACTGTATCCTATAGCACCTTCACTCTCAAACATATAAGCAATACTATTCCAATCCACGCCATGTTCCAAACAAATATCTTTCAAATGATTAGACATTGAAACCCTCATGGCAAGGACACTGTTCCTAGCTAACTTATACATCATTGATTCTTTTGGTCTCAAATAACATACTCTCTTTCTAGGAAACAAATCTTCAAACGACTTTACTGTCTCATAATCACTGACAATTATAGGCAACAAAGGATCGTCTACATCTTCTTTCCAATGTTTCTCTCTTAGGAACTCAGGCATCATAATAGCATTAGGAAATGAATCTACTTGATCGGGACCAATAGTGCTACGAATAACAATTTGTCCTCGCCATTTCCATTGCTCATAGGCATCTGTTAAAATGGAAATATCAAGTTTACCATCTTCTCCTGTAGGTGTAGGAACACATAAGAAAATATAATCAAACATATCCTCGTCACAGAATTCTGTGCCACCTTTCACAGTGTCATGGATATGTATTTCAGCTTTTGTTTTTTTAAACAAATACTCTGTGGCTGTTCCTACAAAACCATATCCCACAATTAACATCTTCATACAAATAAATCCTCAAGTGTAGACTGTTTCTCAGTGTGCCAACCGAGAGTTTTTACAATTGTATCCAATGGTTCCAAAAAAGCCTTTTGAAACATCATCTCATAATCTATGTAACTATGTATACCAAACTCTTTAGGAATTTTTGAATTGAAACCTAATATATTTTCCCGTATAGTATTGGGTTCTTTTAAGAAGATAAACTTAATTTTATCACCCTCTTGTATCTTCTCGTATTTCTCACTTATATTAAATTCTTTCAGATAGTGGTTATACAACAAACCACCTCGAACATGAATAGGACATCCTTTTGAGTAGATATTACCAACATCTCTATATTTTGACATATTGTTACACCCACGTGGAAATGCTATTTCCTCAGGAGTCATTGCTAAAAAGTCCTTTTTAGTTTTTTCCACATAATCGTGCAATGCCTTTTCATCCTGTGTCAGACAAATACGAACAGCCTCACGTAGACTGTCACGTACAGGTGCAGGAGTTGAGGATCTAACAATTTCAAGTCCCATTACCTTCAAGTCAGGTGTCTCATAACGCACACCCTCATTATCTAGCACATTCATAGCATAGCGTTTCTTTGCTACCCACAAACAGTTATCGGCAATTGCCTCACGTTTGAATACAAGTTTTTGCTCGAAGGCATTTGTATAATCAGCGAGTTCGGCCATTGCCTTATCAATACAAGGTTCAATCTGTTCATTACCTATCTTGTCCAAAATGTCTATAAGTTTGTCCTTAGGCTTGTCTGCGAAAAACTTGTCAACCAGTGCCTTTAGAGTAATATAGCAAGAGTCAGTATCAGTATAGAAACTGTACACCACATCAGTTGTTTTCAAAGTCTCGTTCAAAAACTCGTTAAGTGCCGAAGCCGTCTCCCGGATGATAAATTGCCCCGTTAGTGTGATTCCTTCTGCTATACGGTCATCATAGTATCTGAAGTATTCATTAGCCATCGCACCGTAAAGTGAGTTAAGTTGAATCTTACGTGCCATCTGAAAGTTATTGTACTTTGCTATGAGTTTCTTTGTGTTAGGATCCTTTGTCTTCTCATAGTCCTGCTTAGCCTCAATCATCAGTTTCTTGTATCGCTGTCGGTCATCAAAAAACTTTTGTACAATGTTAGGGAAGTGACCTTGCCTACTACGTGTAAACGTCTGACCATTAGCAGCTATAGCGTCATCGGTGTCAAACGTATACTTCCTCTCCAACATACCATCAACGTCTACGTCTATCATACCACCTGGAACCAGTGTCTCAGGGCTCATGTTGTACTGCATGATAATAGAAGGATACAGTGAAGTAGCATCGAAGGACTCTACCCATTGATAGGCACCAGGAACAGGCTCCTGTACGTAAGCACCTGCAATAGTCCTTGCTACACGACCATTACCTTGCCCAATAATGATATTTTGTTTCAACAAATGATTATATAACAAACAGTCCCATGTTTTTACAGGACTGAATACATCTTCAAAGTTCATCTTGGCGTCATAGGTCATAGTGAGGCAGAGTTCGATAAGTTTCATCTTATCCTCGAGTTGGTCAACCAACACTGTATCTATAATGTTGTATTCGACAAACCTATTCCAATCCTTCTCGTAAAACTCTTTGAATGTATCGTAAGGGTTTTCTAACTTCTTGTGACCGAGTTCAACCTCTGCTATGTGATCTAGTTTGTATGATTCACGGTTAACATAAGTAAACTTCTGATAGATGTCCAAGTAGTCTAACTGTGCTACACCTTGTACATCATATGATAAGTAAGTCCTACCACTGTACGTCCTTTCCTGTTTACGTACAAGTCTAAAAGGGCTCATCATTTTCTTAGCATCGTCACCATGTTCGTCACCGAACACTCGTTCCATTCTAGCAATGATATAAGGTATATCAAATAGTTTACAGTTCCAACCTGTGATAACGTCAGGAGGATTTTTTGCCCACCAATGAATAAACCTACTAAGTAACTGCTTCTCGGTTGTACACTCAGAATAATCTACATCAAGGTGTTCTGTGGCTTCAGTAGGAGTGTATGGACCAAGACCGAATGTAGTAATCTTTTTACTTACATTGTCTTGTAATGTGATAAGGGTAATATGTTCCTCAGGATTGAATACATCAGGAAAACCGTTCTCAACGGTAGTCTCAATATCTATTGAAAATACTTTAACCTGACTTATATCCCAATCAATTTCATCTTGGTATTTGTCAGCAAGAAACTGATAACCCCAGTGAGTTTGACCATAGATGGGAAAGTTAGATACTTCCTTGTACTGTTCTACAAATTCTGAAGCGTCTTTGTTATTATCAAAAGACATGGGAGCAACAGGCTCACCATACATACTTTTATAGGGGGTTTCTTTATTGGCCGGGACAAAAAGTGTAGGCGAAAAAGGTACCTTTTTAGATACCCGTTTTCCGTTTTCTATCCCACGGTAAAGTATTGAGTTACCGTAGTGTTTAGCGTAAGTGTAAAAATTTGACATCTCATCTCCATTCAAGTAATACCATTATATAACAATAAGATGATTATGTCAAGTCCTCCGGTATAACGACTACACCTTCTCTAATAAGTTTTTGTCTATTGACCATATGTTTTTCCTGGACTTCTTCCTTACTGCCACCAAAATATGGAACACAGTGGCCTTCTTCAATGAGCACTTCAGTAACCATTCTCCATGAATCTGTTTTTGCATCAAAAACCGTGAAGTCTCCAAGAACCCGTCCAAACTTACCTCTCATATCTTCACCATCTCTGGCGATTTGAGTTTTGAGTTTGGTTGTTTTTCCTAATAGTTCTTTGAGTCTTTTCTTTGCTGCAAGACCAAAGACTTTTTCTACCTTATCTCTTGTTCTGCTTTCTGGCGTATCAATGCCCATGATACGGACTCTTTCATCTGTTAATACGATACCAAAACCTAGGTCAATGTCTACGTCTACCGTATCACCGTCAACAACTTTTAGCACTGTACATTTGTATTCATACATCAATCAACACCTTCTTTCAATACTTGTTTTGTAACTGGAACGGCAGGGCCAGTAACTTTATCCAGATATTCCTTTTGCAATTCCACCTCGGGTGAAAAAACTGCAACCGCGTGACCGGGTAATATAGTTATAGTATGATTTTCGGCATATACAGCATAGGGTGCTAGTCCGACGCCAAATTGTTCACCTTTTTCATCTTTCTGCCTTAGCATAATTGCTACAGGATTTTCTATTCTCAAACACCTTCCTTTATCAGGGACTTCATATTCACTAACCTTTCCCATGATGTCTTCACCGGTGGTAAGTTTAACAATTTGTACATCGGACATAGCTTTCTCCTAATTTATTTCACTTCAATTTGTCTTGGTTTCATTTCTTCGGGTACAACACGTTTGAGGGTGATCTCAAGGATACCGTCATAGTAAACACTGTCTACAACCTCAACATCATTTGCAAGTGCGAATGAATGTGTAAAGTTACGAGCTCCAATACCTTTGTGATAGAATTTTCTAGTATCCTCACCTCGGTCTTGTACGCCCTGGACAATTAACTTGTTGCCCTCTGGAAGTAAATGAACATTAAATTCATCTTTAGCGAATCCTGCACAAGCAATTTCAATAGTGAAATGCTCATCATCATCCGCAATAATGTTATAGGGGGGATAGTTTGGACTATGAATCTCCGAAACATTGTGAAGATTGTCAAACAAACGATCAAAACCTATAGTAAAAGGTCTTACATTATCAAAAATTTCTGCCATGTTGGCAGTAGTATATTTACGTACCATAATTGTGCTCCTTTATTAAGCGAGTTTTAATGTTACACTACCCTATCGGCGTAGTGGTGCCGCCCGCTCGGTATCATCAAAGTGTACTTCACCTTACGGGGGCCTTTTATTTATAACGGGAAAAGAGTTTTATGAAAAAATAGTAAGGCCAATCATATCTGCCAAACTTTGCACTTTTCCAGTTATTATGATGGGAAGAATGATACAGCTCTCCTCCCCAAATTATTGCTAGAATATCATTTTCTCTAGTATGTAGTTTTTTAGTATGTCCTACTAAATTTAAACTTACTTGATAAATGTAACTCAAAGCTATTAGTGATATTAAATATCGCCAATCAAAAATCATACACCAAAATATAGAAAGAATTATAGCAATTTCCCAATAGTAATATAGCTGTACTCTATACAACCAATCTCTTGCTAATACTGTGGGAATACTTCTTCTTGCAAAAGGATAATTAAATACATTCAAATTCTCCCAAAGAGATCTAGCATGACCATGTGGATCTCTTTCAGTGTCTACATACTTATGATGTTCTTTATGTATTGCTGCCCAAAACATACTCATGCCACTCAATGTCATTGGTACAATAGATGCCAAGATAATTTCTAAAATCCTAGGCATCTTCCAAGAAAAATGAGAGCAATATCTATGTTGATATGCAGATACGATTATACCACCGACAAAACTAAAGCCCAATAGAGTAACCGTGACAGATTCAATAAAAGAAAACTGAAACATCATAAAATATATGTAAGATAAAACACAAAGTGCTTGTAATATTAAATGTAATTCACCATGTATTTTACAGTATAATAAAAGTTTTGTCAATTACCTTTTCTTTCCAATATTATATTTAGGAACTAAATTCCAATCATTTTTTTCCTTAAAGGAAATAATCTTGATTTGACTGAGAGGGGCTAAATCCTCTTTATTCAAGTCATGTACAATTTTTAGTAATCCCCAATCTTGCAATAATGTTGCTATCGTATTCCTTCTTTGTAAATCATTATCCATAAAGTCGGCTTCTTTGCCATCCAACGCAAACAACTCTTTGAAATGTGTGATAAAATATCTACCCCGCTTATGCAGGATATGACAGGACTGATACAATGTATTGTCCTTTTTAGATGCCACACCTATACGTGAAAGAGTTTCCTTGATCTTTAAAAAGTTCTCAGGATCTTCTAACAGAATTTCTAGGGGTTGGTAGTCGGGATAATCAATGCTAAAGAAATTATCTCGTTCAATCATTTCAAACACCTTTTGTTATAAATTATTATTCATAGTAACAAAGGTATTTATAATTTCCCACCTTTACAGGTTGCCAACCAACTCTTTATCTCTGCTATATCCTTATCAGACAAAAGTGTTAGTGCTTCTTTTGCCTTGTTAAAACTATATCCAAAGTATTCTTTTACTGCTTCAATATTACTTTCTTCAGCCTTAATCCATTTATTGTATCGTTTTGCTTTACGAACAACATGGCGAAGAAAGTCATACTGCATCCTCTCATCTAAATGAGGTCTACTATTCATTTCATTAGCAGGAATAATTGTATCAGGACCGAACCCCAAGCCTCGATTAACAATGAAAGCACCATACTGATTCTCATTGTCTTCATTCATTATGTCTTGTTTAGTATAAGAAACACTATTGATAAAATCAAAAGGACTAAGTTTCTTTATCTTCTCTACGTATTCTTTTTCATCGACCTCTTCAACAGGAGGTCCAAACTCTTTAAAATAGCTCATGTGGAATACCTGCATCATCTAAAACTTTAGATACTTCAGTGTGAACATCTTCAGCAACAATACATAATCCTAACAGCTCATTTAATACACCATTATTTTTTAACATTCTTGCTACACTGTGGCTTGAAGTAGGAAAATAAAATCTTTTTATGTTAGGCAAAGTAGGAAACTTTATCATGTGAGGTACATCAATTTCATCTGGTGTCCAAAGATGAATATAGGTTGTCATAGGTCTAAACATTCCTTCTAAGTTTTTCCAACCAGAAGCTAATACCTTATCTCTTAAAGGTTGAGTCCTTTGGTCAAAATTATGGGTGACTTCATTAGGATCAACACTCCAGTGAGGTGTAAATGCTATCACTCGATGGACATCAGCATGGTAAGCAAACTTAATAGCATTTGTTCCTCCCATGCAGTTTCCTAAAGCTGCTACATTTTTTCCATCAAAGTAAGGACTCAGAAAATTAGATACCGACTCCCAATCAATGTGACTACCCCAAGTTCTTTGTTTGTCAATAACCCAAAACCGATCTCCCATTCCTGTAGTAACTTTTACAAACTCAGGTCGGTCAAGAGCATCTCTGTTAAAATTATTGAAACCAAATATATCAAAGTCAATACCCGAAAACATAATAAGGGTATTGTTACCTTCACCTTTTTCGTAGAAAATTCTGACTGTATCATCATCATGGATTATGTTCATTTAAATTTCATACTCGCCATCAGTTCAGTAAGACAGGCTGTAAGATTGATCTCCTGATCTGCAACAAACGCTGCCTTGTATTGATAGTCAGCGATAAGTACAACCATTTGAGGTACGGTTGTGATCTCAGGAATCAAACTGTCATATATGTATCTGAAAATAC
>Ga0181603_10002819_pt1 | contig 13504 bp, 4 predicted proteins | sample 041ome_13_FD_148633 | JGI IMG/M metagenome (GOLD analysis project Ga0181603, IMG submission 148633) | Coastal salt marsh microbial communities from the Groves Creek Marsh, Skidaway Island, Georgia - 041409US metaG (spades assembly) | ecosystem: Environmental > Aquatic > Marine > Intertidal zone...
GAGGGAGAGAGAAGTAAAGAGAAAGAGTGATGGATTCGGAAACGTTCGCCTCGTTTCTCGGAGAGCTCTCCTCTTCTTCGCTCTCTTCGTACCAGAAGTTGGACGTTTTCGTCCGAAAGGTCAAGGAAGAGAAGAAAATCTCGAGCGAACAGCTCGGGAAATGTTTGAAGTATATTTTATTCGTCAACTTTCGCTTGCGGTGCTGCGAGGAATCCGCGACGTACATCACCGATTGGGAGAAGAATAAGGGGGATTTGAAAGGTTTAGTGAAGAAATGGGAGTTTGATGATTTCGAAGAGGCGATTGAGGAGAAGAGGAGAGACGAGAAGAAAGGAGGCGGACTATCAGAAGCGGCGAAGATGAATCGCACGTTGCAGGCGTTGATCAGAGAGAAGAAAGAAGCGGGATCTGACGACGACGAGACGCTACAAGCGGCGGTTGAAGATAAGAAAGAGATGGAGATTAATGTAAATGTGAGCGTGAAAGAAACGGCGTATGATTCACCGTGGACGCAACCGACGAAAGAGAACGAAGCCGCTCGTTCGAAGAAGACCCCGGAAATGAAGCGCGTAAGCATGATATACACACATTTTGATAAGAAGAAGAATGTACCTTTGGTGGATTTGATCTTGGAGAGAGACGTGCCCACGTTCAGAGAGGATTGCACTACGATTGCCTACGGCGAAGATTTCGCTGGGGATCTTATTTTGGATGTGAAGAACGATTTTAAGATTAAAAACGGCATTCCGGTTTCCCTGGTGTGTAACGAGGTAGGAAAATGGGTGACTGGGTCGGGAAAAGATAGCAGAACACACTACAGAGACAGAAAGAGCTATTCCAAACAACTTATTTTGTTGTCTTTTGAGGACCGAAATCGAACGTTTTATAAAGGGGAGAGAGTAATTATACCGTTCAAATTCGACGAGATAATCGATGCTCCGAGTTTTTGTTACAGTGGGCACAGGGATTCGTGCTCCGTGACGTGGCAATTTCAAGTTTACATCGATTTGGATTATGGAAGTACACTCAGTAATGCATTTGGCCGGAATATCAATTTTACGCTCAATTTGGTCCATGTCGGCAAGTATTTATCCATTTCTGCGAATCCGCACTTAGGAACACCTACAGAACGCGAAATATCCGTCATCGTTCCTACTTTCATGTGCTACTGTGGTACCGGGGAACTTGAAGGCCGCGTGTGGCTCGAGCGCGACCACTTCTCCGTCGCCGACGACGTATGGAGAAACCGAGCTTTACGCTCCGTGTTGCAAATGCAATTGAAAAATGGCAGTAAAAAAGATATCGAAAACGCGAGATACGAGTTTCATCGCTCCATTTCCATCGACGGGCACTGCCTTGAAGATCGAATAGTATCTAGTGGACATTTACCGCGGTCATGTCTTAAGCCAGAAATGATGAACTTTGAAAATTTCAATTTTCAGTTATCCGTCGCCGACCAAGCGGGATTGAGTTACGCGAATCAAGCCACCAGTCCGGAAGAGAATTTCGCCAAAATCGAGTGGAGTCTGGCCATCATATTCGAGGTGAAGTACGCGTTTGATCCGAAAATTGTTTTTCCGATTACGTTGGTGTCTGGATTCGTCGCGTAAAAAGAAGAAGCGTTAGTAGTTTTTGTAACAGTATGCTCATTTTTTAGAAACCAACCCTCGTACCGGTACGTATACACGAATACACACCCCTTGAGACGAGAAAAAAACAACACAAAAAACGACGAGCGTCAAAGCGCGATGACGACAGCATGCACGGTCTGAGACGAAGCGGCGGCCTCGCGAGCGTCACCGGCACGGAAAGGAGCCATCGTTTTTCCAATTACACGTCCAGGTCTGCGCTCGGATTAGTCGCTTTTGAAAAGAAGAAGAAGAAGACAAAAAGTTACAGTTACGTCGCGATGGCGTCGTCGTCGTCGCGGAAAAGAGACGTCGACCAACTGAACATGTTCAGAAACTACGAGCTCCGAACGATCGCGAAACCGAAAACGATGGCGCGATTACCGACCGTTCTCGTTCTCGGTCACCTCGGTTCCGGGAAAACGACGTTATTGAAGCACGTTTTGACGCAAACGCAGAACGATTTGAAGGTTGTGGTGGCGGTGAATGATTACGCCAGCGTGAACGTAGACGCGGAGTTGGTGAAACGAACGATGAGCGACGGAAGTGGCGGTCGGGAGGAGGTCATGGAGTTGACGAACGGATGCGTGTGTTGCTCTTTAAACGAACAATTTGAGAAAGACGTGTCTAATTTGTTGAGGAGAGATCAAGTGGAAGCGGCGGAGTATTTGTTCGTGGAGACGAGCGGGATTGTCAATCCGACGGATTTAGTGATGAGTTTAGATAAAGCGTTCGGGAAGTTCGCTAGGATTCGGTTAGATTGCGTGTGTTGCGTGGTAGACGCAGAAGTGGCGGAGAAAGGAGGACCGGAGTACGAACGCGAGGCGTGGTTTGCGCAGATTCGCGCGAGCGACGCGGTGTTTTTGAACAAGGTGGATTTGCTGGACGGAGACGAAAGGAGAGTTGATTTGGCGACGAAGAACGTGAGAGAAGCGTTTGGAAAGACAAACGCAAACGGTGACGATACTAGCGACGATAACGCGGTTAAAATAGTTCCAATAGAGCGAGGAAAAATTAACATCGAAAGCGTCATAGACGCGCGTTACGATATTTTTGAACCGGAAGGGAAGCAAGGCACGGACTTAAGTAGCGCCAGGAAACGCTTAGTGGTGAATGATTATGGGGAGTCGTTGAGTGCACTGGGAAAGCTTCGAGTGAATACGACTGAGAAGAAACTAAGTTTTGGAGGTGTGAATAATAATAGTAGCACTAGTGGTCCTTTGCAACTCGGGAGACACTCGAGGACGTTCAAGACGTCGTACGCTGGGAGCGGAAGCGAGGATACCAAAGATGCGATCGATTTTGAAACTTTAGAGATGATTGATTTCGTCGAGTTTCAAAGATGGATACGGAAAGCAAACGTAGCAAGAGCAAAAGGTATGGTTCGTTTTGCATCCATATCTGGTCTTTGGGACGTTTCAGTTTCTGGAAGAGGACGCGTTGAGGTGACTCCGGTGAGCGGAGTAGAGGCAAAATTTGCGTTACCAGGAAGTAGGTTGGTCGTCATCGGGAATCAATTAAACGTGGAAGACGAACTGTCCGCGATGCGAGCGCTCGTTCAAGATAGTGAAGCAGTGAGTAGTGAAAAAAAACGACGGCGGCGCGAGAAAGTACAAAGTATTATAGAAGTGATGAAATCGGACGACCGCTTTGAAATAGACGACGGCGAGAACGACCCTCTCGTCGAAGTCATGAAAGAAGAAGGCATCGTTCAATTTCGTTTAGTCGGCGCGAGAAATAACGGCTGGACCGTCGAGACGCTCGAGCGAACGCACGGTGTAGATTTAAATGCGCTCAATACATCTTTCGCACAAAAATACAACGCGATGACCACGAGCGAGTTTCAAAATTTCTCCTCGTCGCCGGCTGAAGAAAAGTGGCAACCAAAGTTACTCTTAGCGAGTGCAAACGAATCCGAAGCGCGACAAACGCATTTTCGCCAGCCGATGGTGACAATTAAAGCGAACGTCTTGAGTGGCGACGACGAGGGTGAAAATAATTTCGAATCGTCCTTTATGTGGTGGTCCGTGCGAAACGTCGCGACGGTTGTTTTGCAAAGATACTTTCAACACATTCCGAAATGCTCGTGCGGATTCTAGATTCAAGATACTTCGATAGCGAAATAGATGTTTGTCATTCAATTCTGAGAAGAAGATTAAGGAGAAAGACGATCGGCGATGGTCACAATCAATAAATAATACCGAAAAATTATACACACACAAATTTATAATACACGCGCGCGCTCGATTTAACAACACGCGAAAAACTCTCCCCCGTTCCCACACTACTTACTTTGACGTCGGCGGTGTCAAAGCGCTCTCTTCCTCCAACTGTTTCAAACGAAAGTTCAACTCCTCCAAAATCTCTCGCACGGTTTCAAACCCCACCTTTTCGTACACGCTCTTCCCGCTCACGAATATTTTCACCGTCGGCATCTTCGTCACGTTTTGCGACTTTATGAACTCCTGAGGAACCATGTTCACATCGATTTTATCAAACGAAATCTCCGGATGCTCCACCGCGAAATATTCCATCTTCCCGTTCAACGTCTTGCACTTTCGACACCACCCGGCGACAAATTCCACCACGTGAATCCCTTCCGAATTGATGACTTTTATGAACGCGTCCTCGGTTTCCAGTTGACCTATCGTTCGTTTCTCGTCCGCTCCCATCGACAGCGCGGTGGTCGTTGAAGATCCGATTTTGCGCTTCGCCGCTCGACGCGACACCGACGAATTCTTCTTCAATTTCGTCGTTGAAAAAGAAGAAGCGCGAGAAGAAGAGAACGCGCGGAGTGAAAGAGACGTCGACGAGGTGAACATGATGATGATGCGAGGGTTCTTTTTTCTTTCGCAACAAGCGTGCGTGTTTGTTCTTTGCATCCAAACGCTCTTTTGAAAATATCTTCTTCTTTTCTCCTTTGGATTCGATTTTGAAACCCTAAATAACCGAACAAAAAAAACCATCAAGCGTTACGAGAAAAGAAAGAAGGGAGGAGAGAAGACTTGAGACAAAAGAAGAGTATGGACGCGCACATGGAGCGCGAAGGAGAGAGAGGTAGCGCTGACATCGATGCTCACGATGATGACATGAATTGCACATCAAACGCCTCCACTTTTAGAGAAGAATGGCCGCACCTTCCATCTTCTTCTTCTTCCTCTTCCTCCTCCGTTTTGAGCAAAGAACAAGCGTTGGAGATTTTAGAGATTTCCCCTACCCCTAATAATAATAACGACGACACGGATCTCTCGAAGCAGATCAAACTTCAATATCGGAAACTGTGTTTGAAATATCATCCGGATAAGAATAAGGCGGAAAATGCCGAGCGCGCGTCGAAAGCATTCACTGCTATCACCGCCGCGTATCACACGTTGACGACGGTGAATTTCAACCAAGAGAAGTGGTTGAAGACGTTTTCGATTCCGCCGATGCAAAGTTTATCGGACGTGTTGCAATTGGCGTTGAAAGGCACGGATCCGGAGGAAATCGAGCGATTGATGCGCGCGAGGGGCGAATACAGACCTCACAGGAATTTTGGGATAGATTATAACGTTCGATGGGAATCTGGGGAGCGACCGGATCCAGCCGGCGGCTTGTTTCGCGAGACGGCGATGAACGAATACAGCGATACAAAGTGTTTGAGCGACGGGTTTGATTCGATGAGAGTTGGAGAAGATCGGGAAAAGAGACCGTGGGAAGTTGTCGGAGGGGTTGGGTACGACAATCAACATTTATTGTTGGGAGACGCCGCTCACCAACAGCATCACAAGCGGAAGTATGAGGAACGCGAGAAGAAGAATTTAGATTTGCTCGAAAGATTCACACCCTTGTCCAACGAGGCGAAAATTGAAGCCGAGCGGTTGAACGACATCGCCTTAAGCGAGTACGAGAAAGCGCGTTATGAAGATGCGATGGTTATTTTCGATGGAATCGTTAAACTGATGCCAGATAGAACACCGTACAGGACGAACAGAGCGAGTTGCGCGTTGAAAGTTATAAACGCGCTGGAAGGTTCTTTCGCTGACAGTAACCGTCGGCAAACGTTAATCGCGAAAGTGATTGAAGATTGCGAAAGAGCGCTAGAGATTGATAATGGACAAAACGTGAAAGCGAAAGTTAGAGGCGCGGAAGCGTACGTAAAGTTGGGCGATATGTACAGCAACAGCAATCGGCCTTCTGAACAGAGAGAAGGTTTGAAGAATTTTTTGCGCGCAAAGAAGTGGTTTACGGAAGTGTTGGAGACGAACCCGAACAATAAACGGGCCAAAGATGGTTTGAAAGATTGTTTACTCTCGTTAGAGTTGATCGATGAATACGAGAGCGACCGGGAATACGACGTGGATATGATGTGATGCTGGAAAAATAGTAATACAGGGTAGTAATAGTAATAGCAGCTAAACTAAATCTTCTTCTTCGGCTTCTGGATCAAAGTCGTCCTCGCTATCATCGGGTAAACTAGCAAGTTTTCTCAGGTTCAGATCGGACAGTCTCCCTCGCGCGGCTGCTCCAGTGCCCCCTTGTTTCAAGTGAGGAAGGGCAACTTCAGCGCCTAAATCCAAACGCAGGGCGCGAAACACAGCGCGTTCGGCACTCTTCTTTGCCAAATCGTGTTTATCCGCCACGGCGACTTCGGCGAGATCGGCAAGGAATATGGGAAAGTGAACGGTTATATCGTCGATTTCATTCTTTAACGACGCGCATTTAATCATCGATCGAATCGCTTTCGACGCGTTCTCGCGCACTTCTCCATTTGAATCTCTCAAAAGCTTCGTCAAAACTTGCAAAATCTTCGCAACTGTGTCCGATGATGCGCCTTCAATTTGTACGCAGGATTTACCTAAGTATCCCAATCCCTTTGCGCAGTTTGATTTTACAACCTTTATATCGTCCGAAGCGCATTTGGCTAAATTGTTCAGCGTCGTCGCTTTGTCTTTAACGCTTGACAAAATAGAGTCTGGTGCGAGTCGTGCAAACTCGGACAAAATCTTTGCTTTGCCTTCGCGAGATGCTACCGTGATATTCTCGGAAGCGAATTGCTCGACGTCCTTTTTCAACCAGTCCTCTCGTTTTGATTCATTATTCCCATCGCTATCGTCCTGGTATAGCAAAGAAGCATACGCTGCCGCGCATCGCGCTGATGCGAGTCGGATATTATCATCATCTGAAGTTAGCGCTGCTGCGGTTGATGCATTCAGCGCAATTTCAGCAGATTCGGGCGTGATCTTCGACCCCCCGTGCCTCGCTACGCCTCGCGCGGCTTCGAAGTGAGCTTCGATGCACTCACCGTCGACTTCATTGTTTGCGAGCTTTTTTGCTAAATCGGCGGCTACTGGGTCAACCCGAACTTGGATTGACATCAATAACCCTAAGCCTTTCGCGCTAGACATTCTAGGCGCTCTGTTTGCATCGTTCAATGATTTCAAAAAGGTGGTTTGCAGTTGTGGCACAAAGGGTTTCAACCCGATGCCACCTTTCTCGACTAACGTGGCGAGACAATCGAGCAACGCCGCACGAACGCTCGACGGAAATTTGTCTGAAACGACGCGAATAAGAGGACCAGCTATGCCAACGACGTGAGCTTTTAGTCCATCTTTTGTAGAGCATGAGACGGCGAGTTGAAGCGCTTCTGCCGCGCGTTGGCGATGCTCGGGTTCTTCACCATACAAGACACCCGCGAGATATATTTTTGAAATCGCCTCTAACGCTCTCGGTAAGGCTAACGCAGGAATGATGGTGTACTTTGAAGGCGACAACGATGAAAGGGAATCTGTTTCCGTGCTTTCGCCGCCCGGCGATATTTGTTTCTGCTTGTGTAAACGTTTCGCTTGCTCTCTGCATTGACGCACAGACGCGTGGCAACAATCCACAAACTCCATCAACTCGTCCTTTTGTATTGTAGACACAACGACATTTAAAGCACCCCACGCGGCGTCTCGCGCGCACTTATACTTGTCTGAAAATTGCAACGTAAGCGTTTTCACAAGAACTTGCGCGTCCACAAAATCGTCGTAGCCCGAAAAAGTTTTCGCGAAATCTGCGAGGGCGATGGAAGACACCGCTCGTCGTCGGGATTTTGCATTTTCCTTCTCTTCGTCAACCTTTTTCAACGAAGATGTTTTGGCAAGCTCCGTGAGCGCATCAGATATTTCGGAGAGGAGTTCGGCACCACAATCTTCAGGGGCGGCGGTAATGATAGAACGTAACGCGTTGAATGCTGGAAATTTAGAAACGTCATCGAAGGATTCGCGCTTGGTCCACACAATTTCATCTCCTTCTTCCAGATTTGTTTCCCCTTCGATAGCGTCTAAAAGTCTTGGAATTATGGAATCCAAATGCGGTGGCAACGCCGGACCGGCAACAGACGCCAACGCGCCCAAAGTTTTAGCTTTGTCCGGAGTAATTGGCGGTGCCGCCAATTTTGGAAGTGCCACAGCTAAAATGTTCGGTTGCGCTTTCAATGCCACGCGCAAACCGTTGAGTGCGTTTGTCTTCTCCTCCTCTGAAGCAGAGTCTCTATCCATATCACGCAACAAGTCTGGGACAATTTTCACTGCCGCTTCTTTGCCACCAGCCCAGCGATACATTGCTTTGAAGGCCACGCCGCCGGCGTCTTGAATGTCCGCGTTTGGACTAGAGAGACAGATTTCGACGAAAGATGTGAACAAAGTTGCTTGTTTTGGGCTAACGATGCCTCCTTCGTGCGTGGACTCTTCCGCGCAGTCAAAAATCTCCGCGAGGCTTAGCGCTGCACCAGCTTTCGATATTTTATCATTCTGTATTATTTGTTCTTCTTCTTCCTCGCTCGCTTCAAAAACGGTACGCAAAATCGGTAAGATGCCTTCGATAAATTTTTCGCCAAGTTTTCTTGTCAAATCTGCCACGGCTCTCGCACCAGTCATTTTTCTTTCTTCGCCGTCATCCTCTTCGTCCTCATCGTCATCTGAACTTTCTGCTGCCATTTTCGAAGACGAACTAATTGTACCTTGGGAATACGCTTGGAGAATACGCTTCGCAATTCTCGGTAACGTCGCTCTTAAAGTTCTAGGCGTGTTTGCTACGACTGTTTTCCACACGTGAACGGCATCGTTGCGAATTTGGGACTGCCCGTCGCACCGGAGTAAGTAAATGACGGCCAAAACGTCCAAGTGACGTTCTCTGCCTAATATTCGCGTCAACTGCTCACCCTGTGCTTCGGTTGAAATACCTTCTTCGTCCGCAGCCGCTTCTTCTTCCTCTGCCGTCGCACGCTGAACACGAGCTTTCCCGGAACTGCCGACGATTCTGAAGAGCATGGAGCCGAGGAGCTCTAGCGCACAGTGTCGAATACGCCATTCCGTAGCGTTTGTCCCAGTTTCTATGGCTGGTAAAATCAAGTCTAACGCATATTCGGAGTGCGAATACGCGGAAACGAAGACTCTTCCGGCACCTAACGCGGCGTCTCGAACGGATTCTTCCTCGTCGGCGAGACCGGTGAGGACAGTCGTCAAGGACTCGGATAAGTATGGCTCGAACTTTTGCCCGACGGATAAAGGAAGAAACTTTAGGAGCTGCAAATGACCTTCTCGAACTCTCGGCAAAGGATTGCCGCACCCGCGATAGACTTCAGGAAGAATTGCAACAAATCTATCACCTCCAAGGGCGTTGAGACATTCGGCTAAACCTTGCGCCGCACCAGCTCTTTCGACGCCGGACCCTTCGCCTTGCATTTTCTCTGTTAGCCATGGGATTAAATCTTCAAAGTGCTCTTCACCCGCACCCTCTAGGAGTGAAGCGAGTGCGCGAGCAGATACCGAACGAACTTCTGGATTTGGGTCGATGAGAGATTTCTTCAATTCCGAAACTAACTCTGGGATATATGGGACCATATCTTTCGGATCGGCAACCAATGCGCATGTGTTTCCAGCGATCTTAGCTGCTTTTTTCTTCATGTCTGCCTTGCGTTCTTTCAAACCTCTCGAAATAATTGGGATGATTAACGCTAAACTCGGCGCGTCGACAACGTTCACAAACGTCGTTTCCAAGAGAATGTCTAAACATTTCTCTGTGTGCGTCGTCGGGTGTGCGATTGCGCCCAATAGATATTTTGACAACGCTTGGATTTCAGGATTTTTAATCACGTCACCGATCGACTTTAGCGCCAAAGAAGCCGCATCGACAACTTTTGGATGCGTATCAACCAGAGCTTGGGAAAGTCGTGGCACAATTTGAGGTAAACAGCTACCCAATTGTTTTGGTGCGCAACTTGACATTGCCCCGAGAAGTTTCGCGGACCCGCTCTTCGTGCGCCATTGATCGTCGCGTAAACCTTCTAACAGCGCCGGTAAAACAAGCTTCACGCCTTGTGCGGATAGATTTTTCATTATTTTTTGAGCAGCACCTTCGCACGCAAGACGAACGGACTCCGTTTGATCGCCAAAAGAGACGAGCAACATAGGCAAAATGGTCACGACGTACGGCTCAAAGAGTCGACCGAGACGTTCAACGAGTAATTCAAAACACATCAAAGCACCTTCTCTGGATTGCGCAGATTTCTTATCCTCAATTAACACTTTGATGCTATCCATGACACCCATACCTTTTAATGATCCCATACCAATACCTTTTACCGCGCCAGCGATGCCAAAGGCTGCACCTCTCCTCACCGCGTACGATTCGCCTTGCGATAACTTCCCGAGTAAGCCTTCAATCAACGCTCGTTTCTCTTCTTCCGTCGCGAGTTGCTTCATCAACGGTGGGAACGCGTCGGCAACTTTTCTCTGAACTGACTCAGATGGCGTTTCCAAAACTTCCAGCAATCGTTCTAAAATTTGCTTGACCTTGGGATCGCTTGAATCTAAATGCACCGCCAAAGACGCCAGGAAAACAACCGCACCGGATTTAGCGTAATCTTGAATCTCTTCAGATACTGTTCTATCAGGCGGTTTATCAAAATACCCCTCGAACACTTTCAGCAATGTTTCGGTGTTGGCTTCACCGTGGGCGGCGATGACCACTTTACCGGCATCGATGGATGCCTCTCGAACTTCCAGGGATTCATCCGAGAGCGCCTTCAAGAGTAAGGTGGCCACCAAAGGAACGTCGTGCTTTTGCAACGCATTGGAAGAGGCACCGAGTGCGGTAACGACACCAGCACGACCTGATGAATCAGTACAACTCGAAAATAGAGCAAAGAGTTTTGCTAAAACAGAAGCAACGCCCGATGGAAGTTGTTCGACGGCCGTTGCAAACGCTTTCACTGTCGCTTCTCGAACCGCAAAACACTCGTGCGAAAGGAATGGGAGAAGAACCGTCGGTGATTGGGTATCGTCTTCATCGGCAAACGACACGCCGGCATTCGCATAAGCCGTCGATGCCATCTCGGCGAAAGTCTCGTTCGAGTCGTGCTTAGCAATAAACAGTCGGACGGCGATGTCACGTAATATTTCATCAGTCGTTTCAATATCTTCCACGGTGATAGCATGAATGTTTGGCAACGATGAAAGTGCTTCCAGACACGATTTACGAGCTTCCGAGGATTCGTTTGCGCACCCATACACCAAAGCTTGCACATCGTTCGCGTTTATCGACGTTTTTGCAACTGATAATAACGTATCCTGAGCAAGTAAAGTAAACTTTGGACTCACTGAATAGTTGATCGCTCTCGTCAAGCACCGTACAGCAGCGGCTACTGAGCGCATTGATTTACAACTTTTCCTTGCGTAATCTCCGAGAACCTCTAAACATAACATTTTATGTTGCGAAGAACAATCAATTCTTTCGATCGTGCGGGATAAGATCGGGAATAATAGCGAGAGTAAATTTCTGCTCTCGGAAATCCCGTCCCCTAACTTGGCAAAGTTGTCGCTCAAAGCCTCCAGCGCTTCGGCGATGACGGCGACTTCGAATTTCACGTGATCTGCATCTTCAGCAAGGGGTTCTTTCGATAATGCATCGAGCAAAGGTGGCTTCTCATACCCATCTCGAGCTTCGGCGCACAGAACAGCCGCCCTCGCAAATTTTGCTCGAAGCTGTGAAGACGAGCGATCTTTGCCGGCGAGCGCAGCGATACCTTTCGTGCTCGCGACGATTTCGAAGAAGCTCTCAAAGCAACCTACACACACGCTGTCGTGCAGAATCTTCGAGTTACAGAGTGGAAAAACAACATCGTACGCAACATTTGTAGCAATATCACCAAGTTTATTCTTAGGCTGAACAGGGATCTGTCCTTTATAGCCTTGAAAGAGCAACGATCGGTTTTTTTTGTCGTAAGCGAGAACTCCGTTAAAGACGTTTGATATGATTTCTAAACCGTCTTCAATGGTTTTCGATATTTTTGCGAGTCTCTCTCTCGTTTCGGTTTCTTCTTTCATCTGCGCGCGTCGCTGAATCTCTCGCGGATCGTCTTTTTGAGCGCCTCCTGATTTACTTTTCCCCGCAGTTGATGCGCCAGCTTGCGAAGGCCGCAACGCTGCTTTCTTTGCACGAAGCGAAGTTCCAGCCGACGATGCTGGCGCGCTGATACTACTGCTAGTAGCTAACGACGTACTATTCGGCGAATCTTTTGGATCGGTTGAGAGTCTTCCGATTGGCGTTTTAAAAACTTTCACGTCGTTTTCGGTGACTTCACTCTCGTTTTGTCGACAGGCGTTTGAAAACGCAGACATCGGGTCGAGTAAATAGTCCTCCAGGATGACATCTAATGCAACGTTGGAAGATATCGCAGATACGGCGCGGACAGCTTTTCGATTACTTTGGACGTTCTTTCCATTTTTCAGCTCGTCAATGATGTGTTTTGCACACTCGGTTGCAATGCGATTCAAATCAATATCGTCAGGGCTTCTTTCTCGGCAGAAACGCGAAAAGACGAGCGTCCAGCAGTCGCTTCCCGTTCTCGATTGAACGAGCTCATGATGCGAGAGCGTGACTAAAATTCCTGCAAACTCGCAAAAAGCATCGTCGTCGATGAACTCGTGTTGTTTAATTGTACCATCATCGGAGTACACTCTGTTGAATATAGACGATTCGATGGCAGCCCCGCAGTATCGACTTGGAAAAGACGCAATAAAGCTCGCCGATCCACTTTTGGTAGCTTCTGCGTTCAATTCTTCACCTAAAATTGGAAATGCATGTTCGTCTTCCGCTGTCTTTACCCACTGTAAGAGCGATTCCATGACATCCCTAGGAGATGCTTTATTCTTACATCGCATCATCTCAATTGCATCTCGAGCTGACTTTCGAGTTTCAAAGTCTGGATGTAACGCTAGCAAGGTCGCGGCGTTGAGAAGCACTTTCTTCTTGTCGGCGATTTTGTCCATAGTGAACATCAACTCTAACGATTTTGCGTAATACGCTGCGCAATCGTCCGGAAGTTTTGAAATGGCTGCAGCCGCTGCGTATGCCTCGAGGCACTCCGGTTTCCACACATCGGATGCCGCACTGTAAGCACTTTCATCTTCCGATGATGCTGCGGAGACTAAATATAACGCATATGCGCCATCTGGTCGCGATATAGTTTTCTGCGCGCCGAGCTTGACGATTTCAATCAACGCCTTTACGCTTTTCATCCCAAGCGCTTTCTTAAAATCGGGCCTACCGACGATTGCAAAAGAAAGCGCTCGAAGCGTTGCAGTTCGATCTTTTGCATCCGAACACGACGTTAGAATAGCATCTCTCGCGTTTTCATCGAATGAATTGCACTTATGAAGACAATGCGAAAGTGCGTCGAGTAATGAAGCTTTTGCTTCGACTTGCTTCTCGCTCTTCAATCGCAACGCTAAACCGTCAACAGTTTGAACAGGGATTTTGGCATCCTCTTCATTCTCTACAGCTACAGCGTCTAACGATTGCGCGACAACAGAAATTGTATCACATATTCCGACTCTCGCCGCCCAAGCACT
>Ga0181603_10002820_pt1 | contig 13503 bp, 12 predicted proteins | sample 041ome_13_FD_148633 | JGI IMG/M metagenome (GOLD analysis project Ga0181603, IMG submission 148633) | Coastal salt marsh microbial communities from the Groves Creek Marsh, Skidaway Island, Georgia - 041409US metaG (spades assembly) | ecosystem: Environmental > Aquatic > Marine > Intertidal zone...
ATTTGTTAATATAATTTTCTCTTTTAAATGGACGTGCACCATAAGGATGAGCATCAGCTCTATCGATTTGATCTATAATTTTTTTACCATTATTCATAGTTACAACGACTTTAGCACCAAAAGATTTATTTTTTGGATTTGGATCATGATATTTTTTTGTCCATTTTTTATCTTCATGAGTTTGAATTGAATGCCAAATTTTAATTGTACTTTTTCTATTAGCTCGTGCTTTTGTGTAAGATTTAACATGATGCCAGTCTCCATCTTCAAGAGCGACTGCAAAAATATACATTATTGAATGATCTAATGTTTCCCTACTTGCATTAGGATCCATTTTTTGAGGATCATTAGCACCAGTGCCAATAACATAGTGAGTATGATGACTAGTATAAATATCAATTTTTTTAATTTGATTTAAGTCATTAATTTTAGATTTTATTTTTTTTGCAAGATCTATTAATGCTTGTGACTGATATTCAGCCGAGTATTCTTTAGTATAGGTTTCTAATATAGCTTTTTTAATTTCACCTTTTTTTGGTAGAGGCACTTTATATAAAGCATTTTTTCCATCAAGAATTCTTGCAATGACACTATCTTCACCTTCATAAATTGGACTAGGTGCTCCTTCACCACGCATAACTCTATCTACAGCTTCAATTGCAAGTTTTCCAGCATGTGCTGGTGCATAAGCTTTCCAACTAGAAATTTCTCCTTTTCTAGATTGTCTTGTAGAAATAGTTGTGTGAAGAGCTTGTTGTATTGCTTGATATATTGTTTCCGTATTAAGTTTAAGCATTGTTCCAAGTCCTGCAGCAACGCTAGGACCTAGATGTGCAATGTGATCTACTTTATGCTTGTGCAAGCAAATTCCTTTAACAAGATTAACTTGAACCTCATAAGCAGTGATAATTCCTCTTAAAAGATCTAGACCACTTTTTTTGTTTTGTTGAGCTACACTTAACAGAGGTGGAATATTGTCACCAGGATGACTGTAATCAGCAGCTAAAAATGTATCATGAAAATCAAGCTCTCTTACAGCTGTGCCATTTGACCAAGCAGCCCATTCACAATCAAAAGTTTCTTTTGAGCTAACTCCAAATAATGTAGCTCCATTTTTTCTTGAGTGTTTTAACGCCATCTCTCTTGATGAAATTACAGGGCTCCTATTTAGTGAGGCTATTGCAACTGAGGCATTATCAATAATTCTATTGATAACCATTTCAACTGCATCATTATCTAATTTCGCATTATCACTTGCAATTTCTGCAATTTTCCAGGCTAATTGATTTTTTTTAGGTAGGTTAATTTTAGATGGGTAAACTTTAACTTTATGTATTATCAAAAAAACTCCTTAGAATTAAAATTGTTTTAATTGGTAATTATAATTAATCAATATCAAAGATACTTTGATACAATTTTTTCAATATTTATAAAGTCTTTTACTAGATGGTTGTGATAAATTTCATCTGAATTCTTTTCCGTATAGCCATTTTCCAATAAGATCACTGGAATTTCTGCAGCTTTAGCTGCATTTGCATCAGTTTCACTATCTCCAATCATTAGTGTTTTTTTTACATCTCCATCTAATATTTCCACTACGGATGTGAGGTGTCTTGGATCAGGTTTACAATAATCAAATGTATCTGAACCTGCAACGTATTCAAAATAATCATAAATACCAATTTTCTTTAGAAGATCATTTGATAAATGCTCTTGTTTGTTTGTGCAGACTGCCATTGAAATATTTTGATTTTTACACCATTTAAGAAATTCTTTTACTCCAACAACTAGCTTACTTTCTTTAACAATATTTTTGGCATAAAAATCTACAAAATCTAGCACCATTTGATCTTTAATTCTTTTATCTTCAATTTTACCAAATTCTTTTTTTGCTTGTCCCCAAATTGATCTTCCTATTAATGCAGCAGCGCCTTTACCAACTAAATTTCTAATATCCTCTGTTGATTTTGTTGGATAGCCATATTTTTTCATTACATGGTTGTGAGCTGACATAAGGTCAGGGGCCGTATCAACTAAAGTTCCATCTAAATCAAATAATATTGTAAATTTTTGTTTCATAGAGGTATTTTTAAGAAATAATATGTGAATTAAATTTAATATACACTTAATATACAGATTTTTCTAGTGAAACTGAATAATTTAGAAAATAATCAAAAAAAACTTAGAGACAAGTTTTTAAAAAATGGTGTCAAAATGTTTGGACCAGAAACTATTTTTTTTTCACATGATACGAAAATTGGTAAAAATGTAACAATAGAACCTTATGTAGTGTTTGGAAAAAAAGTTAAAGTTGGCAATAATGTAATTATAAAATCATTTTCTCATTTAGAGTCATGCAAGGTAGAAAATAAAGTTGAAGTAGGGCCATTTGCAAGGATTAGACCGCAAACAATCTTAAAAGAAGGATCTAAAGTTGGAAACTTTGTAGAAATTAAAAAAAGTATTTTAGGAAAAAAATCTAAAGTAAATCATCTTTCATATATTGGTGATAGCAATGTTGGAAAAAATGTAAATATAGGAGCTGGAACAATAACTTGTAATTATGATGGAATTAAAAAAAGTAAAACGATAATAAAAGATAATGTTTTTATAGGTTCTAATTCTTCTCTAGTTGCTCCTGTTCAACTAGATGAAAATAGTGTTGTTGGCGCAGGTTCCGTCATAACTAAAAATGTTAAAAAAAAATCTCTGGCATTAACTAGGGCTAAACAAATAGAAATAAAAAATTACAAAAGAAAAAAATAAAAATGTGTGGAATTATTGGAATTACAAGTAATAAAACAGTCTCTGCAGCAATAATTAATTCTCTAAAAAAATTAGAATATAGAGGTTATGATTCAGCTGGAGTTGCTACAATTTATAATGGAACTATCAGAGAAGTAAAATCGGAGGGTAGAGTAGACAATTTAGAACAAAACTCTTTGATAAAAAGTCTAGAGGGCACTGTTGGAATTGGGCACGTGAGATGGGCAACACACGGTGTTCCGAATAGTATTAATGCACATCCTCATTCTTCCTCAAATGTATCAGTAGTTCACAATGGAATTATAGAAAATTCAACATTGCTTAAAAAATTTTTGGAAGCAAAAGGTCATGTTTTTAAATCACAAACTGACACTGAGGTAATTGTACATTTAATTACCGAACATTTAAAAACTAAAAATATTTTAGAGTCTATAACAACAGCTCTTAAACAGCTTCATGGTAGTTATGCTTTGGGTATACTTTTTAAAGATGAACCTGATTTAATTGTCGGTGCAAGAAGAGGGTCGCCGTTAGCAGTGGGTTATGGTCCAAATGAAAATTATTTAGGATCAGATTCTTATGCCTTAAAAGCAATGACAAATAAAATTACTTATCTTGATGACGGTGAGTTTTGTTTAATTAAAAAAGATCAAATTAGTTTTTATAATGAAAAGGGAACTAAGATTAACAAAAAAGTTTTAGAGATGTCATCCAATGAAACAAATTATGAAAAGGGTGATTTTAAGCATTTTATGGCAAAAGAAATTGAAGAACAGCCACTTACCATTAAAAATGGAATTAAAGAGTATATTGATCAATTAAATAATGAAATTAATATTTATAATTTTCCATGGAATATAAGTGATATTAATTCAATAAAATTAATAGGGTGTGGAACTGCTTATCATTCATGTTTAATGGCAAAATATTGGTTTGAAGAATTAACCTCTTTAGATGTAAGCATTGATATTGCCTCAGAGTTTAGATATCGAAAAAATAAATTTAAAGAAGATTGTTTATATATATTTGTTTCCCAATCAGGAGAAACTGCAGACACTTATGCTGCATTAGATCTATGTAAGCAAAATAATATGAAAACCTGCGCTGTAGTAAACTCTATTGAAAGTTCAATTGCTCGTGATAGTAATTTTGTTTTACCTATTCATTGTGGTCCTGAAATTGGTGTTGCCTCTACAAAAGCTTTTTTGGGTCAAATTTTGATTTTATATATTTTAGCTTTAAAATTTGGATATGTTAAAAAAGATTTATCAAAAAAAAATTATCAAAATAAAATTAAAGATTTAAAAAAATTGCCAAAATTAATTGAGAAAACTTTATTAATGGATAATAAAATTCAAAATATAGCTTCAGATTTAAATGAAGCAAAAGGTTCTATGTTTTTAGGCAGAGGCTTTTCTTACCCAATTGCACTTGAGGGCGCATTAAAGCTTAAAGAACTATCCTATATCCATGCTGAAGGTTACCCAGCTGGAGAAATGAAACATGGTCCTTTAGCTTTAATTGAAGAGGGTATGCCAGTAATTGTTTTGGCACCCAGAGACAGTTATTACAAAAAAACAATTTCAAATATGCAAGAGGTTATTGCAAGAGGCGCAAAAGTTTTATTAATAACCAATAAAAGTAAAGATGAAATATCTTCAGAAAATCTTTGGGAAACTTTAGAAGTTGAGACAACTAATGATGATCTATTGCCATTTTTAATTACAATACCTCTGCAAAAATTAGCTTACTATTCAGCATTGCAAAAAGGTTTTGATATAGATAAGCCAAGAAATCTGGCAAAATCTGTTACAGTTGAATAATAATCAAACTCTGATACAACACCTTCTGGTTGTATGAAAAATTGGAAAATAAATAGCTGGAGAAAATATCCTGTAAAACATATTCCTGAATATCCTGACAAAAAGGATTTAGGTGATGTGTTGGATACAATAAAAAGTTTTCCACCATTAGTTTTTGCAGGAGAAACAAGACATCTAAAATCTCAATTAGCAGAGGTTGTTGATGGAAAAGCATTCTTATTGCAAGGAGGAGATTGTGCTGAGAGCTTTGCTGAATTTCATCCAGATAATATAAGAGACACTTTTAAACTAATACTGCAAATGTCATTAGTGTTAACTTATTCTGCTTCTTTACCTGTTGTAAAACTTGGAAGAATAGCAGGTCAATTTTCTAAACCTAGAAGCTCCCCAACAGAAGTAAAAGATGGTGTAGAGCTACCAAGTTATTTAGGGGACAATATTAATGGAATTGAATTTAATGAAAAAGCAAGAATTCCTGATCCAAAAAGATTATTACAAGCATACTCTCAATCTGCCTCAACATTGAATTTAATAAGAGCTTTTTCTCATGGAGGATTTGCAGATCTTAAAAAAGTTCATACTTGGAATTTAGGTTTTATTAAAAATACTCCAGAGGCTAAAAGATTTAAAGAATTAGAAGACAGAATTGCTGATGCGTTAGCATTTATGGATGCGTGTGGAATTAATTCTGATTTTAATAGAAGATTAAAGACAGTTAACTTTTGGACTTCACATGAAGCATTATTGCTTCCTTTTGAAGAAGCAATGACTAGAGTAGATTCTACAACTGGTGAGTATCATGACACCTCAGCACATTTTGTTTGGATTGGAGATAGAACTAGACAATTAGACGGAGGTCATGTTGAGTTTTGTAGAGGAATAAAAAATCCAATAGGGATCAAGTGTGGTCCAACTCTTAAACCTGAAGATTTAGTTAATCTATGTAATAAAATTAATCCTGAAAATGAAAAAGGAAAAATAACTTTAATTTCAAGGTTTGGCCATGAGAATGTAGAAAAACATTTACCAAAATTGATTAGAGCTATAAAAAAAGAAGGCTTAAATGTTATTTGGTCATGTGATCCTTGTCACGGTAATACTGTAAAAGCAACTTCTGGATTTAAAACAAGACCTTTCAATAGAATTTTAAGTGAAGTCAAAAATGTTTTTGCTTGTCATCAAAGTGAAGGATCTTATGCTGGGGGTTTACATATTGAGCTTACAGGTCAAAATGTAACAGAATGTACCGGCGGTGCCCAAAAAATTTCTGATAATGATCTTTCTTCAAGATATCATACTCACTGCGATCCAAGATTAAATGCCAATCAAGCATTGGAGTTAGCTTTTTTAATTTCAGACGAGATAAAAAAGAATAGCAGCTATTCCAAAAATGGAATTCAAAAGGCATCTTAGGTCATTGCTTTAATAACCAAACATTGTTAACTTTATCTTATGAATGCTTCAGAAAAAGTAAATTTTATTTCTAATTGGATCAAAAATTATGTTGATACAATGCCAAAAAAAGCACAATCACTTGTGATAGGAATTTCAGGGGGCATAGATTCTTCTGTTGCAAGCACCTTAAGTGCTATGACGGGTTTAAAAACAATTGTACTGACAATGCCAATTAAACAAAAATCATCTCAACATGATTTAAGTTTAAAACATAGGGATTGGCTTTTAAAAAAATTTTCAAATGTTGAAGCCCATACAATTAATTTAGATGAATTATTTAATGTTTTTTCATCTTCATTATCAAATTTTAGTAATGAGCATGGGTTTGCTAATTCAAGAGCAAGACTGAGAATGACTACTCTTTATCAAGTTGCAGCTGCAAATTCTGGAATAGTTGTAGGCACTGGTAACAAAGTAGAGGATTTTGGAGTAGGTTTTTATACAAAATACGGTGATGGGGGTGTAGACATTTCACCAATAGCAGATTGTAATAAATCTGAAGTATGGGAAATGGGAAAAGACCTTGGTATATTAAATGAAATTATTGAAGCAGCGCCAACCGATGGTCTTTGGGATGATGGTAGAACTGATGAAGGACAACTTGGATTTAAATACCATGAGTTAGAAGAGGCTATGGAAAATTCAAATTCTAAATTTAGAAGTGAATACGAAAAAATTAGAAAACAAAATTTGCATAAAATGGAGCCTATTCCAGTATGCAAAATTCCAAGATAATCAAATAGATTCACAAATCACTAAAATCAGTATAATTGTAAATTAATGAGCTTAGATATTTTTTTAACCAATAATTTAAACAATAAAAAAGAAAAATTTATCCCGATCAATCCAAAGAATATTGGAATGTATGTTTGTGGACCAACGGTGTATGACGATCCCCATATTGGTAATGCACGACCGATAGTAATATTTGATGTCTTATATAAAATTTTAAAAAAACAATATCCAAAAGTGACTTATGTTAGAAATATAACTGATGTTGATGATAAAATAATTAAATCTTCAAAAGATAATAATATTTCTATTTCAGATTTAACTGAGAAAATAATTAAAAGTTTTTCAAAAGATTGTGCTTATTTAAATTGTGATGAGCCAAATTTTCAACCTAAAGCAACCGAGCATATAAGTATTATGATTGAAATGGTTGAAAATTTAATTGCAAAAGGATTTGCTTACTCAAATAATAATCATGTTTATTTTGAAGTTAAAAAATTTAAAGATTATGGAAAATTATCAAATAAAAAATTAGAAGATTTAATTGCTGGTTCTAGAATAGAAGTTAGTGATAATAAAAAAAATTCTGAAGACTTTGTATTATGGAAGCCATCAAATCCAGATGAACCTTTTTGGGACTCTCCTTGGGGCAAAGGAAGACCTGGCTGGCATTTAGAATGTTCAGCAATGTCAAAAAAATTTTTAGGAAATGAATTTGATATCCATGGAGGTGGAATTGATCTAATTTTTCCACATCATGAAAATGAAATAGCACAATCAAGATGTGCAAATGATACTAAGGTATTTGCCAATTATTGGGTACACAATGCTTTCATTACAATGTCTAATGAAAAAATGGCTAAATCTCAGGGAAACATTTTAAAGATAAGAGATTTTCATGAAAAAGTAAGTGGCCAAGTTTTGCGACTAGCTTTAATGAGTGCACATTATAAACAGCCCTTAGACTGGAACGATAAATTATTAAGTGATTGTGAGAATACTTTAAATAAATGGTATAATATTGAGTATGCCGATCATAACTTAGACAATTTACCTGAAGATGTTTTAAAACCTTTATTTGACGATCTTAATACACCTGGGTACATAGCTAATCTTCATAAATTATATGATGAAGCTATTAAAGGTGGAGATAATGATAAAAATTTATTTATTTCTGCTTGTAAGTTTGTGGGTCTATTAAATGAAACTAAAGAACAATGGTTAAACTTTAAGAAATCTAAAATATCTATTAATGAAAAAGAAATTGAACTTAAAATAAATCAAAGAAATCAAGCTAGATTAAACAAAGATTATAAAGAGGCAGATAGAATTAGAGATGAGCTGTTTGATAAAGGTATTTTAATAGAAGATAAAGATGGTAGAACTCTTTGGAAATTAAAATGAGTAAGGACAGATTATACATATTTGATACAACTTTGAGAGATGGTGCCCAAACTCAGGGAGTAGATTTTTCAGTTGAGGATAAAGAGAAAATTGCGCAATCATTAGATAACTTAGGAGTTGATTATATTGAAGGAGGTTGGCCTGGTGCTAATCCTACTGATACAGAATTTTTTCAAAAAAAACATAATTTTAAAAATGCCAAATTAACTTGTTTTGGGATGACTAAAAGAGCTGGTCGAAGTGCAGAGAATGATCCTGGTTTGTCTGCATTGTTAAACTCAAATACCCCCGCAGTATGTTTGGTGGGTAAGTCTTGGGATTTTCATGTCGATATAGCTTTAGAAATCTCAAACGAAGAAAATTTAGAAAATATTAAAGAAAGTGCAAAACATTTTGTTAAAGCAAAAAAAGAATTTATGTTTGATGCTGAACATTTTTTTGATGGTTATAAATCAAATCCAGATTATGCAATTGCCTGTATTAAAGCTGCCTATGACGAAGGTGCTAGATGGGTTGTGCTTTGTGACACAAATGGTGGAACTTTACCAAATGAAGTTTCAAAAATAGTTTCTGAAGTTATAAAGATTATTCCTGGTAAAAACTTAGGAATACACGCCCATAATGATACAGGTAATGCAGTTTCAAATTCTTTAGCAGCAGTTTTAGCTGGAGTTAGGCAAGTTCAAGGAACTATAAATGGACTCGGTGAAAGATGTGGGAATGCAAACTTAATGTCTTTAATACCAACTTTTTATCTTAAAAAAGAATTTTCCTCAAAGTTTGAAATAAATATGAATTCTGAGAATATTAAAAATTTAACTCAATGCTCAAGATTATTAGATGAAATTTTAAATAGAAAACCTAACAAACATTTGCCATATGTTGGAGCTGCTGCGTTTTCCCATAAGGGAGGTTTACATGTATCTGCGGTGCAAAAAGATCCCAAAACTTATGAGCATATCAATCCTGAAGATGTGGGTAATTCTAGAAATATAGTAATTTCTGATCAATCAGGAAAATCTAATATTATCTCTCGTCTTAAATCTATTAAAATAGATATTGAGGAGAATGACCCTAAGATTAAAAAATTATTAAATGAAGTTAAAGATAGAGAGTTTATAGGTTATAGTTATGATGGTGCTGATGCTTCATTTGAATTATTAGCTAGAAGAATAATTAGCGGTGTTCCAAGATATATTTCAATTTCAGAATATGATGTCTCAGTTAAAAAGGATGCGTCAGGTGAAATAGTATCTTCAGCTAAAGCTCAATTAGAAGTGGATGGAGAAAAAATTCTGTGTGAAGGTGTAGGGAACGGTCCTGTTAATGCTTTAGATAATGCAATTCGAAATAATGTTGAAAGATTAGCAAAATACTCAACTTATTTAAAAGATCTAAAATTAGTTGATTACAAAGTTAGAATTTTAAATACTGGCACAGAAGCGGTTACTAGAGTTTCAATCGAAAGCACAGATTCAAAAGGGAAAAATTGGTTTACCATTGGAGTTTCAACAAATATTATCGATGCATCTTTTAAAGCATTAGTAGATAGTTTAGATTATAAATTATTTAAAGATAATGCCCCTGCAAGTGTTCAATAATGAAAACTAAAAATTTTACAGCTAAACCGAGTGATTTAACGGATCGAATAAATAAAAAACCTAAAATTTGCTACTCCATAGAGGATTTTAAAGATAAAAATTTTGATCTTTTACAAGAGGCAAGGCAAACTCTTCAAAAAATTGATGAAGTTATTATTCCACCTCGAGACGCTAAAACTTTTACAGTTAAATTTGGTAATTTTTTTAGGATAGAAAGCATGGAAGGCCCTCAGGTTGGTGATTTAAATCTATTCCAATTAGATAATTTGGATGAAAAATTTTACTCAGGTAAAACCAGAGCTTTATATGGAACCCACTTGTCTGTTGGGGATAAAATGTTTAGTTCATTTCCCTATTTAAGATCCCTTGCTACCATTACTTGGGATACTCTTGATTGGTATGGTTACGATGAAGATGGGGGTTCAGTGCATGATGTCATTGGTACAAGATGTGATCCTTATACATCGAAATTATTATCTGCAAATGACTATCATTATTGTTGCCATTCTAATTTAACTAGAGCTTTGGTAAATGAAAAAAATATTGATTTAAAAGATGCTGAAAAATTAGTTCATGATGTCTTAAACGTATTTATGCTTACTGGTTTTACTAATGATACTAAACAATATTTTATGAAAGCTAGTCCAGTTAGGGAAGGGGATTATTTAGAATTTTTTGCTGAAACAGATTTATTAGGAGTTCTGTCAGCTTGTCCCGGAGGTGATTGTGGATCAGAACATTCCTCAGATAATGCAAAATGTTATCCATTAAAAGTTTCTATCTGGTCAACCGATACAAAATATTTAGACCAAATTAAACCATCGATTACATCCACATATAATAGAAATCACGGTTTAAAATAATTGAGGAATGTCAAAAAAAAATATTTCCTTTATTTTACATAAACCTCAGTTGTCAGAAAATATTGGTGCCTGTGCTCGAGGCATGAAAAATTTTGATTTTAATAATTTAATAGTGGTTAATCCAAAACCAATATTTCCTAATGATAAAATTTTAGCAACTTCTGTTGGAGCAAAAAATATTATCGCTACCAGTAAAGTTTTTGATAATCTTGAACAGGCTATCCAAGATAAAGATTATGTGATTGCGACTTCTGCAAGATTTAGAAATAAAAATATTAAACACATAACTTTAGAAGACTTAAAAGAATTAGATTTTAGTAAGAAAGTTGCTTTTTTATTTGGCTCAGAAGCCTCAGGCCTTTCTAATGATGAAATTAGTTACGCAACTCATACTTTGCAAATAACAACAAATCCTGAGTTTAAATCATTAAATCTTTCTCACAGTTTGATTATTATTGCTCAAAAAGTATTTAGTTTAATTAAGAAAAATAAATCAGTATTTAAAAAATCTAAGAAAGTTAAATCAGCTTCTAAACAAGAAATTTTAGCAATGGTAAATTTATGTATAAAGAATTTAGATGAAATTGATTTTTTTAAACCCAAAGAAAAAAGACCAATTATGCTAGAAAATCTTAGGAATATTTTCTACAAAATGGATCTATCTGATAAAGAAACACGTATATTATCTGGAGTATTTGCCAGTTTAGGGAAAAAACGTTGATTGACAAAATTACGAGTAAGTTTATAAACCCCACTATTAAATGACAAAAAGATTAAACTCTAAACATAAAGTAGATAGAAGATTAAAAGTTAACCTTTGGGGAAGACCTAAAAGTCCTTTTAACACAAGAGCTTATGGACCTGGCCAACATGGTCAAACTAAGACTTCAAAACCTTCGGATTACGGAATTCAATTACAAGCTAAGCAAAAATTAAAAGCTTATTACGGCAATATTAACGAAAGACAATTTAGAAATATTTATAAAAAAGCTACTATGCTTAAAGGAGATACTAGTGAAAATTTAATTGGTCTTTTAGAAAGAAGATTAGATGCAATTATTTATAGAGCAAAATTTGCAACTACTATCTTTTCTGCAAGACAATTAATTAACCATGGTCATGTGAAGGTTAATGGAAAAAAAGTTAATATAGCAAGTTACTCAGTTAGTGAAGAGGATACAGTTGAGATTAGAGATAAATCAAAACAATTAGCAATTATTGATATAGCTCTAGCCAATAAAGAAAGAGAAACTCCAGAATATATTCAGTTAGATGAAAAGAATAAAAAATTAAAATTTGTTAGAACACCTAAGTTTGAAGAAGTTCCTTATCCAATCGTAATGGAACCTAATTTAGTAATCGAATATTATTCTAGATAGTATTATTTTTTAAAATTAATTCCTTTATCTTCAAGAACTTTTTTAAGTTCACCATTTTCGTACATTTCTTTTACGATATCACAACCACCAACAAATTCTTTTTTGATATACAGTTGAGGGATAGTAGGCCAGTCACTAAAAACTTTTATACCTTCTCTAATATTTTGATCTTCTAAAACGTTTATGCCTTTAAAGTTTACCTCAAGAATTTTTAACATGTTTGATACTGCCATTGAAAATCCACATTGAGGAGCATCAGGTGTTCCTTTCATGAATAAACAAACTTCATTATTATCAATATGATTTTGAATTAAATTTTTTGTATTTTCGTCCATTATTGTTCCTTTGTTTTAATTGCTAATGCATGTAATTCATTACCCATTTTACCCTTAAGAGAATTGTAGACCATTTTGTGTTGTTCAATTTTACTTTTGCCTGAAAATTGAGAAGAGGTCACTGTTGCAGAATAATGATTACCATCACCCGCTAAATCTTGTATTTCAACAGTAGCATCTGTTAAAGCTTCTTTAATTAAACTCTCAATTTCTTTTAAATCCATTGCCATAATTAATTCATATAATCTGTTAACCAAGTTGTATTACAAGTTTTTAATTCGTCAATTGCAACTTTTGACTTGTCATTAAGGTATAATTGATCTTTATTTATCACACCTAATTCATCATAATGCACAGCATTCTTGTTTAAAATATCAGTAACTTTTTTTAAATCATTTTTAGCTATCTCGATGATGTATCTGCCCTGATCTTCACCAAAAAAATATTCAATTTCATTGATGAGATATTTAGGTTTTTTTAAGTCAATTCCCTTGTTTCCTTTGATACACATTTTTGCAACAGCAGTAATGATACCACCAAGAGAAACGTCATGAGCACTTCGAATATAGTTATTATCTATTAATTTTAACAATGTTTCTCCGTTATTTTTTTCATTGAATAAATTTATTTCTGGCGGTGGGCCATTTTTTTCATCTAGTATACTTCTTGCAAATAAACTTTGATCAATATGTCCCTCTGTTTTTCCTATAACTAACACTAAGTTACCTTCTTCTTTAAAATCCATAGAAACCATTTTTTCATAATTTTTTATTAAACCAACCCCACCAATTGCAGGTGTAGGTTTGATGCCAATATCTTTAGTTTGATTGTAAAAAGAGACATTGCCAGATACCACTGGAAATTTTAAATATTCACTTGCTTCACCTATTCCTTGGACACATTCTACAAATTCACCCATATTTACTTCATTTTCAGGACTGCCAAAGTTTAAACAATTTGTAATAGCAATTGGGGTTGCACCTACTGCAATTAAATTCCTCCAACTTTCACACACCACTTGTTTTCCACCTGTTAGTGGATGGGCCCAGCAATAAACTGCAGAACTATCAACTGTTGCAGCTACCGCTTTATTGGTACCATGAACTCTAACAACACCTGAGTCTCCGCCCGGTTTTTGAATAGTA
>Ga0181603_10002824_pt1 | contig 13491 bp, 11 predicted proteins | sample 041ome_13_FD_148633 | JGI IMG/M metagenome (GOLD analysis project Ga0181603, IMG submission 148633) | Coastal salt marsh microbial communities from the Groves Creek Marsh, Skidaway Island, Georgia - 041409US metaG (spades assembly) | ecosystem: Environmental > Aquatic > Marine > Intertidal zone...
CAGATAGCTCAGTTGGTAGAGCAGAGGATTGAAAATCCTCGTGTCGGTGGTTCGATTCCGCCTCTGGGCACCACGCATACAAAAACCTCGCAGAGCGGGGTTTTTTTATGCGCGGGGTTCAGGGGTGGTTGAGAAGCACCGTGGTTCGACAAGCGCGTAGCGCGAAGGACGCCTGCAAGGCGCCCGTAGGGGACAAACAGCCCTAAGGCTGTTTGGATCATTCCGACCCGACTCCGATGGCAATATACCTGCTAGAACTACTGTATTTTTACTCTAACCCCTTTTATTTATGAGCTGATTTACTTCCCCTCAACTAAGCTAATCTATTTCGCGATAGCCTGATGGGGTGTATTCGATAGAGCTTGGAAAATCCAATTCCTCTATTTTTGAGTGCCCCACGAAGACAGCATCCTCGGAGGCTCTAGTTGATCCGTAGCGTCGCATAAAGTCATTCTCGGACTCGAGATCAGGTAGTTGACCGGTCAGCGCCAGCCGAATGACCTTCGCTACTTCTTCGGGGTTGTCACGCTGCGGATAATGTCCAGCGTTTGGCAGGACCCAGAAACTACTTTGCGCCTGTCTATCATTTAAATAGGTATCCCAGACATGATGAGCAATTCGAACTGGATTCACGTTATCGGCCAGCCCCCATAGATAAGCCACGGGAATCGGGCTACGCGGCAAGTTCTCCAGCCAGCGCACTTCGTTAGCCTGGCGCTCTAAAAGGTAGCGACCAACATAGATCAAGGAAACAGTACCCTGGTTGAATGCGAAGATATCGGAATAGGCAAGCGATTCCGGCTCTCCTTCGATGCGCCGGGGCTGCGTCGCACGGGAAGCAAGCATTTGGTCGGCTGTAGCGGTATCGAGCATTCTCAATTGACCGGGCGATAGATTGGCGAGCGGCAGAAACATGCCACTGTTTGATAGAAAGTGATAATTGACCGTATAGCCCGGGTTTGGGTTGTCCAGGTAATTGCCGAGAAACGCCAGGCCGATACTCACACCTCGGTCATGGGTATAGAGCGCAAAGTCTTCAAAACCAACTACTTCGCGGACGAAATAGTCAACGATCTCTGCATTCTCCGCCAACATATAGTTGTAGCCATCAAGCGGTTTATCTGAGAAACCGGAACCCGGAAAATCCAGCGCGGCGATATGATACTCGTCTTCTAGAAAAGGGATCATCTTGTAATAGTCGAAACTGGAATTCGGAAAGCCGTGAATCAATACCAGTTTCGGTTTGGTCTCGTCTCCCCAAGTTCTGTAGAAAACATTGACCTTCTTGGCGTTGTTGTCTTCTGTAGTTGATGTCCATTCGAAATAATCACCACCCTGATACCAATCTCGGGCTAAGTCAGAATAGAAAACGAAATCATCATCTTGTGCCAGCGAAGCCTGGACACCAAATAGGCTAAAAAAAACGAGAAATAATTTGCGCAGTGCGGTCATGAGTATTGCCTAATGTTCTGTTGTTATAGCTTTAACCAGATTTTCTAACACTGCTTCTAAGATGACTTCTTACCAACAATCGGCAAGTTTCCTTGCGGTGTAGATAGGCCACCGCTAAGCGTATCGCCTTCCAGCTCGAATGATATATCTAGTGATCCCTGCTGTGTTTGCATTGAAAATGACAGGGTATCTCCGACTAAACTAACGTCAGACAATGTGTTAGTGGCTTGTGGGCCCGTCCAGGTTCCACCAAGCCCGTCGGTATCTTCAGTTATTATGAGGTTGATCGGGATTTTGTTCCCCTGAAGATTCAGGCTGAGATCCCATTGACCCAGAACCGCGGAATTGTCAGCCGCTAAAACTCCGCTACTATTTAGCAGCAGGGATAATAGGGCAAATTTAAAAGTACTTTTAAACGTCATAGGAAAATACCTCCAGAGCTGTGTTAATAATTCACCAGTAATGCGGCTGGCTACGTTCAACGAGTGTAACTTTTTTCGGGCTCGGCGCGGGCAGACAAGTCACTGACATGTCACTACAGTCTGGCTGTTTACTTGCTTCAGTCCGCAGAACATTTCGATTTAGCTGCAATCTGATTCACTAACTCAGAATGGGCAGTCTTTGAAGAAGCCACCACACGGAAATCGGACCAATAAAACTAGCTGGTAAACGTCAGAATTCGCTCAATTGTCCAGATGATAGTTACACTACCAACAGAGTACGCCATGGGTTTTTCTATTCCTTGCAGCCATATCAGCGGGCTTGCTTTGACATCTGAGCTAGTGACTAAATTAGCTGCGTAGCCTCCTCTTGGTATCTGTAGTAGTAAAATAAATCTCGAGATTATCCAGACACAACACACTATTGCGCAGATGAATAGTAGTTGGCCGGTCTCAACGCCCAAATTAAATGCCAGCAAGGCGACAGGAATTTCAGTTTGCGGCAGGCCGATTTCACCGAGCGCCGAAGCAAACCCAAATCCATGTAACAAACCAAATGAAGCAGAGACTGTAATGGGGTAACGCCAGGTTAGCGTGTCGCGGCGTTCAAGAGCGATTTCCCTGGCCAGAAAAACAATGGACAGCGCGATTGCAGCTTCGATTGGTGGAATTGGCAAGCGTACAAGGTCCAGCGCCGCCAAGGTCAATGTTATGGAGTGAGCTAAAGTGAAGCCTGAAATGGTGATGAGAATGCGTCGCCCGGTGCCGGCAATAAAAATTAAGCAGGCCACGAATAGCAAATGATCAACGCCTTCCAGGATGTGTTCGATGCCAAACAGGGTGTAGGTGCTGGCCACTTCAATTCGGGTCAATGAACCCTGAACCACAAAGGTTGGTTTAGTTGCAGTAAGCCGCGCAATCTCGGTACTGCCATCGAGGCGCTCAATGCGTACCAGCACATCGGTGGACAATCCGGTGAGTCCTTGCACGACAATTTCCGTACCCGCTAACCCACCGTCGCGCCTGATATTGAAACGTTCGATAAAGTCAGCACCGACCATAGAGCCACGGACGGGAGTGGCTATTTCAACATCTGCTGCAAAGCGTAAGTAGAGATTTGGTCGAAGGCCTCCTATGGCAGGCACCTTCCACAGCACCCCGAATTCATCGTTCGCTGTTTGTACTAGTTCCAAAAAGGCTGGACTATATTCATCAGCTCGAGCATTGGAGAACGAAAGCATAATCAGCAACATGGCGGTAATTGATCGCAAAGCCATGCTCAGTTTTCTTCCTTGACCGATTCGGCATTGCGGAATTCTGGATCAAGTCCAATCACATTGACCTCGTAGCCGCTAATGATCTCGTCGAGCTGCTGTCGCTGCGTTTGTTCTTTTCGCATTCTCCGATAATCTTCACGTACCCGGTCTTCGATCTCCTCCAGATCGGGCAGCCTGGCTGACTCCCGCGAGGTAAGGAGCACGAGATGCCAACCGTAAGGGGATTGTATCGGGCCGCACCACGTTGACGTCGACGGCTCGACCTGGTCCAGCATGGAGATCAGATCCTGCCCCAGGTTGGCTGCGATGAAATCCCGGGTGCGTTCAATATAATTCTGGAAGTACAGAGGGCGATCGCCATACCCGAGCGACCCGCTAAATGGAATACTCTGTTCGTTGAGCTCCGCTAGTAATTGCGTTGCTGCCTCACGAGCTTCCTTATCGCCTCTTCGCTCTGCATTGAAGAAGACATGAGTAAATGTATAAATAGCAGGCTCTATATAGTCGTCGCTGTATTCTGTGTAGAACTCTATCAATTCGTCCCGCCCGACATCCGCTGGTTCATTGTTATCCTCGAACAGAAATTCGAGTCTCTGGATAAGTCGTTGCCGAATGACATCGTCCCCCTGGTCCAGCCCCATGGCGATTGCCTCCCGGTATAAGGCTTCTTCACGAACGTACTCGTCGACGAGAGCCTGTCGTTCAGCCGCAGTCAATTCGTCTAAGGCCTGGTCTAATACATCAAACTGGAAGGTATTTGCCCGATACTGGGCAAAGTTGATCAGCGCGTCCCGACTGACCGTGATGCGCCTGGGATCGTTCCCGTCAGGGACAAGTAATCCGTAGGCAGCGAACAGGACTCCCCCGATCACCAGAAAATGGATGAGGGGATCTCGCAGCCACGACGGCAGCCAGGCGGGTTTGCGACCCGGCTTGGTCAAGGCGTGTACCAGATCGGTGACGAGAACGCCCGCTCCTGAATCGCCGGGGGTTGCCCTGTAAACTCAGCGGGGTCCCGCCCGAGGGCGACGGCGTCATACGTCGAGTATCGCGGCGTCGGGATCTCAAGAACCCGGACGTAGTAGAAGGCGCGCTCGTCGGGATCGAAGTCAGGGTCCACCCACACAGTGGAGAGCTCCGCGCTGCCGATCGTATTGTCATACGTTGCTCGGGCCACATCAACTGTGCTGCCGATCGGAGGTACCTTTCCGTTCACGGCTGTGCGCTGGCCTGCCCACGCCACGTCGTAGATACGTTCGTGTGTCTCACCCTCCTCATCGAGCCATCCCTTGATCACCTGTACCCGATCCAGATTAGCGCCCACGGGATCCTTTACGGCGTGAATCAACAAGGACACGGGCGTGTCGCTCGGCGCCTGGGCCAGGTCTCCCCCCATCGGCACTCCGCCTCCATACCCCACGGCAGCAATGTCTCGAGCATTGGCATCCTCCGCTTCGAACTCGAAGCCTCCGAACATTCGCAGCTGCATTCGTGGACCGCTCGTTGCGTAGACCTCCTTCCGCTTGAACGCGGCGGTCAGAGCCTCACGCGTGTTCGCTGTACTCCACGCTCCCGTGATCCCCTGGGCCGCGGAGTTCCACGTAGCCACCCGACCGAATACCGGCAACGCCTCGGGGCCATTGGCTGGACCCGTTAAGCGCGCTAGCCAGCCCGCGAACAGCTCCTCATCCGTATCGCTCAGGGTAGTATGGGTGTCGGTCGCACCCTGCAATCCGAGTTTGTACGGGTTCACACCCACCTCTTCCTCGATCCCGAGCCCGCGGAGAAGCGCGGTACGAACGTAGTCAGCGGGGTCGGGGGCCGTGGTGTCTCCACGCGTGTGGATGATGTTTCCATCGCGCTGGTACCCCAGCTCGAAGTCTGCGAACTCGTCCTCCGGCGAAAAGAACGGATGGGTCTCGGATGTGCCCTTGATCTGCAGCACCTCAACCAGCGGCTCCCACCGCATGCGGGTCCTCGCATACTCGGCGCTGATGGGACGACCTTCGCTGTCCACCATCTCGAACATCCGTCCGCCGGAGAGGTTCGAGTTGTGGGGGATGGCGACGAAGTCGATCCCGAGCCGATCACTGGTCGCCTCTAACCAGTTCCAGAGATCTTCCGGTCGGACGCCGGTACTGGCGGGCGATGCCGGAAGAAACTGCTTCGCCGTCTCGGCGTCGGCTGGAGTGAACACCACGCGATGCAGATGCTGGCCGCCCGGGGTGTATGTCCACTCCCATCCAATGAGCGCGGTGAAGGTGCCCGGGTCGTTGTGTCGCTCGGCGGCGTCCGCGTACAGCGACCACGCGGCCGTCTGGTACTCTCGTGTGCTCTGATCCCCTTCGACAGGAGCACCATTTCCGAACGGGGTGTGGTCCGCCACCACGAGGAAGTCGAGTGGCCGATCCAGACGCACCCGACTTCCGATACCCGGGTGGACCACGGGAAGCCCCCTCGCAAAGCGGTAGGCCGTGTCGGGTCCCGTGTTGACGTTCCCCGTGCTAAAAGCATCCCTCGAATAGGACGTATGAACGTGCGTATCCCCCCAGTATACATTCCTCTCCTGTCCCGCTACGGGTAGGGAGGAAGCACACATCACAAGGGTGAGCGAAACTAGCAACCAGCTCTTCCTTATCTGCATCATCAAATTTTCCCGAAATTAAAGAAGTATCAGTATGCGATTAAGCATCCTGAAGTATTGCGAACACCCTGCTTCTCTATCTTCTTTATATAAGCTCTTTTCTAAAGCGGATTGGCTCGCATAAATTCCACAACAGTCTCAGCCCACTCTTCTCCCTTTTGCTCTTGAAGAAAGTGTCCGGCGTCTTTTATCGTAGTATGAGGCTGTCCTTGAGCACCCGGAATTTGCCTTTGAAATGGAATAAAACCTCCCCGAGTTATAGGATCGCCATCGCTAAAGGAAGTTAAGAATGGTTTTTCCCAGCGCCTGAACACTTCCCATGCCGCAGAATTCTCAGCGGCACCTGCATCGCTCCTAACTAATGGCACTCGTTGAGGCATGATCAATGGCCCCGCCTTGTAGCTAGGATCTGGAAACGGAGCATCGTAAGCTTCTTTGAGAGATGGATCTCCAGCAGTGCCCGCGACCATAGTCCCCGTGGGGATATCTCCGGCATCAATCATCCGTTGGTTCATGTTTTTCCAGTTCGCAAATGCGCCACCTGGCTCTTGGTCAGTTTGTGGGTTCGGTAAGCCGGTGTTCGCAATAGCTACGCGAGAAAATCGCTCTTCGTTCTCAGCCACGACTCTCAGGCCAATGAGACCTCCCCAATCTTGGCCAATGAATGTGGCATCAGTCAGATCAAGGGCTTCAACTAATGCCGTTTGCGTATCAACATGAAATTGATAAGTGTGGGTATCCATGCTGGTGGGTTTATCTGATCGTCCAAAACCAATCAGGTCAGGCGCGATTGCTCTATATCCAGCCTCAACAAATACAGGGATCATTTTGCGGTAGAGATATGCCCAGGTAGGCTCGCCGTGGAGCATCAGCACCACCTCGCCATCTCTAGGCCCCTCATCTATGTAGTGGACGCGATAGCCCTGTATTTCTACATAATTAGGATCAAAATCGTAGTCTGGGAGGTTTTCAAAGCGGCTATCTGGCGTTCGCAACACGCCAGGTCTTACTTCTTCAGCTTGCAAGAACACTGGCATGCAAAGAGTTATAGCAACGAGTATGCGTGTAATTATTCTCAAGTCTTAAATCCTTTCAAATATGTTCAGAATAAATCGCTGAATCAGTCAGCGTGACCTTTCCTTACGATTGAATTTTGCCCGTTTGCTAACTTTCATCTTCGGAGGCTCGCTGCTCTGCCATTCGCTCACCCCGAAGAATGTTTACCATGCCATGGTTGCCTTCGTGACAGGCATATTCGTAAATCTGACCATCTACTTTAGATATAGGAACAATGGCCGTGATTTTATCCGTAAAGGTTGAGGGATCGTCGAGTGTCCATTCATAGTCTATTGTATAAGGGCCGACGCGGGTAAATCGTTCAGTGAGCGTTTTGTCTCTAGCCGTACCAAAGTTGTTAAAGCTAGCTGTCAGTTCGCTGAAATTCTTGGTAACCACAACTAAAGTATCGTCTTCCCAATAACCGCGCGAATCACCGCTCCAAAATTGCAGGTCTTCGTCCAAGTGGCCGCGCCCATCAAGCGGTACTATGCGAGCATCATGGACCATTTCCGTCATTATTACTGCATAATCCTTGTTTTGAATGATTTGCACGTTCGCGTTGTATCCGAATCTATTTGCGTTAAAAGGAGGGCCGGCGTTAAAACCAACGAGACAACGTTCAGAAAGGCCACGGTCCTCTGGTCCATCTTTAGCTATGCCACCATAAAGTGCCAAAACCGGACGCTCCCCTGGAACATCACCCCCAATCAAGCTAGCACGGTGTATTGCGGCGCCTTCCACCAAGGCAGGCAACCGGCCGTTAGGCGGATAGACTATTAGCGAAGTTCTCAGGTTTTCTCCAACACCAGCGCCTTCAAACCAGAAACTGTTGTATCCGCCCACGTCACCTGCATCTGGCGCTTGCGGATTAACTACCAACTCAGCTTCACGTGCGTTTGCCGCTTCTAGTACCGCTTGTTGGCGAGCTAAATCTGCCTCAGCTTCCTCGGGAGTCAGAAATTCTCTTGTTCCAAATCGCTCAGGTCGCTGCAGAGGCGTACGTGGAACAAAATTCCAAACCCCCTGCAAATCGGGTTGACCCCACTCAGTGCGCGGAACGGTATAGTCATCAGCTGTTTGGGCTACCGCGATGTTTACGGAAGCAAACAAGATTAAAACAATCAGGAATAATTTATTTTTCATAGCACGCTCCATAGAATATTTAGATCGGGCACTTACTCTTCCAACAGAGTCTCCCTCTCAGTAACTGTCTTCTTCTCCATCTCCATGGATCACAGGCCTCTTACCTTCAGTGAATCCACTAAAATATTTCATTTCTAATGAAAGGAAAAAATAGCGCTGGGGAAGTCAGGACTTCTTCAGCGCTTAAAGGCACCCAGGAATGTACTCAACCGTCTTGAAGTACTGTGAGTGCTCCACTTCTTCTCTTAATTTGTCGCTGCACAATCAAGGCAGCAATTGCTCGAATTAGGAACCTTTTCATTGGTTCCTGCTTAATTGTCAAAATTCTCAAACCTCCGGAATTTGGGCGTTTGGACACGGTTCTCAGGATCCAACCAAATGACTGAGCGCTTTTAGGTTCTGACAGGAATAGTAACGATTGAAACGGCAAGCAGTACCTGACAAGTCAAGGACATGTCATATAAAACAGGTGGGGAGTTAATGGATCTAAAGCACTAGCATTCCAGAAGAGTTGAGGAATCTGGGTGCCAGGTGGGCCCAAACAACCACTAATGATATGGCTCGAGCCAACGTAGAAAACTGATTAGCTGAGATTAGGCTTGACTGTATTTATCACTGAATTCCTTTAACGGCTGAGGGGGGATTTGACAGGTTTCCGGTTCTAGTTATTCGAGTGTAGTGTGCCAATCTCAAAAAAGATTACTCATTCATTCTTGAAATCACACCTATACTGGTCTCGGGATTGGCATCATCACCCGGGTCATGAAAGAAGCCCGCCGCTACGCTAACCGAAACTGCTGGACTGGTCTCCGCGACACAGGCAATGACATGATTGTCCGGGTCATCATCGCCCAGCGATAGTGGAGTTACGCGATTGCCGTTTTCGAGCAGGATCGATATCGCTGTTCGCTGTGCCTCAGCAAGATCAGCGCCCTGTGGCCCGGTAACCCCGCCTTCCCAGGTTAGCTGTAGGGCTTGCGCGGTATCGGCCGGGCATTCCCCTTCAAGTCCTGTAGTGTTGGGAGCAAATCGTTCGACTAATACAAGACTAGGCCCAGACGCAAGGGCTGTGACTTCTTCACTTCTTAAACCGACCAATGAGTTACCATCAACATCTTCAAGCTGTTCCACAATCTCAACACCGACCGGGAGCGAGTCTTCAGGACTAAAAGGGCCAATGAGAAGGACAGTTCTTTGTTCGAGGGGCTCCAGTGCAGGGCTAAGGGTTGCACACAGAGGAGTGACCCTCTCTCCAGAGCTGATTTCAACTGCAAACGCAGTTGGAGAAAGGGTATCGCCATTTATTTGGGCAGAAAAGACGACAGGCATTCCATCCTGATCACTTACAGCTGCCATTCCACATAATCCAGCGGTGGCTAGTGCCGGTAACGGATCAAGTCCGTGATAGGCAGACAAAATGCGCAGATCTGTCCCACCTTCATGCGGGCCCGACGACGTCCGCATCGCCGCATTAACGAAATTGAGGATGCGCTCTCCTTTGGTATATCCGCTCCCCTCAAAAGACTCGGAATCCCACAACCGATTCGCATCGAAGCCATGTCCGGCACCTTCCGAAGTCATTAGCTCGTTGGTCAACCCAACCTCATCGGCTCGGGCATGTATCTCAACGGAGCCAGAGTAGAGCACGGTGGGATCCTCAGTGCCGTGCAGAGAGATCAGGGCCGCCTCATCAGCTGTTATACTGGGCTTGCTGGATTCCAGATCTATCAGCAGATTACCCCAGTGATTAACCACCACTTTGAACTCAGGCACAGCGAAGCCATAGTTATTCAAGCCATAGCCAACGTTTAGAGAAGTTATAGCTCCAGCCGAGCTGCCTAAAAGACCAAGAGCGGAAATTTCAAACCCTTGTTCTTGAGCATAATCATCGAGCCAATCTAGAGCTTTCAGGGTGTCCTCCATAGCGGAGAACATACCAAGCCCTTGCAGTGCCTCAGTCTCTACCTCGGTGGTGACCAACTGATTGTAAAGCGAAGCAAACTGTGGGTTCAGCTCAGGGATTTGTGGTGCAACACGGTAATCAATTGATATGGCAAGATAGCCTTGTGCTGCAAAACGCTCTGCGTAGTCAACAAGCTCATCTTTATCGCGGGTACCGCCCTGGAATCCGCCACCGTGGATAATCACCATAGAAGGTACTGATTCCCCAGAGAAATCAACATCGGGCACAAACAAATCAAGCAGCAGATCGAACTCAGCCGTGGCAGGTTGAGTAATCGTGCCGGTATCATAGACGATGGCAGATGTTCTTTTCACTGCATAGGGTGAGCAGGAATCAACCCCCACATACTGACTGCGACTTACCACTGCACCAGGCACGATATTCACTCGCAAGGGCGTGGCACTGAAGTAAATTTTGTTTACATCACTGATCAACTCGTAACCGATGTAAATTACCAACTCACCTTCTTCGATCCCTGCTGGCCCAAATTGCACTTGATCAAGAACACTAATGGTTTCGGTAGCCTGCAAGGTCTTTGTGGCGAAGGGTTGCAAAGAATCACGCAAGCCATCCCAGGGATGAAATACATCGCCCACCAACATGTAGGACTCCTCGCCCACAATTGCCACGATGTAAATGCTTCCTACGCTGCCCACATGATCATTTTCTACAACCAGGCTACTATCCAGATCAACATTGTCGAAAGGATCAAAACAGGAAACATAACTGAGCCCTTCATCTATACTGGCCCCGGCATAAAACTCGGCGGTAGTTGATTGGATACTGGCCTCTGCTGTGTCCGGATCGACCACCGAGACATTAGCAACTGCCAACTGCGGTGGCAGCGCCGCTTCGGCATTAGCAAACATGGTTGTCACAACCAACAGCAGACCAAGCCACGTACTGAGGGGTGTAGTCTGAGGCAACGTCAAATAATCAGTCATTTCTTAATTTGTCGCTGCACAATCAAGGCAGCCATTACTCGAATTAGGAACCATTTCATTGGTTCCTGCTTTATTGTCTAAATTCTCAAACCTCCATAGTTGGGCGGTTGGACAGGGTTATCAGGGTCCTGCCAACTAACGGAGCGCTTTTAAGTTCTGACAGGAATAGTAACGATTGAGACGGCAAGCAGTACCCGACAAGTCAAGGACATGTCATATAAACAGGTGGGGAGTTAATGGATTTAAGGCACTAGCATTCCAGAAGAGTTGAGGATTCTGGGTGCCTGGTCGGCCCGAACAACCGCTAGTGATATGGCTCGAGCCTACGTAGAAAACTGATCAGCTGAGAATAGGCTTGAGCAATAGGTGACTCAAACAGCTTATTAACTTAACGATGCTCACCAGCAATAACGTTTACTAAAATTTTGAACTATCAATGTCCCGCTTCATTGTAAGCGGGACATTGAGAAGCAATTAAGTTATATGCCGGATTTTCGATTGAGAAACACCGACAACACCTTGCAGGTAAAAACAAAACGGTCCCGAGTGTTAACTCCGGACCATTTTCTTAGCTTCCCATTAGCTATGAGCTAACGTAGATCTTAGTTTGGTGTTTCTGGCCGTGCACCTTCACGAGTAGTGCCAGGTCGACGGAATTCTCCATACAAGTATTCTTCGGCAAACTCAATGCACTTGAATTCAAGCAGTTGAGCATTAGGCTCAATAATCCGATAGAGCGGTAGACTGATTGACCAGGGTCGAGTGTAAGTATTCGGGTCCGTGATCGTGGCTTCATAGTTGACGTGATTCGGGCCAGCATAAGTCCAGCGTTCTTCCACTACCATTTCCCATGAATGGTGATTACCGGCTCTATCAAGCCAAGTGTCAGGCATCTGTCCGGTAACTCGTACAACCAGGGTGTCACCTTCCCAGTGGGCATTTGAATGTCCCATCCAGGCATCGACCTGGGATTCAAGTTCCGGTTGGTCTACATAGAGTATTCGATTTGATTCAGCGAACTCGTAGGCAATCAGGATCACGTCACGGGACTGTACAATCTGAAACGGAAACGGCAGATAGTTAGCTCGTGGAACGCCTGGCATGTAACATTTTGCCAATGGATCACGTTCCAGGGCATTAGCCTTATTCTCGTCCCGCTGTCGTCGTGCAGCTTCGGTATACGGAATCACTCCCCCTTCCACAATTCCCAGCCCAGCGGGCACCGCGGAAAGCGCGCCGAACCTTTCAGGCACCTCACCATAGGCGGAGATATGAGGTTCAATATCCCAGTGGGCAGAAGTAAGTGCCTGCCAGATACCACTGAAATCGGGTTTGCCGTCCGGAGTTCTGGGAATCTCACTTAACTGGGCGTGGCTTTGTACGACCATGCCAAGGGTTGAGAAAACTACGAAAAAAACTGCTACTACTTTCTTTGACAATAAATATTTCACGACTAATTGGGTTCCTTAACTTTTTATTCGGAATGCTCGAAGCGTGATAATTGTTCTGTAATCTCGGAAGGCATCTCACCGAATAGCAATTCGCGATATTCTTCCTCTCCATCCAGGAACAACTTCAACCACGCCACTGCCATGCCACCAACGAGTTCATGGACGTCGATATTGGGTCGTAATCTTTCATTCTCCACCTCAGCGGTGTTAGCAATGAAATGATTGCCACCCTCTACTTCCATATACATTCGAGGCGCTGCATTGGTTAAGGTTTGATAGTGTGACCACGCATGCTCATTGACTGGGGCTAACCGATCTATTTCGCCAGCAATAACCAACGTTGGTACAGCGACAGCACTGAAATTGGCATTCCGCAGCCCACCTGCGGTAAATGGAATCGCCGCTTTGATCTCGTTGCTGTTTTCATTGGCAAACAACAAGGCTGCTGCTCCGCCCATTGAATGTCCCATGACCGCCATGCTGTCCTCCAGGATTTTTCCTCGTACAGCACTGCCCTGACGCGAATTCTCACCGCGCAACAGACCAATTGTCGCCAGTAAGGCATCCGCCCGCAGCGGCGGTAGTTCATTCAATTCATTGGTATCAAATGTGATTACCGCAAATCCATGAGAAGCCAGATAATTACCCCACCAGCTGATGTTTTCCTGTCTTTCAAAGAATCCCGGAGAGATAACCACGCCACCGAATGCCTGCGCCTTGTCGGCGGGATAATACAGTGTGGCATCACTGAACTCCGGTACAGTCGGGAGCTGCGTAAACGATGCCACCTGATAGGGCCCCTGACGCCCCAAGGCTTCCAGCGAGGGGGTTTGTGCTACTAGTTGGCCCACAAAACCGGAGGCCAGTATGCAAACAAAAACGAACCTGATTGTAGATATTAACTTCATTTAGAACTTACCTTAATAAAGAGGAAAACCAATGGGGGGATTTGACAGATTTCCGGTTCTAGCTATTCAAGTGCAGTGTGCCAATCTCAAAAAAGATTACTCATTCATTCTTGAAATCACACCTATTCTGGTCTCGGGATTGGCATCATCACCCGGGTCATGAAAGAAGCCGGCCGCTACAATCACTGATATGGGCTCGCTACTATCTGA
>Ga0181603_10002831_pt1 | contig 13476 bp, 10 predicted proteins | sample 041ome_13_FD_148633 | JGI IMG/M metagenome (GOLD analysis project Ga0181603, IMG submission 148633) | Coastal salt marsh microbial communities from the Groves Creek Marsh, Skidaway Island, Georgia - 041409US metaG (spades assembly) | ecosystem: Environmental > Aquatic > Marine > Intertidal zone...
AGTTTATACGCGCCGTTCTACGTGTGGCTTGAAATATTATTTGGCGTTTTGTTGTATTGGCCGGAGTTAGCGGATGCAATCGACGATCGCGTGGACGAGATGAACGCTCAAGAGGAAAAAGAGTTGAGATTGAGGAGGAAGAAGAAAGCGTAAAGATGCTACTATGATCAATTACTGTTTTTGTTTTCTCTTGCGTGGCTTTTTGCCATCGCGGTCACGTAGAGCTGTATAGACATTTGTATACGTAGTAGAAGCGTTATCATGTATTCAGTACTTTTTGTCATGCTTTTATGTATTTTACACTAGATAATTATTTACAATCGCGGCCCCTCTTCTAGTACGTAAGCCCCACGTGATCGTCGTCCTCCACGTCGCCCATTTCCAACTCCATGTGTGAGTATTGTCTCGTCGTATGTTTCCCTCTTTTACGGCTCAAAACTTCTAACAAAATCGGTATCAAAATATATGCAAATATTACGTACACGATGAGAAAATTCAAGTTCCAAATCTCTTCAATAGCTTCTTCGCCAAAGGTCATTTCCGGGTCGTGTTCGTTCAACCCGGTTCGCACGGCGAATATGGAGAACAATACCGACGCCATTGCGACGGATCGGTGCATCCACATCCAAGCAGTTCTCTTCGGATTCGCTTTCGTCGTCACCCCTTCTCCTAGCTCTAAAAATTTTGGCGGTCTAAAGTACCCGATGATGGGTTGAACGAACCAACAAAACACGGTGATGGACCCGGCAATTCCGTGTCTGGTTTGCATCGGTTTTGCTAGTCTTCCTCGGGTTTCTACTCGATAACGATTTGCTAATATTAATGCGATGAGCACAAATACACCCATTATCGTCACCGTGTATTTATGCACACGAAACCAGTGTTTTCCGAATATGCTCTCCTTGAATCGACCAGCGTATAATAAAAGTGGCGGAAACACGATCCAGGAAAACAACATGATCCCACCGTGTGCAACGATAACTTTCAACGCGTCACTTTTTCCTTCCGATCCGTGGACGGCCTGATCGTCACTCAAACCGTCGAAATAATTCATTGGCGGTGGGGTTGGCGTACCCGATGGCCCAGCTGGCGGTTGGTCATTTTCTACCGCCTCTTTGATCGACTCGTCGTACGTCAACGTCACCGAATTATATTTAAATGCACCCGCAGACCCGTGAGCACCGGTCACTTTCAAAGTAATCGGCCCAACGTCCGAATTGGGTGCAGTCCATATGTAATGGTGCACGTTCGACTCAAAACCGGCGTCGTACCGTTTTCCGTCACACTTCGTGCCGCGAGCGTAGTTTGTATTTCCGTCCATATTTCTGCCTTGCTCCAAAAAGCTTCCGTGCGATACCGTGACCAACTCTTTGTACGTTTTCTGATCCGTATGTCGCACAGTCAGCGTCATTCTGCATGATTTACAATACTTGTTCCCTCCAACCGACCAACTCTCCGGTATCACTCTTTCCGGGTTGTTTTCCCCAATCGCTTCCGCGTTCGACCCTTCCGGGTTCGTCCACTGGACCAGGAACGTTATCGACGCATCCTCGCTTGGCGCGCCGTGCGCGTGTCGTCGCGTCGTCGGATGTGGCGCGTCACAGTTCGTCCATGATATCAAGTACGGGTGCGCTTGAACCATTACTATTGCGCCGTGTTCGAACATCGTCGTCGTCCTCGTCGTCGTCTTCAGAACAAGAAGAAGAAGAAGAAGAAAAAAAGGAGGACGACTGGTGAGCGCATCCAAAAAGCGACGTCGTCGTCCTCGTCGTCGTCCTCGGGAGAAGAAGAGTTCCATTTTTGTCTCTGTTGAAAGAACACAAATATCAATGAATACACAAATCCAAAGACGAGAGATGCGCACGAGATCTGATGGTCCGCGCTCTTCTCTTTGCGCGCGTTCGCGCGTTTGTTTGTTCGCGTCGCTTTTATAACGCGCGCGATGAACGCGTGTGATTAGAGTTTTTCAAGTGCGTACGTAAAAAGGGGAAAAGAAGATAAAAAAAAGCGAGAAGGGAGAAGAATATTCTTCCGCTTTTTGGGGAAGAGCAAAGTCATCTGATCATCGCGCACTTTTTTTTTCACTTTTTTATTTTGAAAAAGCGCAAAACTCCCTTTTTTTCGTTTTCGTGTGTTTGGGTTTGTCCTGTCTGTGGGAGTATTTTGACCCACAGGGATGATGTTGCGGTCGTCGTCGTCCTGGTCGTCGTCCTGGTCGTCGTCGTCCTGGTCGAAAAAGCGACTCTCGACGACGACGAAAAGAAACCTCGTCTTCTCCTCCGCGCGGGGGATTTATTTTCGGCGGCGGGGATCCACCGTCGGCGGGAGCACCGCGCGCAGGCAGAGCTTTTTTTGGAGGCGCGATGAAAGTCGTTACGACCACCAGGTGGACGACGACGACGACGACGTCGACGTCGTCATCGATGCGCATAAAAGCACCGCGAAGGGGAGAAACCAAACGATGATTACGAGACGAGAAGGCGTGGTGAAAACGGGCGCACTCGTGGCGTCGACGGCGGCGGCGGCGGCGGCGTTTGTGCTCTTGGAAACTAAGAACAACAGCGAAAGCGCGTTCGCGAAGGAAAACGACGACGAAGAAAAAAAAATGAAAGAAAACTACGACGCGTATTCGCAAACGTACGACGATCTCGACGGGAACAAAATAGTCGTCGAAACGTTGGGAATCGATCAATTGCGGACGAAAATGTTCGAGCGGGTGGAAGGAGACGTTTTAGAGTTAGCCGTTGGTACTGGATTGAACTTGCCGTATTATAAACGAGTGAAGAGTTTAACCGCCATCGATTTATCTTCGGGAATGTTGGAGAAAGCCGAGGAAAAGTTTAGAGGTTTAGATAGAAATATAATAGATAGTAGTGATAGTGCCAATACAAACGTGAAGTTTGAAGTCGCAAACGTGGAGTCTTTGCCTTACGAAGACGAGACATTTGATTACGTCGTGGACACGTTTTCCATGTGCGTGTTTGAAAAGCCAGACGTAGCTTTGCGAGAAGCCAAAAGAGTTTTGAAGAAAGGCGGTAAACTGCTCTTATTTGAACACTCGAGAGCAAAAGAGAACGCGTTACTATCGGCGTATCAATCTGCGACGAGTGGAATGGTGAAAAAAATGGCAAAAGGTTGCGATTGGTCGCAAGACGTGGAAAGGTTGATCAGAGAGGCTGGATTTACAAAAGTCACGTGGGGACCATTCGAAGAGGCTGGAGGATTACTAGAAGCGTTAGAAGTGCAGAAGTAATGACTATAAGAGTTGCTCTATCTATTATACGTTGTTGCTATGCGCGCGATGTGCATGACATTTTCTATTCCTAAACCTACTTCTACTGCTACACTTTGTCTTCACTGATGTTGCTTCTCTTGTTGTTTTTTGATAAACTCAGCGATGGCTGAGTGTTCGCTCGTATCGACTAAATCAAACGGTACGCCGAATCCTTTCGACGGTAATACTTTTCCTTGCGTCTCCACAACTCTCACTTCAAAGGCGATTTCGTTACCATCGTCGTTTGAAAGTTCTTCGTAGGAAAACAACAAAGGCAACGTCGCCCCGCCAAACGGATTGAAATCAACTATATATCGAACCTTCTCGTTATCGTTGGAAAGAACCACATCCATGCAATACCCGTCTTTATTCGAATATGGTTTCCTTTTTTCCATCGACAATAAGCTTCCATCACCGCAAATATTCCTGTGCCACGCGGAGGGCCGTATCTCTTCCTTCCAAAAACGTTCAATAGTAATTCCGATTTTACTCTTCTCGCTCACTAAAAACGGATAAAACGACGTCACGTCTCTCTGCGAAATGCCCGTGATGGTCCCATTCACCACGAACACTCGAAACTCTCGCGATGGCTCCAACGTCAAGGAGTGCTTCCGTAAAGTTAGGCTATGAAAGTGTTTCTTTTGTTCTTCGTCTTCCTCCTCCTCGTCTTCGCGACAGCACGCGTACGCGCTTCCGTCTAAATCGTGCGCCACCCGGTCGCTTGATTGCAATAATAACATCACCTCGTCCGCGTTCAAACACTTCGTGCTGAACTGTGTCAACCAAATCGCGTCGGTTGGTGCCGACCACGTGAGTTTCGGATGTGCGCTTCCTCCCAACTGTTTTATGGCTTCCTTGACGGCTGTCAACAAACTCTCACTCGGCGCGAGGCCAGTCTCACTTCTCTCTTCCTCCTCCTCCTCCTCCGCATCATCCATCATCAACTCGTCGTCTTCGTCGAACGCGCTGTCCGCCGCTAATCGATCGTACGCGTCTAATTTCGTCCTCGTCGGCATCGCCTCTTTGTTCTTCTCGTTCACTCGCACTTCGTCTTTCAACAAGAATTTCACGTCCGATTCCGAAAGCGGAGAGATGGTTTTACTCTCAAACGTCCAGTTTTTAAAGTGCTCGTGCCATCGGTCGTAGCGACAGGCGGAGACTATTTTGCGGCTTGTTTGCGGTACTTCATGGCTCTCCTTCCTCGTTTCCGAAGTCATACGTGCTTTGTGTTGTTGTTGTTATTATTTATTATTATTTTTATGTGTGTGTACTCTTTGCGCGTGAAGAAACTGGAGAGTTTTTTGTGTTCTTCACAACAAGATATTCGATGTCGCGACAACGACGAGGAAGAGCCTCCTCCTCCTCCTCTTCCTCAACCCTCGCAAACGTCGCAAACATCTTTTCGAGTGTTATGCGTTTCGAGCGGATCGAATCGAGCGCGAAAGCACTCTCGGTGCGCGTAAAGCAGCAGTTTCTTCTTCGCGTGGTCGGCGGTAAAAAGAATCTCAAACGCTTCTCGCGAGAGATTATCGGGAGAGAGATCAAGCGACGGAAATGGATCGAGAATTTTTTACTCGGCACGAAATTGAAGAGGAAATACTTGACCGAGGACGAGGTGTTGACGCTTTTGATGTTCGGCTTTTTGGTGGCCGCGATTGCGCTCGTTCTTTTCGTGCGGTGGGTGTTTCGGATGATTTTGGGACAAAATCGAAACGTCGGCAACGGTGAAGAAGAAGAAGAAGAAAAACAAGAAACCATAAAGAGAGATTATTCGCGCTCGGTGACGATGCACGAGGATAGCTTTACGGTGGATGATTTCACGCCCGAAAAGAAAAAGAAGAAACAAAAGAGCGGCGCTGCTAATACTTCGACGAGTGAAGGAGAGAAATCTCCTCTAGTGAAGCGCGTGAGCATCGACGAGACGGTCGCGAGTGCCGCCGAAGAGGAGAAGACGAAGAAAAAATCGACTACTACTACCAATACTACTACTACGACGACGACGAAGACGACAACTGTGGCGAAAGAACAACCCATGGCTTTCGAATCGCTCATCACGACCGAAGAAAGAGCGAAAATTGCCGAATTGCGTCAGTTGGTCAACAAAGAGAAGGACGAGTTATTATGCACGGACGCTTTGAAAATGTACTGTTCGGACGCACAGTTGGCGCGAAACTTGCGCGCGAGGAAATGGGACGTTCTGAAGGCGTTTGAAATGTTAAAGAAGACGTTGTTATGGAGGAAAGAATACAAACCAGAATCGATTACTTTTGAAGATATCGAAGAGGAGTTAAGGACTGGGAAACAGTATCGTTCCGGGAGAGATCGATTCGGCAGACGCATCATCGTCATGCGACCGTCGCGAGAAAACACTAGAGAACACGACGGCAACATTCGTTTACTCGTGTACACGTTCGAGAATGCGCTGTGGCGAACGAATGGTGAACGCATCGTTCGCGGTTCTTCAAACATACCTGCGTTGGCGCAAGAGCAGATTTGCGTATTGATAAACTTTACGAAGTGGTCGTTGAAACTCTCTCCGCCGTGGCGAACGAGCATGGAAACGTTACACATCATGCAAGAGCACTACCCGGAACGATTAGGTTTAGCCGTGTGTTACGACCCACCCTCCGTCTTCTCCGTCTTTTGGAAGCTCATCTCTCCATTCATCGACGTGAAAACCAAATCGAAAATCCGGTTCGTTCAACCTCGAGGCGACAAACAAAAAGCGGCGAAAAAAATGAACGAAATGTTTCATCCAAACACGATCGATTCTGACATGGGAGGACGCGTCGACGCGACGTGGGATCTCGACGAGTACAAAGTCTTCTTAAAGAGATACGACGAGGTGAAAAAGAACGTTTTCGAGACGTTGAAAAAAAAGAGCGTCGAGTAAAAAAAAGTAGTTCGTTTGCTTGCTTGGTATATTTTTTCTTCTCGTTGTTTGTTGTGATGTGAAAATGTACAAATGTTTGTGCTTCATTCTCTGTAACGAGATCTCTCTCTCTCTCTGCCATCTGCCCTTTCCTTCCGCGAGATGTTGGATAACGACAACGAAAAAAGCGTCTTTGCACCACGAAAAAAAAAAGAAAAAAAAATAGACGACTCTTCAATTTATATTCCGTTTCCCTACTGCGCGCGCACACACGCGCACGATTACACCGAGGAAACACACGCAGACACGAGAGAAAAAAGAAAGAGAGATTTTGTGTGCAGAGTTTCGGGCGCAAAAAAGAGGTGAGAGCAGAGACAGAGAAAACCACCACAACAGTTCGGTGGCTTTTTAGAAAAAAATGCGCGCGTCTTCGTTACCGCGAGGTCAACCTCAAAAGCGCCTCTTCACGCCGCCTTCTCGGGGAAGAAGAAGAAGAAGCGCGAGAAAGGAGCGCGGCGGTATTTCAAATCAATCGAACGAAAACACGAAAGCTTCTTCGTCGTCTTCTTCGTCTTCTTCTTCCTCTTCATCCTCTGAAATCAGCAACAGAAGAAAGAACAACGGCGCGTCTTCGTCGACGTCGTCGTTGAACGCGCTGGCGAACGACGCGCCGGTAAATGCAAATGCTGAGCTGGCAGAAGAGGGACAACGAGAAGAAACAATTGGTACAACTACCACCGCCACCGCGGCGGCGAAGAAAACAAACGACGAACTCGAGCGACGACGGAAGCAAAAACTATTGCGGCGATATTCAAATGTAAACAGAATGGGAGCTTTGAACGACGCGGGGGAGAATCCGTCCCGAATCGTGACTTTGTTTGATGGCAACGCGCGCTTGAGAGTATGTTCAGACGGGCGCGTCTCCTTGTTCTACGCGCACTTCGAGGACGAGGAAGAAACCAAATGGGAGTTGACGAGTAGGAGTTCGGTGACGATCCCTCCCGGTGCGGAGAGCGTTGGAAAGATTGCACAGACGAATGGCGTGGTAACAATCGAGTTTCTGGAAAAAGCTAAGACCGAAAAATCTGATGGCGTTAGGAGTAGTGCGAAGAAAGTGTTGTCTGCGTTGACCATAAAACCGTTATCGGCGAAAGAGCGTTTGAGCGCAGACGAGAGACAGTGGACGGAAAATTTAACCTCTGGATTCATTCTCGATTACGTCGTACAAACGAGCGAGGAGAACGAGTACTCCGTGGAAATGGCAGAGATCGTCACTGATGTAGAATCGAGCGGGAAATGGTTCGGAGGTGGGCATTTCGTTCGTCAAGAGTGGCCTCTCAACGGCGCCTGTCAAGAAGTAGGCCCGCACTATCCGTTTGATTTCGGACCGCACGGAATCAACACTTTAGTTTCCAATCATTGGGTCACATCCACTGGTTTTGCTATCGTTGCTGACCCAGAAACGTCGTTTTTTCACGTCGGATTAAACGCACCGAAAGAAAATACGTTCTTTGAAGCGTTGACGCCAAACGGATCGAGACGAAAATTTCACACCGGCGTGGCGAATATTCTGCGACCGACTGCGTTGCCGTTGACTTCGCAAAGCAGACAAGGTGATGGAAAGTTACGGTTACAATCTCGATCCGGGTATTGCGACTCTAAATATGGAGCGTTTTCGCAAGAGCATCCTCTCGTTGGTTGGAAAAGCGAGAAGACGCATGTGCAGCTTCCGGAAAATATCGACCCGATGGGCAACTTGTCCTTACCGACTGCAGAGAAGGAAACAACCACCACGAAAACGAAGAACAACACCACCAGAAAAAACATGAAAACGCAAACTTGTTCTATGCGCGTCGCCATGCTGGCAAAGCGTAACGTTCGCGAAGCTACCGAAAACGTGCTAGAATCCATGCCGAAACCCACGCAGCCGGTCGATACTACGCTCGTTCGAGGACCAAAGTGGTCAACCTGGTCGAGGTACAAAACCGCCGTGGACCAAGAGAAAGTTTTAAAATTCGCGAGCGAAATTTTAGAGTTGAACTACGAACGATCAATCATGGAAATCGACGACAGATGGTCGTCTGCGTACGGCGAGTTAGAGTTTGACTCGGAGAAGTTTCCAGACGCGAAGGCTATGGTGGATGATTTGCATTTGAAAGGTTTTAAAGTAACGCTTTGGGTGACACCGTTTGTCACCGAAGGCACGCGGGCGTATAAAGAAGGCGTAAAGAACGACTATTTCGTAAGGTCAAAAGTTTTGACTCCCGGGCATTCAAAACCTGGATTCTTTTCATGGTGGCAACCGACACCAGTAGTTGCAATCGATTTAACTAATACAGACGCTCGGGAATGGTTCTTAAACGGTTTGAAGAGTTTACAAACGCGATACGGCATCGACGGTTTTAAATTCGACGCCGGGGAGCCGTGTTTCTTACCGAAAGAGTTTGAAACGAAAGTTCCAATGAAACATCCGTCCGAATACACAAAGTTGTGGTCGACTGAAATCGCAAAAACGTTCAAGCTGTGCGAAGTGCGAAGCGGACATCATTCCACGGATTCTGGAGTGTGGACGCGAATTGGAGATACGTTTAGTTCGTGGACCACCTCAAACGGCTTGCGAAGTTTAATCCCGCACTTGTTGACGTCCTCCATCGTCGGGTATCCTTTGTGTTTACCGGACATGATTGGTGGAAACGCGTACGCTGGAGGTCCTTCGAAAGAATTATTCGTGCGATGGGCTCAAGCTAATTGTTTCATGCCCGCCATGCAATTCTCAATATCTCCGTGGGAGTTTGGCAAAGACGTCTCGGAAGCAACGAATATAGTTTTGAAGACTCGATCGAAACTAATTGACTTGATCGAGGAATTATCCATCAAAAGTTCAAAAACTTTGCAGCCAATTTGCAAACCGATGTGGTGGCTCGCTCCTGAAGATTCAAACACGTTCGATATAAACGACCAGTTTTGTCTTGGCGACGATATCGTCGTTGCACCCGTCGTGTACGATAAACAGAGACGAAGAGAAGTATACTTGCCGAAAGGCGAGTGGAAAGAGTTTGACGGCGAGAAAGTTTTCTCGGGCGAACAATGGATCGAAGGCGGTTACGAGGCTGGAATTTACGACATTCCGGCGTTCGTGAGAGTCATTTGAATGAGCGCCACTTTATATAACCATAATCATTTATACGCTTAGAATCGCGCACACGAGAGTGAGATTTAAGATAACGAGAAGAGGAGAGAGAACTCAAAGAATGTATTAGTAGTTGAAATGTTTTATTAATAATCAGAGCGCTGCAACTTTCAAATTGTATTTAGTAGTAGTATATAATGGTAGCACGTGCGATTATATCACCAAAGCGGTTGCGATTGTTGCTGCTGTTGTTGCATGTCGGTGCCGCACTCGCCTTGTTGAAACTGCGTCTGCGATGGCTCGTACGAACCAGTAGCTTGCTGCTCGTCAGCGTACCCCCCTGCAAACGCCGCCATACCCGCGTTTCCGTTTTCAAACCCAACATTCTCGTTACCAAAACCTTCCGTCGTGATCTCTTCTTGCATCATCTGCATGTTGCCTCCGTCTTCGGTTGGAATCGACACGGCGTCAAACTCGCACGGAAATCTCGTCACTCTCGGCTTCTCCGCTAAAATATTTCTCACAATCTTATCCAACTGCGGCACCGAAGGTGGGTTCTCCCGCAACTCTTCGTCGTTATATTCGTTGTTCACGTAATATCCGACTCTCACGAATTCGTTTTGCTGATACGAGCACGTCAACAACAAAGCCGTCACACCTATGATGTCTCCGCTTGGAATCTTCGAAGCATCCGGTGGATTCGCTTGGAAAACAAACTTATACGCGCCTCTCGAAACTGGCCCGACTAAAACTGTGTCTAAGATTTGGTCGTGTTGGTCGCTCTCCGCAGAACCAACGTACGTGAGTTTCCACTCCAAGTCGTGCTGAAGGTTCGTCAGGCACTCGTATTGGATTTCAAACTGTAACGGGTTTTGAAAATATTGCGGATTGTCCTGTTGTTGTTGATTTTAGTATTAAAGGTATTAAAAAAAGAAGGATGAAGTTGTCAGCGCCGCGCGTGATGCGGATAAGGAGAGCTGAAAAAAGCCGCGTTTATTTTCGTCTCCTCGTCGTATTTGTTGTTGTTGTTGTTGTTGTTGTTGTTGTTGTTGTCGTCTTCGCGCGCGCGCTTTAAAACAACTCTCTCTTCGAGCACCCACCCCTCCCTGACGACGACACTCGATTTTCAAAAAACAAGAAAATGTGGAGAGAGCGAGAGATAAAAAAGAGAAGACTCAAAATCTGAAACAGACGCACCAACACTTGGACTTGCGTGATGTTAATCGCGCTCATCGATATATCTCTGTTTTTGTTTCTCTTCTATGCGTGTTTTCTATCTGGGTAAAGACTCTCTCTGTCACTCTGTCTCTTTATCTTTTGTCTCCGTCTCTCCTTGCTTTTGCTTTGGATTTTTTTTTTCCTCTCCCCGCTCTGGTCTCGTCGTAGTAGTTGCCTCTTTCCCCTTTGCGTGTGCGTGTGCGTTTTGAATCGTTTAACCTAAACGTTCCTTCTGTTCTTCTTCTTCTGTCGCGTTTCTCTTCTTCTGTATCAACTCCTCGACGAATGAAACGATTCGATGCGGATGTTCGTATACTTCCACCTCCCCGATGTACTCGTTTGTGTTTAAGTTGTGTAACCGCGCGCGCGCGTGGAAAGAAGTGAAGAAGTGTATCGTTTGAAAATTATTCAAACGCGAAGATCGTCAACGGGCCTCGCTCGAAGGGTATTGCATACGCAGAGACCCCTCTCCTTGCACGTTTAAAAGTAAAATTTTTCGTTTTTTTTCGCGAGAGCGATATACGAGTGTGTCTCCATACGCGCGAGAGAGAGGAGGCGGTAAAAAAAAAAGTGAAAAAAAGGTAGTTTTTCAAAAGTGTGCACCATGGTGCAAAAGCAGTTCAAGAAAAAAAACAAAAAAAAAATGACAGCGACCACTGACAGAGGAGGAAACACCGCTCGCGAGAGCCTCGGGGAAACGGTTCGAGAGTTATTTTCTTTCTATTTTCCTTTTTCGAGAGATTTCGTCCTCGTTCGTGGCTTCGTGCTCTCGGTTTCCCTAGAGTTGTCTGCACCGCTCGTTTCTTTTTTATACGCATTAGTTCTATTTACTCACTCAAAAAGAAGCATCAGACGCACGCACTCAAACACAAAGAAGAGAGAAAAAGAGCGTGAACGAACGCGGGGATTTAGAGCGTGAGATGATGGCGTCTGGTTGTTTGTGTTCTCGCGCGGAGAGAATGAACTGCGCGGCTTCGTCGTCGTCGTCGGCTTCTAGAAATGGAACGACGTCGAAGAACAAGATAACACGAGGGAAAATGATGAGACGAAAAGAAGCGACGACGACGACGACGACGACGTGCAACGCTTGGAACAACGACGATCACGAATTGTACTCCTCCACGGATAACAGCGACAACAGCAATAACAAGAGAGGCGAGCAAAATACGGGCAGCTTAGACGAAGGCGACATGTTTGAAGGCGAGACGTATTTACGAGCGAGCGAATCGTTGCAAGAGAAGACGAAACGATACGAGGAAGAGAATGGGCAATCGACGCACGTGTTGCCTTCGCTGCTTTTCCCAATCGCTGAGCCGCTCATTCCAGGACAACGGAAAGTTTTGCACTTGTACGAGCCGAGGTTTGTGAGTTTGTTGAACGATAGCGTGGAGACGCACGGAGGTTTGTTGGCGTTCGTGCACTACTCGCAAATTCCGCCGAGTCGCGGAAAGACGACGAGTGGGAGGAGAGTTTTGGATGAAAACAAAAACGACCAAAAAAACAGTGGCGGAGTAACTAGTAGTGATAACAGCGCGATGACAAGAACAACAGAACGAGAAGAAGAAAAATTAAATCAAAGGCCTTTGCGGAACGAACGAGACGAAAAGTTGGAGGTGTTTGGAGAAGTTTCCGGCGATTCGGATTCGGACGATTCCGACTACGAGGAAGAGTTTGAAAAGTTCAGTGAGTTTGCGAGACAAGTCAACAGTCGTTACGGTGACGAAACTGGCTTTGGTTCCAACGAAAATGATGGTTATTACTATGACGACGATGAAGACGACGATGACGAAGAGACGCAAGCGGTGCAATTGAACGCATCGTGTACGTTGGGAAGAATCATTCACTACGAACCGATTAAAATCCTATCTAGCGATGATTTCGATGATGGTATTTCTTTCGATATCGTCGATGAAAACGGCGACTCTTCGAGCACGTTTGGTGAAACTTACCGAGTGTTAGTTGTCGGCGAATCGCGAATGATGGTTGAGGATGTAAACGAAACGCCCGCAGGCTATGTTGCGGGCACGTTTTCGTTGGTTAACTCTCCAGACTCAAAGTTTGCTGCTCAACCGACGGAAGAAGAACGCAAAGAAATTGAGAAATTGGCTGACGACGTCGAACTCCTCATGAATTACGTCACTGAGTTCAGCGATAAGCTGTTGGAAGTTTCGAACGTGACGAAAGAAACGCTCTTTGACGAAGTCGTTCGTAAAGCAGAATCCGCCAAAGATTATCCGACAGAAATTCACCGCAAGTTTGCCATCGAAGAAGCGAAAATGGTCCGATGGGCAAAATCAGTCGGCAAGGTTGATTCGTTGCACGAGAGCATGAAATGGGTAGAAGAAGACGGCGTCTTTTTCGATGCTAAAATCGAGTTGGAGAACGTGGCGCGAGTGAGACGGGACCAAGATAAGGCGGGTTTGTCCTTGGACGATGCCATTTTATCTCGTTTACGACGTTCAGCTGCACTGACGATGACCCAAAACGACAACGAAGACGAGGAAGAGAAAATACGTTCAGCTACGGATTCAAAAACGAAATCTCGAGCTTCGGCGATGGTTCGCGCCGAGCGTCTCTCATTCGCCGCGTTTCAAGAAGTTCCCTTTGCCTCTGAGGCTGAAAATGACAAACTCATCGCAAGAAGAGCCGCGGCTATGTCAACGTCGCGAGGGTTAGTGGACCGCTTGCGTCTCGCTAAATCCGCGCTCGAAGAACAACTCGGAGGCTTGCGAGCCAAACTCGCGTTGGAAAAATCTTTGCGCGCTATGCTCGACGGCAACGGTTCGTCTTCTGTCGACGACGGCGAGGAAGATTCGGACGAGAACGAAACGAAAAATTGAGACTGCTGTACCATTAGTTAATACGTTCACCTTTACTACTTATTTATGCGCGTGGTCATACACGACGTGTTGTTATTGTTGTAATATATATATCAGAGTTGAATATTATGATAAAAATGAAAACAGTCAGCGTTCTCCTCAG
>Ga0181603_10002841_pt1 | contig 13442 bp, 10 predicted proteins | sample 041ome_13_FD_148633 | JGI IMG/M metagenome (GOLD analysis project Ga0181603, IMG submission 148633) | Coastal salt marsh microbial communities from the Groves Creek Marsh, Skidaway Island, Georgia - 041409US metaG (spades assembly) | ecosystem: Environmental > Aquatic > Marine > Intertidal zone...
GCGAACGACCGGTCAGGATCACGCACACGGGGGACTCCGTGCGCGAAAGGTCGCGCGCGCGGTCGACACCGCGCGAGACCTCGCGGCGGCAGAGCGCACCTCTCTCGCGCTCGCGTGCGCACACTCACCGAACGTCTCGCCGGTCAACACCGACGTACGCGCGCGCATATTCGCCTGCGTGGATCACAGCTCGCACGCATTCGCCATGGCGTTTGATTCTGGGAACACGGCGTTCGTCCTCGTCAGCATGGCGCTGGTGAATTTAATGACGCCTGGGTTGGCATTCTTCTACGGTGGTCTCGTGCGATCGTCGAATGTGTTGACTATTATGATGCAAAACTACGCATCGATGGGATTGGTGACTATTATTTGGATCATGTGGGGGTATTCGTTGTGCTTTGGCACGAGCAAGGGGTCTGGGTTCATCGGCGCGCCGGCGGATCACTACTTTTTGGAAGACACGCTGGGTGAATTTGCAACGCCCTCTGGCGACCACATCCCTGAAATCGTCTTCGCGGGTTTCCAGGGTATGTTTGCCGTGATTGCGCCGTCCCTCATGACTGGTGCGTTCGCCGATCGCGTGCGCTTTGTGCCGTACCTCATCTTCATCGCCGTCTGGGTGCACTTGGTGTACTTCCCGTTCTGCCACTGGGTGTGGGGTGGCGGCTGGATGGCGCGCAACGGTGTTAAGGATTTCGCCGGTGGTATCGTCGTCCACACGACTGCTGGTTTCTCCGCGCTTGCGACTGTTGTTGCGTTGCCGAACCGCCAGAAGATGGAGGGCGCCGAAGTGGACAAGTCGCCGCACAACATTCCTTTCGTCGCTCTCGGTACGGGCTTGCTCTGGTTCGGCTGGTTCGGTTTCAACGGCGGTTCTGCTCTTGAAGCTGGCCCAACCGCCGCGTTAGCCGCGATGAACTCTGAAATTTCCGCCTCTGCCGCTTTGTTCTTCTGGATGTTGCTCGAGTGGAAGCTCGAAGGCAAGCCGACGCTCGTCGGCGCGTGCGTCGGCGCCATCGCGGGTTTGGCCACTATCACCCCTGCCGCTGCCTTTGTCAAGCCGTGGGCTGCCTTGGTCATCGGTATCCTCTGCGTGCCGTGGTGCTACGCGTGCATCGAAATCACCAAGAAGTATGAACTCGACGACGCGCTCGACGTCTGGGCCGTCCACGGTATGGGTGGTCTCTTCGGTACCCTTTGCATTGGCATCTTTGCCAACAATGACGTCGCTGGCTTCGAAGCTGGTGGTAAATTGTTCGGCATTCAACTCCTTGCCGTCACTGGCTGCGCCGTGTACTCGTTCATCATCGGCTACGCCACCATCAAGGCTATCGGCAAGTTTATGCCGGTTGTTCCGGGTCAAGATGACCTCAAGCTTGGTTTGGACATCTCCATGCACGGCGCCAAGGCGTACTCTGGTGAAGATCACTCTGGCTCGGTCAAGAAAGGCCGCGACTTTGCCAACCATGTCTAGGCTTGTCTCAACGAGGCACACATAATAAGCGACTGAGCGTTCAGTCTTAATATTCGCCCGAGCGCGCGCTGTGAAAGCGCACGGTTGGTTTTATTTATAATATCGTTCCGTTATCGTCGGAAATAATACTTTGTAGCCACGTCATGTAATCTTTAATATTTTGCACCGTTGTCTCAACCTCATCCGTTGCTCACTCGTTCACGCTCTCATCTAGTACGCGCGGCTGGCGGCGTCAACAGTACGGCAGCGAGAGTAACCCCAGAACCACTTGGACCACAGCGATCGGCATTGTCCCACACGCCGAAACTTTAGTCGCGCGCGTGAACGATCGGTATCGCTTCAGAGCACTCAGAACATACGCTTCCACGCGAGAGTTTGAGTGAAATCACGCGCGATGCGTATCCAAATCAAAGGCGGCGCCTGGAAAAACACCGAAGATGAGATCCTTAAAGCGGCAGTCATGAAGTACGGTAAAAACCAATGGAGCCGTATCGCGTCGCTGTTGAACCGGAAAAGCTCTAAACAGTGTAAGGCTCGTTGGTATGAGTGGCTCGATCCATCCATTAAGAAGACGGAATGGACCAGAGAGGAGGATGAGAAGTTGCTGCACTTGGCCAAATTGATGCCCACGCAGTGGAGAACCATCGCTCCCGTGGTCGGGCGTACGCCGTCGCAATGTTTGCAGCGTTACGAAAAGTTACTCGACGCGGCGTGTTCGAGAGATGAAGAGTACGACCCGGCAGATGACCCAAGACGGCTGAGACCTGGGGAAATTGACCCCAATCCAGAAACCAAGCCGGCGAAGCCCGACGCGGTGGACATGGATGAAGATGAAAAGGAAATGTTGGCTGAGGCACGTGCGAGATTGGCAAACACAAAGGGTAAAAAAGCGAAAAGAAAAGCCCGCGAGAAACAGCTCGAAGAGGCGCGCCGGTTGGCCGAATTACAAAAGAAGAGAGAGTTGAAGGCCGCGGGAATCGCGCACGTGCGTCGCGCAAAGCAAGTACGGGGTGTAGATTACAACGCCGAAATCGCCTTTGAACGCAAACCTGATGCGGTTTTATACGATACAAGAGAAGAAGACGAAGAATTCCACAAAGCTCAAGCGGCTAAGGTGTTTAAACCGGTGTCTTTAGCTGATCTCGAGGGCAAGAAGAGCGCCGCTGAAATTGCCGAGGAGAAAAAAAAGGCGGCGGCGGCGCAAGCAAAAATGCATGAGCGACGAGATATGCCGGGTGCAGTGAATCAGGCACTGAAAGTCAATGATGCATCATTCGTTCGCCGTTCGAAGCTAATGCTTCCAACGCCACAAGTGAACGATAGAGAGCTCGAAGACATCGCAAAGATGGGCAAGGGTGGCGTCGGTTTACTTGACGGCGGCGCGACGCCGGCGGCTGGGCTCCTGGGTTCGTACGCGCAGACGCCCGCTTCGTCGTCGGGATTAGCTCATCGCACGCCCATGCGAACTCCTCAAGTCGAAGGTGATGCCATTTTGCGCGAAGCGCAACAACAGGCGGCGAGACGTAGGCAACAGTCCACGCTCTTTGGCGGCGGCGAAGAAGCAGCCGCGGTGATGCCATCTGACTTTGCCGGTGCCACACCGAGCCAGGCGAAAGCGGCACCGACGCCTTCACGTAGTGACATGAGTTCGCAGATGGGTGCTACGCCCGCATTCGGTCAAACGCCGATGCGAGACGAATTGCACATTAACGATCAGTACGCGGCGCACTTTGGTGACATGAGCGCCCGCGAGCGACGAGCACAAAGCGCGTCGACGAGCGCGTCATTAAAGAGTTCCTTCATGTCTCTTCCGAAACCACAAAACGAGTATCAAATCGATCTTCCTGATGCGCCGGAAGACGAAGACATGGTTGATGTGACGGTTGAAGATGAGGCGGATGTTCGCGAGAGAGAGGCGGCCGCTTTGGCGGAGTATCAAGCGATGCAAATGCGCAAGCGCTCACAAGCCGTGCAACGGGACTTACCGCGACCGGATGAACCAAACGGTGCGGTCGAGGCTCTTGCTGCTGATGAAATTTCTGTGCTCGTCAACGAAGAAGCCCTCACCTTACTCGCGCATGACATTTCCAAGTATGGCAAAAAGCCAAAATCAACGCCGGCGATCGAGGACTTTGAGGAGTCAGCCATCGTCGCCGCGCGAGGGCTCATTGACGCCGAGACAGATGAGATGTTACGAGAACAAAAGCTGACTCGAGAAGAGTTTGCCGATATGTACTCCCAAGCGTTAGATATTGAACGTACGAAGATGATTTTCGTTCCTAGTTTGAACGCAAACGTAAACGCCAAGGATGCAACCAAGGACCAACAACTCGAAGCCGCGAAAGCGGCTTTTGAAAACGTTCGCAGTGAGATGGAAAAGGATGCGAAACGCGCGGCCAAGTTGGAGCAAAAGTGTAGTTTGCTCACCGCAGGTCTTCAAAAACGCAATGGTGAGCTGTGCAAAAAGCTCACGAATGCTGTCGCTGAGCTCAAGACGCTCATCACGGAGGCAAACTCGTACGCCATTTTACACGTGCAAGAACAACGCGCGGCACCGAATCGCATCGAGTCTTGGCTCGAGCTCGTTGAAAACGCTCGTGAGCGTGAAAAGAAGTTGCAAGATAAATTTGAAACGCTCTCACGGCAAGTGGCGCAACAACAATAGAGATAGACAACTAGACGACTAAAATTTGTAGAGGTGATATTAAAAATTCATTCCTTGACGCGATAATACTGCTCGAGGCTCTTTCCGTGCGCCGAACGCACCGCAGCTTCAGACATGATATCCCACACCGCAACAGTACCTTTAGAGCCAGCAGTGGCGACGAGATAAGGCACGGATGGCGAGAACCCACATGAAAAGATAGCGCCGACTTGAGGCGAGTGTTGAGACAAAATCGCCGGTTTACCGCCATTAAGATCCCACAACTTGACAGTTTTATCAGTGGAACATGTCACGAGCAACCCCGCTGCACCAGCACACATGCTCAAACCAGTTGTTGCCTTGTCGTGTGCTTGTAAATTGAAGACACAATCCGAATTAGATCCCATGCGCGTATCAAAGCACATTACCATGCCATCTTCGTTTGAGACGAGGAATTGCGTTGGCTCAGAAGTGTGCCAAATTGCGCTCTCAACGTCCGCGCTCACCGTCCACTTCAGCGACGCACCATCAGGCGTACGAACGTCTACAACTTGAGCAGTCTTGTCGTACGAACCAGTGAGTAAAACGGACGCCTCTGAAGGATTCCATTCGCACGCTTGTACTTTATCCTTGTGATGGTTGAGCGTGTTCTTTGCCGTCTCGGTGGCGATGTCCCAAATTTTCACAGTTTTATCAGCGCTCGCCGACGCAAGAACGTTTCGGAATTGACGATTCCACGATAATCCCATGACTGCATCTTCATGCGAGCCACCCTTCAAGGCTTTAGATTCCTTGCCCTTCTTCTTTTTCCCGGCGCTTTTGATTGTTTCGTCTGAATATCCACCGAGCGTCGTCACTGGCTCTACGGCATCGACGCAATCCAAGTCCCAAATCTCGATTCCTGGGTACATCGTACCAATAGCCGCACAATTCACCTCTTCCGTACCACTTTTGGGCGAGCAATTCATCCACGCCACGCATAAAGGAAAAGCTGGGAGCAACACATCATGGTGCACGTATAAATTCGTCTCTTCGTTCCCCGTGACCCCCGCTTCTTCGTACACCCAAACCTCCAAATGCGACACATCCTCGTCCGTTCTCGCCGCTAAAATTACCAAATCTGTATCACGCATCGTCATATCATCTGGCTCTTCCTCCTCATCATCATCGCTATCTTTAATCGTCATGTACGGATCCTCTTCGTTGCCTTCGTAGTGCGTCAACTTACCGCCGCCAAACAACCGACCCGTGGCTGCCTCATCGTCGTCTTCGTCGTCATACGCATCCATATTCAACTCTGCCAAGTCGTCCACCATGCCTTTCGCCGCTTTACTCACCGCCAGCGCCTTGGCGACAGCTCTAGACGTCGTTTCTTTTGCGTCTTCGAAATCCGCCGCCATTTCGTCCAAATCCTCATCCTCCGCGTCGGCTTCGATTTCCTCCCAATCCGACCCGCTCTCGTCATCATCCTCGTCGATTAAATCATCTTCATCCTCGTCGTCGTCATCGGTGTCCGACTCAGACCCACGCCCGCGGCGCGCGGCGACGCGCGCGCGCGCCTTTTCCGCCAGCGCCTCGAGCTCGTGTTCGGGAACATCCGCGTACTTTGGCACCACCGCGCTCGCGCCCGGAGGCACCCACGCCAGGGATGAAATCATCTCTCGTCACTCTACCGTCCACGGGCGCCAGGCGCGCGCGAGCGATGCGATGCGTCGCGGAATGGCGTCGCGGAAATGACGCGCCGCCGCCAGCCGGTTGGCTGCATCCTCAAAGATGCGCCGGCGCACCGCGCTCGTGGCGTGCGTCGTACAAAACGACCCGGGCGCGCGCACCAAGCAAGAGAATCTCGCGCGCGTCGCCGCCATCGTCGAGCGCACGTTGGACGACGTCGAGGGCGGCGGCGGTGACGTTGCTTTAGTGCTGTGCGCTGAGTGCTTTGCGCACGAGTACGCGCTCACGGCAGAACGCGCGCTGGCGCTGAGCGAGACTGGCGCGGGAGAGCGCGATGGCGAGTGCGTGACGTGGGCGCGAGCTTTAGCCACGCGCGCGCGGTGCGTCGTGGTGGTTGGGTACGTGCGCGCGGTTGGGCGGTCGCTGTTCAACGCGCAGACGATGATTGACTCGGCGGGCGACGTGGTGGCGCACCACCATAAAGCGCACTTGTATGACATGGATGAGGCGTGGGCGGACGAAGGTGAAGGATTTACGACGAGTGTAGTGAAGATGAGGACGGTCATGTGCGAAGAAAGCGCGAGTGGAGCTCGAGTGGTGGCTCGAGGCACGGCAAACGTGCTGTGCACGCAAGGCATTTGCATGGATATTAATCCGTATCAGTTTAAAGCGCCGTGGGACGCGTACGAGCTCGCGAATGCGGTCAAAGTGGCAAAAGAAGTAAATGATGATGGTATGCACCAGCTGCTACTGTTTTCGTCGGCGTGGACGAATGCGCATCCGAATGACACAGATGAGTTGAAGCGCGCGCCGGTCGATGCGGCGGACGTGGTGAACTATTGGTTCGCGCGTCTTGAGCCTTTGAGAGGAACCAAGGCGCATTTCGTGTGCTCGAATCGCATCGGTGAAGAAAACTTGATCAAATTTTGCGGATGCTCGTGTGTGATCGACATGAAGTCGCAAAAGGTTCTTACATTTATTCCGCCTGGGAGCGAAGGCGCGAAGTTGGTGCACATCGCGCTCGAGGACGACCAAGACGATTTAGACCAAGACTAACGATCGCGCGGCGCGCAAGTCGAATTGTGTTGTGTGTACATGTAAACGCTATACGCTAGAATTGTTGTATTAAAATCAATGTTTGTGCCGAAAACGCTCACTTGGCGTTTATCAGACGCTTAAACTCAAACAATTTTTGCGCGTCATCCCCAGCCTCCTCAATCGCGCGCTCGGTAAGCACGAGCTTAATCTTCGCCATTGATTTCCGCACTTTAGTCATCCTATGCGGCGCGCGCATCGGCTCCCGATTCACCTTGGCCAAGTGCTTCTCCGTAAGCAACATGTTTCGCTCCGTCAACAACACGTACCAAAGCTCGTGTAAATCCTTGAACGACTTCCTCCTCAGTTCTTCCGCGCGCCACTCGCGCCCGACAAAGGTCTTATCGTCTCGGTTCGCGTCCACGAACGCGTCTAAACCGTGCGCGGCGTGCGACGACGACGCCGTGGTCCCGATCGAGCGCACCGCACCCGCGCACGGAAACGACGCGCACTGCGACGTCGACGCGACGATGCGCGCGGTGAGACGAGTCAAGAACGACATGTCGCGTCTCGTTTCGCGCGCTCTATGCGTGCGTGTTCGATCGACGATCGCGACGGGCGCGCTGTGACGCTTGGAAGTGCGCAATGGCTCGATGTTGCCCTAAAATTTCGCGTTTGCGAGCGCAAACGCCGTCGGCTAATGTTGTCTAATCTATTCGTATGGATCGCCATCGGAATCGCCGCCACCGAGGATTTCATACACGCCAGCGGCGGTGTCCGCGGCTGCGGCATCGATATCCGCATCAGGGAGCATTTCGGCGTCGTCTTCGTCGGCGTCGTCTTCGTCGAGCTCATGGTGGAAATCTTCGTGGTCGATGCCGGCGAACGCTTCGTCGTTGGCGATTGGGTCTTGGTCATCCATGAGTGATTGGAATCCGCGCACAATGGCGTGCTGGACTTTGCGATGGAGTGCGGGGGAGAGCCATCCGCGACGTTCGTCACATGCGGTCGGGGTGGATGGGGCGTCGGCGGCGAGCGCGGTGTCGATGATGGCGCGCACGCTCGGCAACGCCAAATCTGCAAGCACGAAGGACGCGTGTCGCGTGTCTGGAAACGCTCGGAACGTATGCATAAGCCGATGGTGATCAGCATTTGAATGCGAGCACGCGGCGTTGGCTTTACGCTTCACACCGCGCTCGTCGTCGTCGCGAAACCATTCACCTGGAAAGCGAACCGTCACCGTTTGATACGGTAAATACTTGCGGTCAAATCGCGGGTCAACACCTACGGCCACCCATTGCTTCTTATACGGCCCGGATGAAAACGTATACATTTTCGTCACGTGCAAACGCTTGATGATGACCTCGTCCGCGAGGGCATTTGGCATCGCCGCGAGCGCCGCCGCGGGTGCCCAAATTGGACGTTGCTCGAGCAACCTGTCCAGCGCTCGCATGGCACTTTCGGATCCATCCACGCCCACACCCTGCGCCGGCACTGCAATTTCGTGAAAATCCACATCACGCGTCGTCTTCGCTCCGGTATCGTGCTGCGCGAAATAATCACGCACTGGAATATCGTCTCGAGTGAACAACGGCGGCTTGAGCGACGCCGTCGGTTGGCCACCGACGCCCAGCTCCGCTTCGATGGCTAATTCAAACGGATCGCTCGCCGGCCCCTTGGCCTCTTTCACCATCACGGCGTCCGCCACTGCCGAATGCGTACTACGCACGTTTTCGATGTCATCATCGCCCGCTCGCGCCGACGAAACGCTTACAAAGTCGCACGCGCCTCGAAACGCAAACGTCCGCCTGGCGACGCCCACCGCGCTCACATCTGTGCGCAGAACGGTCTCGCCATCGCTCGATGAGTACTGCGATAACTTCAAGACCACACTTCGCGTCTCTCTTCGTTCACCATACACAGCGTGCGCGCGATTCGACGTCGACGTCGTCTCGTTGCCGTCGTCGTCGGTTGACTCGAGCGGCGCTCTAAACCGTAGCTCCAAACGCCCTTTCGTCCGCCTCGCCGCCGCATCCTCCGCACTCAGGCGCGCATCCGCGTCGTCGTCGCCGTTGTCGTCATCCACGCCCGCGCCTGCGTCGGCGGCGCGCGCTCGACGCGCGCTCTCGCGCGGAAAACACGCGCGCGCGAGCGCTCTTCGACCACCACACATGCGCTCCACCTCGCGCACGCCGTCTGCGGTGACGTACCCGGGGAATTCTATGAGCGACACGCGCGCGTGACGCGGAACTATGACGTCATCGCGCCGCACGACGGGCGTCGGCGATGGCGCCGGCGACGGCGGCGACATTGCACGAAATGCGCGCGCGCAGCGTCGACTGTCGTCATTAATCAGCATGGGCGCACTTCAAAACGATGCCGCCGTGGGCGCCGACGACGACGTGCTGAAGATAAAAGACGTGTACGATCACGGTGCGATGCGTCGCATGTATGACGACGCGACGGTGCAGGCTGTCTTCGACGCGGGCTACGCCGAGGACACGCGAACGATTGATGTGAAGATTACTTTGAGCGTGTGCGCGATAATCGTCGCCTTGGTGGCGCATTTCACGAAGAATTCAGCGAGCACGCGCGCGCAATGGGTGATGGTGGTTGCATATGTTATTTTAGGTGCGGGTGTGAGTGCGGTGGTGGCGTTCGTGGAGCGGGATGCGTTGGTGTTGACGCGCCCGTGGAACGCGGGCGAGGCGAAGAACGCGAGACCACGCGAGGCGAAGAACGCTTCGAGCGCGGCGTCGACACGCGCCCCGCATGGATTGTGTGTGAAGTTGAAGTGTAAACGATTTGATAGCGTGCTTTCGCTCGTGGTGACGAGGAAAGAGGATAAGTTATCGCGAGCGAAAGACGCGTTGAGAGTGGACGTGTATTGCGGCGACTACATCAGCGAGGATGGGACGTTTCAAGAAGACGCCTACGAGGCGTTGGTTTGGGACATTCTCGATGCATACGAGCGTGGGAAAGGTCGTGGGTCGGGCGTTGCGCTCGATTCGAGAAAATTGAAGTGAAGCGCTGAGGTGCAGCGCCGCCATAGAATTTAGAACAATTGAATTTCAACATTTGAAGCTACGTTGAAAACGTTTGACGTCTTCGAGCTATGTGCGGACCGGCTGTTCAATCGCGCGCGGGATCATCCGCTCGCGGATCTTGGTGATCAGGCGCACGCGCGCGCTCAGCTCGCGGCGTCGGCGAGCGACCGCGACGTGCGTCGTCGTCATCTGAATACGATCGACCGCGACTGGGCGAGCGGCTGCGGCGTTCAGACGCGCCGCCGCGAGGACTACGGCTGCGGCTGCGACTGCGACTGCGACTGCGACTGCGACTGTGACTGCGTCCACGATCACGGCTGCGACTACGGCTGCGACCGCGACCGTAGTCATCCCGCAGACGACGGTCATCGTCTCTATAGTATCGTCTTGGCTCTCGATGAACCACTCGAACTCGAATGTACGATGTGCCACCGTTTGACTCAAATTCCGTGTCATCAAACTTATCCACGGCATATCGCGCATCAGAACTATTCGAAAAGTGTACTTCCGAGCACGTGCGCCCATCACGGTTGACAAACACGTTCGCATACGTCACTTCACCGGCTCTTCTAAACGCGTCTTTCACGTCGCGCCAATCGCACCCACCCGGCAAATCCTCCACGAGTACTTGATAATCTGTCTTTCGCGTCTGCGTGCGGCGACCTCCACCGCCATCGTCGTACGGCTTGCTTGAACGATACCCACCACCGTCTCTATCGTCGTCCTGACGCATCGGTCTGTGGTCACGATCGTCGTACCCGCCGCCTCGAGCGCCCACGCCGCCGCTTCGAGCGTCGTCCCGCCGCCCGCGCGAAATCTCCACCCGAATGCGCCCACCGTCGAAATCGTACCCGTCCCGCCCACGCACCGCATCCTCGGCATCGCGTTCATCGTCAAATTCCACGAACGCATACGCCGGTGGCGCGCGCGGCGTCTTCACGAGGATTTTCGTAATCCGCCCAAACTTGGCAAACAAATCCTCAACCTCGCGCTCGCGGATATCAAACGGCAAATTTCCCACGTACACCGTACGCGACGGCGACATGACGCGTGCGGTGCGTCACACGCGTGCGTACACGTGCGTGTGTGCGCGCGGAAGGCGTGCGAGCGCGTGCGTCGCAACCCACGCGGCGACGAATGACGACGATCAGCGCCATCACACCCTCAGAGCTTCGCGCGTCGTTCGTTTCGCGCCGACGCCGCCGCTCGCACGCTCGGCACGGCAGCGCGCTCGATGACGATGCGCGTAGAACTGATGTCGACATTCGCGCGCGCGTCGTCGTCGTCGATGGCGTGCGCGCCGCGCGGCGTCGCGGGACAGCGATGTCGCGCCGGGACCCGAGCCGCGATGTTGCCGCAGGGGTGTCGCCGCCGCAGCGCGACGGTGACGGCGGCGATGCGCCAGAACGGTACAGGTGGTGAGGACGATGCGACGCCCTCGCGTGCGGTGGTCGATCCGTCGATGACGGCGCTGGCGATTGCGACCGCGGTGGCGCTCGAGACGGCGACGGAGGCATCCGTCGCGTACGCCGGGTTGTACGACTCCGTCGGCGTGCCCACGGAAGAAGCCACGCCGTTACAGAATTTATTTGGTGTGTTGTTCACTGGATTTTCGTTTTGGTATTTCGTGCGCGCGGTGAAGCGGCGAAGTGGAAAGGCGCGGGAGTTTCGCGTGGCGAACCAGCTTCCAGAGGAGGAGCGAAAGCGGATAGACGAGGAACGCGCGGCGAAAACCAAGGCGTTGTCGCCCATGCAATCGTTCACGGGCGGTGCTACGGGGATAGGGATATCGATTGTGTTGTATATATTTGCCTCGAAAATCACTGGGTCGTTTGATGGGAAGGCGTTGCCAGAGAGCGAGACGGTGAGACAGATTTCCATCACCGTGCGAACAATTGTGGAAGGTTTAGCGTACTTGGCGACTTTCGTGTACGCGGCGAATGGGGTGGGGTTAATCGCGCTCGGTGTGCAGAAGACGTTGGATTATTCCTCTGGGGTTGATTTAATCGACCAAGCAAACAAGGAATTCGAGCAAAATTACTTGAAGAAGCAGCGCGAAGAAGAAGAAAAGGCAAAGGGTGAAGATTCCGCATAAAAGACTACTATTAAGCATTGTAACGTCAGGTAGCAGAATTCATTTTAAGTGCTTCACCAATGTGTGTATTAATGTTGCTAGTTTGCCGCGGCTGCCGCCAGGTGTCGGTCAAAGAATTCGTGCCACTCGTCGTCGCGCCAACTCGACGACGAGTCCACCGCAAGACCGTGTAAATACGTCGACGGCGATACGTGCACACCAGTCTGACGACCCAACTTGATGTAAAACTTCAGCTCTTGCGTGACCAGATTGCCGGGATTCTTCTCCCCTCGCTTTAACGCCGCGGCGTCCAAGCCGAGTATCTCGCGCACCTTTACCTCGTCTTCATCCGTGACGCGCAACGACCCCCCAGCCTTTCGCCCAACCTCAATCAACGAATCATAAATGTCCATCTTGGTCTTATTCTCCACCTCGACATCCGTCATACACGAGCTCTGGGTGTCCGCATCGAACAACGCGTCGCTAAAACTCACAAACGCCTCCTCGCCCTTCACCCGGCAAAACGCCAACGCCACCTCGTGCGCGAGCGTGGATTGAAAGTGCCACGGCTGCACTTGATGGTAACACACCAATTGCACCTTGTCGCCGTATTTCGCCGCTCCCGAGCGCACGTGGCGCCAAAAACGACCGCTAAACGGGCACGCGTAATCGAGCCAAAATTCCAATCGCACGACGCTCGCAGCGTCGCCCTGAATCACGTGCCCGAGCGCGCGCGCGGGCATGGGTGGGCCCGCCATGGCGACCACGGCGCGCGCGCGCGGTGCGTGTGCACGCGCGCGTCGCGGCGATGCCGCTGACTGCACGCGGACGTCGACGTTCGCGAGGCGTGATGACGACGCGAGCGCCATTGTGACGTTGCGCATGCGCGGCGCGCCGCCGGGCGATGACGGCGCGGGCGCGCGGGCGCTCGACGACGACGACGATGATGCCAACGACGTCGTTGCGGTCGTCGACGCGTCGGCGATGGTGGAGGAGGCGCGGCGACGCGCGGCGGCGTTGTTGGCGGGCGCGGTGGTGAACCAACCACCCGCGGGGTTGGATGACGGTGCGGCGCGCGACGGCGACGGCGACGGCGACGCGGGGCGGACGGTGTGGGTACCGCCGCCACCACCGTTGTCGTCGCCAGCACCGCCGGCGTGGCGCGCGCAACCGCGATGGAGAGACGCGAGCGAGATTCAACTGGATGGTGACGACGTCGGAGCGTCGACGTCGTCGGCGTGGCGCGTGGGCGACGCGTACGCGAGCGCCGCTTCTCGAGATGCCGAGAACCATCGAGCGAGGGCGATGTTATCGGTTGGTTGCATTCCCGAGCTCGTGCGTCGGGCGAATAGCGGGGTGTTAGGGATGTACGCGCCCATAGAACCGCGCGCGACTACGCCGGATGTTCGGCCTCGCGCCTACATTGAGGCGCGATTCGCGCGTTTCGAGCGCGATTTATCCGGCTACGACGCTGGAACGAGTGCACGGAAGATTATG
>Ga0181603_10002850_pt1 | contig 13421 bp, 20 predicted proteins | sample 041ome_13_FD_148633 | JGI IMG/M metagenome (GOLD analysis project Ga0181603, IMG submission 148633) | Coastal salt marsh microbial communities from the Groves Creek Marsh, Skidaway Island, Georgia - 041409US metaG (spades assembly) | ecosystem: Environmental > Aquatic > Marine > Intertidal zone...
ATTCTGATTCCCGTTACCTGAGTTCGAATCTCGGCAGAACCTTGGCTTCCATAGCTCAGTGGTAGAGCGCAAGACTAGTAATCTTGAGGTCCTCGGTTCGAACCCGAGTGGAAGCAAAATTTTTTTAAGATGGTCATCAAACATGTTGAAAAAATCATTCGGGGGTCATCCCTGCGACCAAGAAGGTCACATACCAAACTCGAGTTAAAGAATAGACGTTCCAAGTTTCCAGAACAACCATGGTGAACGCCCAGATCCTTTGCAACGTGACCACTTACCTTGAAAACTCTACCAGGCTCGCGAGCGATGCGGTGCAAGTCTCTGTGAGAAGCATTGTTGACTGCTGGAATAGGAATGAGTATCGCATGCCATCACTGCAAAGGAACCCTGACACTTGGGACGCTGAGCAGACATCCAAGTTCATCATGTCAGTGCTGGAGTCACGAGCCATTCACAATGTAATTACCACCAACAACGTTGTAGCCAAAAACTTCGATGATAACGACTATTTTGAAATCCTCGATGGAGGTCACAGGACGTTGACACTTGCGCAGTTCATTGACAATAAGGTGAGTGTCATTGGTGAAACACCATGGGGTCACGTCGATTTCAAGTTCAATGACATGCCACCTTCATATCGTTCGCAGTTTCTTCAGAAAAAACTGACACTCGCTACTTACACTGATCTCAGCGAACAGGATAAGGCCAAGATTTTTGAGGAGCTTAACTCCGGCAAGGAGGTCTCACCGGGTGAGTTCATAAACTCGAAGATCGGTCTGGAGGACCATCGGTTCATACGGCTTCTGGTCGAGTTTTTTGCAGAGGATCCCATCAGAGAAGCACTTTTCGACAAAGTAACGCGCACCGATACATCAGAACTCGGACATTTGCCTATTCTGCATCTAATGTATCACAATCTTTTCTTCAGCACCGATTCTTCCAAACACGAGACCCAAACGTCATGCAAACGCGGTGCTATCATCGATTTGCTCTCTTATCTCTCAGTCCAGAGCAGAAGGATCCATGAAAACAAGTGGCCTCAAATCGAACGTCAGATGCGCAAAAACCTCGAGTGTTTCACGTTTCTCCTTGATTCGCCAAAGGGAAACACGCTTCGCAAGTATGATTTGATGTCTATAAATCTTCTACTGTGTGAAGCACCGAACACATCACTGGAGGACTTAGTGAGATTCTGCAGAGCTGTGAGGGAAACGCCTGAACTCGATCTCAAGTGGTCGCTAAAAGATAGCGAAGGTAGAAACACCATAACTGGACAGAACACTTGTGACCTCAAGCATATCCGCCCTCGCGTGGAGATTGCCAAGAACTGGCTTGCAGAGAACCCCACTCCAAACAATTAAACAAATAATATAAAAATATTAGTAAGCATGATCACCACGGCTTCGGCACCGACGCTCCGTTTGATGGCGGACTGGGAGCGTTCCAAGAAGTGTCGGGTTCTGTGGCCTTACCGTAAAGACGTCTGGAGGAAGAATGCCGTTCCGGTTCAGGAAACCATGATCTCCGTCGTCTCTGCGATACATGAATTGGGCACTGAGGTGACCGTCTACACCAAGCCGGATCTGTTGAATTCAACCATTTCGAGATTTCCAAAGGGTGTCAAGGTCAATCCGCTCTACTACAACGACATCTGGATCAGGGACACGGGACCGACCTTTGTCATGAACGACGCCACCAAGGAGGTCAAGGGGATCGACTGGAACTTCAACGCCTATGGTGGAATCTACAAAGACTTTGTTGACGACAACAACCTCGCCCGAAGGCTGATGTGCCAGATGCAGATGGGCACTGTGGATGGAACCTATCTCACGACCGAAGGTGGCGCCTTTGTGACCGACGGCGAGGGAACGGTCATCACCACCGAGAGTGTCCTTTTGAATCCTAATAGAAATCCAGGTCTTACAAAGGAAAAGGCAGAAGAGGTACTGAAAAGGTTATTCGACGTCGATACGGTCATCTGGCTCAAGGATGGACTCTACGGTGACCTCGACACCGATGGTCACGCGGACAACCTGGTGGCATTCGTGAACCCCAAGGAAGTCCTGTTGGCTTGGTCGGACGATCCCCTAGACCCACAGCACTTCATCTCCGTTACTGCCGAAAATACCTTATTAGCGCACGGACTCAAAGTTCATCGTGTTCACTGCCCGTTGCCCATGTTTGTTCAGAAAGAGGAGATGGAAGATATTGAATTCACCAAGGATACCTTCAGGCGAGGTGTGGGTGACGTGCTTCCGGCTTCTTACATTAACTATTACCGCGCCAAGGATGGGATTTTATTGCCGTTGTATGGAAGTCTCATGACCGACAACAGTGCTGTGGATACGTTCAAGCGCGTCTTCAAGGGAAAGAAGATCATGACTGTGAACGCCCGCGAACTTGTGCTGGGTGGCGGGTCGGTTCACTGCGCAACCAATTAAACATTTTCTTCTAACCTATAGTAACATGGCGATTACCCGACTGCTTCTTGAGGCGGCAACAGCGAACGCAACTGAAAATGCGACGATGGTTTCGGATGACTATGAAATTGTTTACGCCTCTGGAGCCGTGATGCTCAAGGCAGTCGGGTCGTTCATGATTGTTTTCCTTTCCTTTTTTCTTAAGTAATTTTACGATAAATGATTGACCTTGGAAAGGTAGCGCTATTTGAAGTTGGAATCAAACATGGCGGTGAACCAGTGACCAGTCCTCTCAACAAACCGAATCTATTGAAAAAAATCCTCAGGGAAATTGCTAAAGTTTGTAAACTCACGGTACTCAAGACATCGACTCATCAGTTTGAACCCTATGGGGTCACGAGTTTGTTCCTGTTGTCTGAGTCCCACTTGTCTATCCACACATGGCCCGAGTACGGAAAGTTCGCTATGGATGTCTATTCGTGCAATGACGGTTACAGTGAAATGGAAATTGAAAATATAATTAAAAAATACTTGCCCGTGGAACATATTCAGATTGAAATCAAGAATCGGGTATTTAAAGATATAATTAAATGACTAGTTAAATGCTATATCCCATCAGTTTATGTTTTCCTTCATCTCGAATCCTTCCTATGAGGACCACCGTGACCAAAGAAGACTATGTTTACACTCAGCGAGAAAAGGGGTTTGATTCTTTCAAACACCTTGAAATTCTAGCAGCAGGTTCAGTGCCATTGTACCAAGAACCATGGACCATCCCAAAGTCCACTATGACTCACTACAATAAAAACCTTTTGGACAAGGATAAGGAAGCAAATCCATTCGAATGGCGCGACCACTTCATGAAGCACCTCACGGCGCCAGCTATGGTCAGGTACATTTGCGATTCAATCAGAGTTCATAATCCAAAGAACGTCCTTTTCATGGACAATTCGGTTCCACTCATCAGAGATTATCTTTCTCTTGGTCTTTTCTATGGGTGCAAGGAACTTTTTGGTGACAACATGGATGTTCTAGAAGAAATACCTTATGCATATGAAGATTTCGAAGGCGACTTGGATGAACCAAATTGCACCAAGATTCTTCCGGCGTCGGCAAAATCCAAAGCAAGACCCGAAGAAATAAATGCAAAACTATGGGCAAATGACTACGATCTCGTTCTATTTCCCGCGATCCTAAGAGGAACTTCTTTACACAATCTTCAAGAGGTTCTCAGGTCAGGATTCCCTCGTGAAAAAATTGCGTTGTGTATTGGTGAAGATGAACCATTTTCTAAATTCAAAGAATTACCGGTGGTCACGCAAATGGTGAGTGATTTTAATTTATTTGTTAAGGAGATTGATTGATTTTGGTAAAAAATTATTTGTTTCAATTGGAACATGAATAAATTCAATGCCTCTTCGCTGGCAAATATCTTTACGCTCCTCGACACATTTTTTTATTTCATTTAAATCTGTGTACTGAGGTTTATTGTATTCTTGGTGAGAACAATTCATTAGTTTATTTTGAATAAAATTTTCATTACCAAAGAAAGTGAAATGCCATCCACCATTTTTAATAATCCTCACTCCTGGTCTCGTTTTCATTTCTGGATGGTTAACTCTAAACATATCAGAAAATGTAAAACGAATGCGTTGTGAATCGGAATCAAATTCATCGCGAAACATTCCATAAGGAAGAAGACGGGTACCTTCAACCCATGGATTTTTGTCTTTTGTTGTTATGTTGAAATAATACATATCCATGATAAACATTGTGAATGGCGTGTTATTGTCATGTTTTTTAATTAATTCAATTGCATATGAATCTGGGATTTCATCTACATCTGAAATAATTACAATGTCATCATCATTTGGTGATATTTTTTCTAAACCTTTACGAATACTTCTTCTTTGATTGTAGTCATTATCCCATGGATTATCTGTATTTGGACAATCGTCAACTATGACATGTTCAATTTTATGAAGGTAATCCTTGTAACGTTCTTTGGATTTTTCAAAATGAAGTCGTTTTGGGTTGCCAGCAAAAGTGTGAGTAGCTTCCACTAGTACAAATTTATCCACGTGATCATTTAATTCTTTTAGACGTAATTCAAGCATGTCCATCTCGTTGTAAAAAGGAAAACAATCTATGACTTTTTTCATTTAATTTTAATGTGTAATTAAATGTTTAAAACGTCGACAGAATCTTGGATCATCATGTCCACTGGATCCGTGTCACATTCCGTCGGAGTGTCCTTGAGGTCGTTGGGGTCGTAGCCAAAGTTCTTCACCATCTCTTTGAGTGCCATGCGCTCCTTGGGATTTAGACACGGCTTTCGTGAATACACTTGAATGAAGTCGGGACCCGCACTCACGATGGAGAAGCGCTTGAAGTCGGTGTCCAGTATATTGTATTCCGCGCGAATCCATGGAAGGATCGGGAACGTCAACTTGCACGGCGTCGTCGAACAATCCACCCTGCCCTTGATGCCAGTCAGTGGTGCGATTGGACTCCCGTGATGGCACTTGGTGTCTGCCTCTAAGACCGGTGCGTCCCTGGCTATGTGCTTGTAAATTCCACGAGTTCCAATGCAGTCCATCTGACCCTCTGCATTGAAACCTCGCTTCATCGATGCCTGCTCGTACCAGACACCGCTGTACATATCGATCTGCTGAAGCGTGATCATCTTATTACTATTATCATTTATTTCATTAAACGAGTGGACAAAAGCGCAATCACTCCTGTCATGAGCACCGCCTGCTGGGACATCACCAACGCCTTGGCGGCAGGAGTCTTGGGCGAAAAGTCACCGTAGCCCACCGTGGCCATCGTGGTGAATGAAAAGTAGTAAGGGTCGATGGCACTCCCGAACTCAAATGCGTCCTTGTCCATCCGGCTGTAGAGCCACCCATAGACCAACGCCACGATCACAATCAAACTGAAGTCTTCGTAGAGAAACATATTCTACTATTTCATGGGAAATATTTTTGATTCGGCACGGCAATCTGTGGGGTTCCTTCAATTATCTTGTACCCATTGGTTTCGTGAATGTGATAAGGAGGAAGGATGCCGTCCATGTCACCGTCAACATAGGGTTCCTTGATAATGGTTAAAACTAAGGCAAGAATCGCCAGACCAAGAATATACAAATTCATCTTATTAAAGACATGGATTTAAATTAAATAAATGGAAGACCGAACCGCGTTCAGACAATACCTCGAAGCCAACCTGATTGAACTCAAGCCTTCAAAAAGCCCAAAGGAAAAGGGTCTGGAATACCTCTGCAAGGCAATCCTTTGCTTTTCATTTGAACACGCCGGGGACAACGATGACGTTTTGAACGTCGCACTGGACAACCAGACACCCTTCCCGGTGCCACACCTGCGCTCGATCGCCCGAGACATTTTTAAAAATTATCGTCCTAAAGTCTAAAATCCTTTCATTTTATTAATTGTTTGAACTGGTGTATTTTCATCTAGTTCTTTTTGCAAAGGTCCGATATTATTTGATATTTCTTCAGATACAGTTATTTCATTTTGAATTTCATCAACTCTTTTCCATACACAAACAAAGTCAATCCATATATCGTAAAATGGTAAAATATGAAACGTCTCTACTACCTTCATAGGATACACCGTTTCATTTGCCATTTGTTTACTTGACCAATAGGCAAGTGCCTGACCAGCATCAGAATAAAATCTCCAATTATCTCCTGGATGACAATGATACGCACCATTTGATGGAGCATTAATATAAATATAACCTTCTAATTTTAAAATTCTTGACATTTCTCTAAAGGTTAACCAAAAACAAGGATCATGTTCAAAACATGATGTAGATACTATCAAATCAATTGAACCAGTTTCAAAAGGAAGAGGTTGACCAGGTTTTACGACGATATCCACTGATTCATGTTCTTCTATATCAATACAAATGTATTTCATTCCGAGATTTTCAAAATGTTTACGCAAACTTCCATTAACATTTAGACCTCCTAGGTCAACTACAGTAAAATCACTTTTTCCATAAGTCTTTGCAAATGTTTTTCCAGAAAAATCCGCTGTCAGGTGCATTTTATTTGTTTTATTTTTTATTGTTTAATTAAAAGTCATCTTCGAAACTGATCGAGTTTCCACCGCCCATCTTGCTGTATTCACTGACCCGCTTCTCGAAGAATGAAGTCTTACCTTCCAGTGAAATCATCTCCATAAAATCAAACGGATTCTTGGAGTTCCATATGGGCTCCACACCAAACTGCTTCAATAGCCTGTCCGCCACAAACTGAATGTAGGTGGTCATGCTATCGGAATTCATCCCAATCAACCTGCATGGAAGTGCATCGCAGATGAACTCGGTCTCGATGTGAACCGCGCTCCGAACAATGTCTCTGATCCTCTCTGATGTCGGCTTCTGTTCGAGGTGGTGGTACAAGGCCACTGCAAATTCACAGTGAAGTCCCTCATCCCGTGAGATTAATTCATTTGAAAAGCAAAGACCCGGCATCAGTCCACGCTTCTTTAGCCAGTAGATGGCACAGAAGGCACCGCTAAAAAAGATGCCTTCGACACATGCGAATGCCACCAACCTTTCGACAAATGGTCGATCCCTGCTGAACCAATTCATCGCCCACTCAGCCTTCTTTTGGATACACGGAATGGTCTCGATCGCCTTGAACAACTTGGTCTTTTCGTCATGATCATCCACATAGGTATCGATCAACAAACTGTAGGTCTCCCCGTGGATGGACTCATTGAACTCCTGATAGCTGTAGAACGACCTGGCTTCTGAAATCTGAACCTCCGATGCAAAGTTCAAGTTGAGGTTCTCCATCACGATGCCATCTGACCCGGCAAAGAATGCAAGGACATGTTTGATGAAATACCTCTCCTGATCAGACATCTTATTCCAGTCATTCATGTCAGCTGAAAGATCTACCTCCTCGGTGGTCCAAAAAGATGCGATAGCCTTCTTGTACAGTTTCCATAGATCTGGATACTTTATGGGAAATGTAGTGAAACGAGATGGGTTTGGCACGAGAATCGGCTCCATGTGTATAACTTACTAACAATTTATTTAAACTCCTGCCACTGGATGTCTTCCTCGATGTTCACCAAGGTCCTTTGAAAGGTCCTTCGGGCATTTGGCATCATCTTGTCCCTTCGGATGCCTATGGGACGCCAGAAGTTCACCTCGTCCTGAATGTATTCACACTCCAAAATGAGACAATGATCCTTTCCAGTATCCATGATGGGTCTCCAGTGAGGTTCGACCAATTCCCGAGGCACTCTGGCTTCGCAGATCTTTTTACCATGCTCCTGGACGTAGAGGTCGTAACCATAGATCATCTCTTGACGACAGTCGTGCATCCTGGTGCTCGGCACCACCTGAAAGTCGACCGTGTTTTTCTCCAGGGGTTTCCACTTAAACATCGTCTCGTGGGTACCGACGCGTGCCGGTTCATCCTTGGGCGTGAAAATGAGTCCATCAGTCTCGTAACCAAAATCCTTTTTCACGACTTCCACCAAGTCTTCGCGTCCAAATACCGGCTTCATCTCGATCTTGATGGGATCTTTGGCAGTCTTCAAAATCCCTTTGACCAACCGTGACGCCTTCTCAAGTCGCTCATCCAAAGATACATGCTTGATAATCTCGCCACTCACCTGATAGGCATCAAATACCAAGATTCGCGTGTTCCCTTTGAAATCTGTAATCTTCTCAACATCCAAAACTGTACCCTGATAGGCATCTTTTTTGAATTTGAACTTGATGTCCGTTTCTTCAAAGCCACGATTGATGAGCACAGAACGATCACCTAGGGCGACCAGTAGGAAGCGCTCTCCATCTGCCTTTGGAGAAACCACGTACGGATGGCTGTTGAGCTGACCGAAATGTATTCGTTCAACCGATATTGGCTGTGGAGCTGGGAACATGTGGGGCTTGGTTTGCATCACTTGTTGGGCGTGGTGCAGCATCTATCCTAAGTCCGTTTGATTTCCCTAAGCCACTAACACACTTGTGGGCGATGGTGTTGGTACACGGAATGTCCACTGCTGCTGCAATCTGAACACCACGCTCCTTGAAAAATCTGACCCACTCGGTGGACTTCAAAGGAACCTGAATAAAATTTCCTTTCTTGTCCTTGAGCTTGCGAAGGACCTGTTTGCAGTCCAAAAGAAAAACTCGGGCGTCTGAATTTGTAACGGGGTAAAGTTGTGTACCAGGTCCTGGAATGGGTTTCTTTTCGTTCACTTCGGTATCGAAAATGAGCGCACGTTGTTCGAGAGGTTCTTCAATTTCAAGTGTGCACGTTTCTTTAAATCGGCTCCAATCAATCATCTTCTTGAAAGATGGTACGATCAACATAGAACATGCCTGTTGCCACGGGGTGGACAAAAGAGGCCTTAGATCAAACGACGTCCCGTGATCAAAAAATACCAGTGTGTCGTACTTCTTCAGTGACTGTATAAGCCAGGTCCTCTTGTCTTCTGAATCGTTGGATGAATAATTCACTTCCCATGGAACCCCTTGTTTGGTTAGCTGAGATGTCAAACCAATCAAGACGCTAAGTGTTCTTACCGCAATCTGGTGATTCACGTCAACGACAATGAACCCCCACATTTCTAAACTACTGGACTAATTCTTTTAATACGATGACCCATCGTCCCACTGAACGTAAGATTTCCCACATGACCTAGGACCGTATTCGTGTCGCCGTGAATTTTTCCTCCCATCTGCTGCCATCGACGACAGAATGCATAGTCCTCGGACAGATACCGTTTTGACACTGGGTCTATCATGCAATCGAACAATGCTGGATAGTACTCAAAATCACGATTGGCATGATCGTTCTTACAGTGAAGCTCTGGGTAGTGCTTCTCCATTTTTTCAAAGACTTCCCTCTTGATCATCATGAATCCTGTGGGTCCGTCCAAAATTTCAGCAAATCCATTCACGACCGCGGTGCTTTGTTTCCCAAGATTCACAACAAGGTCGGCAGATGCCATTTCAGGGGGCCTATCTCCACCTTGTACGATTTCATTTTTAGCTCCATTAAAATTTACATACTTTTTTGGATAACATGCCACTGAAATATCGTGACCCGAAAACAAAAGTCTAAGAACAGACTCTGGCTGAAATTCAATGTCCGCATCTATGAACATAAAATGTGTATAATCCTTTGCCATAGGCAACTGCATGAACCTTCCAACAGCCACACATCGACCACGCGGAATAAGACTCTCATTTTCCATTGAATCAAAAATTACATTTATATTATGTTGAATACAAAGTTTGTAAAGATTAAGTATCGAGGTACTGAATTCTCGGAGAACCTGCCCTCCGTAACACGGTGTAGAGATCCACAATGATGGACGTTTGACCTCCATTTATTTGTTTAAGCTCTCTTTTTGTTTAAGTGCCTGGTCATGGGCAAGTGTGTCAGCTTTTTCATTTTCGGGATTGCCGGCATGTGCCTTGACCCACTTCCAATCGATCATGGGAGAATTTATCTCATTCAATGTTCTCCAGAGATCATCATTCTTGACCTCCTTGAAATCTTTCTTTATCCAACCAGGCATCCACTTGGTTACACTGTCGACCACATACTTGGAATCCGAATGAATGATGACTTCCTTGTCAGATTTGTTTTTCTTCCACCACCTTATGGCTTCGATGACGGCCTGGATTTCCATGCGGTTGTTTGTTGTCTCCTTGACCCCGTTGGCAAATTCATGTACTTGCTCTCCATCCTTGATGAACACACCCCACCCACCTGGACCAGGATTGCCCAAACATGATCCGTCGGTCCAGATGAGAACCTTCTCCATGATGTCGATCTTCTGCTTGAGTTTAGTCAAGGTAATTGTGGACACCTGTGTAGCTTCCTTGACCTTTTCAATGTCAACGTCCTTGATTGAGTAAAGGATGCACGCACCCGCAACTCCTCCGCTGACCTTTCCCATAAATTCCGTCGTTCGTTCAATCCTCTTGCACAGATTCACGATTTTACACGTCACCTTGCCTGACGTCATTGGTTGGATTTCGTTCATGAGCCGTGGAATCATGTCACTCGCCATTGTCACACGTTCTTCCGTGTCTTCCTCATCCAGACAGTCGCGAAATTTGTTCGACGTTCTACTGATGTCCCTGGGATCCAAACCAAATGCATTGGCGACCTCGTGCAAAGTCCTCGGATATCCATCTCTCTTGCATGCGTAATAAACACAATTCGCCTTCATACCCTTTCTGACCACCCCGCGTGTGATCCCCTTGGCGGTGATTCGCTTGTAAAATGCCTTGGCCAACTCGATTGTGTTCATAGAAATACCAAGCGGTGCACACGCCTCTTGAATATCCATGTAGGCTTGATGAAGTGCACGATCCTTGTGGTTGGACGAAAGATGAAAGTCAATCTTGGCCATCCGCTTTTGTGCAGTTGTCATTCCCTTGGTCTTTCCGATTTTTGATCCGGACCCCCACTCGTGATATAATGGGTTTGCTGCCATACCTACTCGCGACCCATCTTTGGCACCTTCGTCCGTCACACATGAACTCCACTCGGCGCCTTGATCAATTCTCCCTCGAGATTCATCCACAATACCACACTGACTGCATACTATATCCGTTTCAAAATTCTCGATCATCTTTCCTCCACAGTGATTACATGCATCATTTACCTCTGCCTCAACCGATGGGAATGATATTTCCATCGCTTGGCGCGCGAGATCAAATAGATCGTCCATGTTGTTAATCATGACTATCCTATATTATCAGACATCCTGAATAATTTTTAGTACTTCGGCGTGAATTAGGTTTTGGGGTTTAGTTCCGTCTATGACATGGACCTCGCAGTGTTCGCCGATGGTCTCGAGCATTTTCATGTAACGGGTATGGAGATCCTGCAGAGACTTGAGAGTGATGAAGGTGTCACCCTTCTGGTGACGTGCTTTGATCCGTTCGTGACTCATCTCCGGTGGCACATTCAGAAAGATGTACTTCTTGGGATACCACTTCAATCGTTCCCATAGCTTGTCGTACCAGTAGTGCTCCTCGATCCGCTTGATCTCGCCGCGGATGACCAAGTCCTCCCAAAAGACCATACGACCTGGAATAGGTCCTCGCTCATAGATCTCGACGCCCTCTTCTAACATATTGGACTCGAGGATGGCAACCTGCAAAAGGAATGCCCAATCTTGTGGTTTCTGGTAATACTTGTCGACCGGCCAATCCTGAACAGGCTCCTTGCGAACCTTGAAACCAGCGGACGTAAGCATATCCAGTTGTGTTGTCTTGCCCGCCCCGATGTTTCCATCAATTACCACGGTCATTCTTATAATTAAAGAGATGCTTCGCTTTAAGACGATATGTTGTTTAACGAAACCGGCACTTCCGACTTTATCATCGATGGATCAGGTGATTCTAAGTTTCTGGTCATCAAGGGACCAGAGATACAAATACCCAAGTTCCGTTGCCCCTTTGGTGTCTCGTGCTTTGAGACAGACTACGGAGCGCCCAAGTACAACCTGGAACTGGAAATCCACGAAAGCGACCGCTCCAAGGCGTTCCTGGTTTGGCTGGGAACTATTGAAAGTCACGTGATTAACTATGTTTGTGAGAATGCCATGGATATATTCGGAAGGGAAATGGACCGCGAACAGATCCAAGGCATGTTTCGCAGCAACCTCAAGGAAGATCGCTTTCGCACAAAGATTGACAAAGATACCATGGCAAAGGACCCCGATGGAAATACCATCGACATTCTTTCCAAGGGTGCTATGAAGGGTAATACCTGTGTTTGTGTTTTAAAATTGAAGATGGTATATTTCATGAATAATAATTTTGGTCTGGTCTGGAATGCCACCCAGGCTTCGTTCAGCCTCGCCAAGCAACCCGCCAAGGAACCCGACTTTACCGAATATCAATTTCTCGACTAATAGTAGATGAAACTTTGGATCAGTTTATCGCTTTTGGCAGTCATGCTGTCGGTGGCAAATAACTTTATCATTGGAAAACTTCTCCGCGAAGGTCTTCAGACACACGACACGATCATATTCGCTCTTCCATTTTACCTTATGTTTGTTCTAATGCTTTATATTAGTAAAAAGAACGAACTCAATACTATCAAGAGACATCACCTTGGTCTCTTGGCATTGTCAACTTTCATCGGCAGTGCTACGTTGTTCTTCTATAGAACCGCAGTCTATCATGCGCCAAATCCAGGCTACGTCGGTGCCATGCTCGCACTGAACACCATTCCGATCACCATCTTGTCATTCCTATTTCTTGGCGGAAAGTTCACCGTCTTGAAATTCATCGGCGTGGTATTGGTCGCCCTCGGTGGATTTATGGTCGCGACGGCATAAGTTTGAGAACATCAAACACCTTATACATTTGATTGAACAGTGTGTCCCTGTCCTCTGTGTAGGGAGGAAGCATCTCCAATTCAATCTGATGTATGGGCTCCTCGGCATCCATGTCCTCAGGCGTGATGACCGTGAGATCGATACGCAGATTCTTGCGCACGTAGGACCACCGCTCCTTCTCGATCGTGTCGTCAAACTCGTCCGGCTGATCCTCTTCCTTGATCGGCTTTTCTACAGATACTCCGAAGCGAACATTCCAGGCGTCCACAGGAAAGTCCTTGTTCTCCCGAGTAATCTTGCGAATGCACTTGCGTTCACCTGTGTCCTGCTCTTCGGTCAGTCGAACCCCACGCTTCCCACGGAAGACCGTGAACTTCTGATGATCCGTGGTCTCCCATTCGGTGTACTTGTCCAAACCATTCTTCACACTGGTCCACTGAGCCTGAGGAATGTTGGTGTCAAAGATCCCGTTCATGTTCTTCTTGCCTAGACGCATCTCCATCTCGACATCCCTTCCATCCTTGTAGGTGTTGTAGGTATCCTCGAAGGCATGGAACATCTGATGAGCAACGGTCGCCATGTTTCTCAGGTGGTGTCTTTTTTCTTTAACACTTGTAAGGATGGCTCAAGCCAATAACAA
>Ga0181603_10002866_pt1 | contig 13374 bp, 6 predicted proteins | sample 041ome_13_FD_148633 | JGI IMG/M metagenome (GOLD analysis project Ga0181603, IMG submission 148633) | Coastal salt marsh microbial communities from the Groves Creek Marsh, Skidaway Island, Georgia - 041409US metaG (spades assembly) | ecosystem: Environmental > Aquatic > Marine > Intertidal zone...
ACACAACGCGTATAGCCTGTTAGTTAAATCGGTATTGGGAGGGGTGGCCGAGCGGTTTAAGGCGCACGCCTGGAAAGCGTGTTGGGGTTAACGCCCCTCCGGGGTTCGAATCCCCGTCCCTCCGCCATTTTCTTCCAAAACAGTAACTGTCATTAACTCCTATATTGCATTTTACTCCCTGAATATATGGGATTTTATGCGACTTTATTTTATTTTTTGTCTGATGACATCCAGTCCAATCCAGCTTATTATGTGGGACGTAATGTGGGATGTGAGTGGTTTCAACAGGTATGTATAAACTTTCGGTCATGCAGATTAAGAAAATATCGAGGGCCGGAAGATACTCCGACGGTAATTGTTTGTACCTTTATGTAGATGATCAGGCCTCAAAACGGTGGGTTCTTAGACTCGTTGTAAGAGGTAAAAGACGCGATATGGGTCTGGGAAGTTTTGCTCTGGTAAGTCTTGAAGAAGCTAGAGATTTGGCGAGGCAATATCGTAAGATCGCGCGAGGGGGAGGGGATCCGTTTGAAGGCCGAAAACTCAGTAAAGGTAAGTATGTAACGTTTGAGCAGGCGGCCCTAAATGTTCACGAGTTGAATGCTCCGGCGTGGAGAAACAAAAAGCACGCAGATCAATGGTTATCGTCATTGCAATTGCATGTTTTTCCATTGATTGGGAGCCGGTTAGTTTCAGAAATTACTTCTGCGGATATTTTAAGAGTGCTGAGCCCTATTTGGGTGGAAAAAGCAGATACCGCCAAGAAAATCCGTCAAAGGCTTCGTATGGTCATTAAATGGGCGAGGGCGCAGGGTTTTTATAAAGGTGATGACCCCGTAGAACTTGCGGAACAGGCATTACCGAAGGTAAAGGCGTCAGGAGCGCATTTCAAAGCAGTTCCATACGATGAATTGCCGTCAATCATTAAACGTCTGCGTGCAAGCAAGATTAGCTTGCCTACGCAGCTAGCACTTGAGTTTTTGATATTGACCGCTTGCAGAACAAGTGAGGTGCTTGGCTTACAATGGAGTGAAATTGATCGTGATGACAAGCTATGGGTAATACCAGCAATCAGGATGAAAAGTGGAAAGCCGCACGAGGTTCCGTTAACCGATCAAATGATGGCGGTCTTGAACAAAGCTGCATCCCTAAATGTCGATAATGGCCTTGTCTTTCCATCAGACGTTAACGGAAGGCCTTTGTCTAACAACACGTTGAGACAGGCTCTCCAAAAGCGTCTTGGTATTGACGCTACCGTGCACGGCATGCGTTCAGCTTTCAAAGATTGGGCAGCCGAGACCACGAACTTTGCCAATGAAGTGTCAGAAATGGCGTTGGGTCATGTCATTTCTAATAAGGTTGAAGCAGCCTATCGGCGAGGAAACCTGATAAGCAAGCGGCGTCAGATGATGGAAGACTGGTCCAGTTTTCTCTCAGAACGCGAAGCAAAAATTATCAGCATCCAGACCAAGGGAGTGAAAATTTGAGTGATCCAAATATTCCAAAGTTTCTTAGGCTTAAACAGATTGTAGGCGACCCAAATGCGGAGCCACCCATAGCCCCAATTATACCTATATCAAAATCAAGTTGGTGGGCTGGTGTCAAATCAGGTCGTTATCCAGAGCCCGTAAAGATTGGAGCTAACACTACAGTTTGGCGTGAGGATGATGTTCGAGCGCTCATAGAAGAGCTTTGTCAGAAGCGCAAATGTGAGTAACTCCTATATAGGGTCAAAAATATTTTTTATAAAAAACGCGCTCAAATCACACTAAGGCCGATTTGGCATTTAACTAAAGTGTAACGCCTTGAAAAACACCCCGTTACACTAAGGCGTTACAAAAAACCTTATGTAATTCATGTGTTTAACACCTCTGTAACGCTGTAACGCGTGTAACGCCTATTTTTAATCAAAAATATTTTTTTAAATTTCTGACGTATATAGTAAAACGTAACTAGCGTTACTTCCAATAAAAAAAGCGTAAACCGAAGTCAGCACGCCGTAAACATCCGTGATCACTTTTGCTTCCCTACCCTCAATTTTTAGGGTACTGATGAAGGCTAAGGCCAGTAAAAGAGACATGGAAACCATGGATGAATACCGGCGGTGATCATGGAGAGTGGTCATGAAATATGGTGATTTCAAAAAACTGACGTCAATCAAAACGCCGGCGGCATTCAAAGCCCATCTTGACAGCCTTGGCCTTGCCATGCCGTGCGATGAAACCATCGATCCAGCCGATTTATCACCATTGATGACGCCGGTTGATGTGGATGGCATGGCGATTGGCAATCGGATTACTGCCCAACCGATGGAAGGATGGGACTGCACAAACGACGGCGGCCCAACCGAGGCCACGTCACGGCGCTGGGCCAAATTTGGTCAAAGCGGCGCCAAACTGATTTTTGGTGGGGAAGCCGCCGCAGTTCGCCCCGACGGCCGGGCCAACCCCCGGCAACTAATCATCAGTGACACCACCAAGGGCGCGATTGCAGCCTTGCGCGAGACAGCGCGCCGCGCGCACATCGGCAGGATGGGCAATGACGCCGGCTGGATTACCGGCCTTCAACTGACGCATTCAGGCCGGTTTTGCAAACCGCATGATAATACCCGTTTTGAACCGGCGATCCTCTATCGCCACCCAATTTTGGATGCAAAATTTGGTACAAGCGCCACGCTTCCACTGATGAGCGACGACGATATCGCGCACTTGATCGATGATTATATCGCCGCCGCCCGGCTTGCCTATGATATCGGCTTTGACTTCGTTGATCTAAAACACTGTCATGGCTATATCGGTCATGAGTTTTTAAGCGCCAAGACCCGCCCCGGACCCTATGGCGGATCGCTTGAAAACCGGACCCGTTTCTTGGCTGACATTGTCGCTGGCATTCGTTCGGTTTGTCCGGCGTTAAAACTAGCGGTGCGGGTAAGTGCTCTTGATCTTATCGCCTTCAAAGCCGGACCACAGACTGATGATCAGACCGGCCCCGCAACGGGCATCGCTGTTGGCTACCCGAGCGACAAGCCCTATGACTACGGTTTTGGCACTGACCGTGATGACCCGACCCAGTTTGACATGACTGAGTTGTTTGAGTTGTTCGATATATTTACAAAATTGGGCATTAAACTGGTCAATGTGACTCTTGGCAGTCCTTACTATAACCCGCATATCGTGCGCCCTGCCGCCTATCCTCCCTCTGACGGTTATGCCAGCCCAGAAGACCCGCTTTTCGGCGTCATGCGCCATCTGGAGATTGTGCGCCAGATCAAAGCTGCCCGGCCGTCATTTCACGTTGTTGGGTCTGGTTACAGCTATTTACAGGAATATCTGCCGCATGTAGCGCAGGCGGTATTACGCGCCGGATGGACTGATTTTGTTGGGCTTGGCCGTATGATGCTCAGCTATCCGGACATCATGCTTGATGCGGTTGCTGGCCAGACTATGCAGCGCAAGAAATTCTGTCGCACATTTTCAGATTGCACCACAGCCCCGCGCAACGGGCTGGTGTCCGGCTGTTTCCCGCTGGATCCCTATTACAAAGAGTCAGATCAATTTGACGCCCTTGTCGCGATCAAAAAGGCAGCCAGCTAATGGCAGGTATAAACAGGCTTTGAAGCGATGCCATATGTGACTTTACCGACAAACGACAGGCAGTTGGAGCGCTTTGATCTAAGCCAGCCCCGCGATTTTCCTAAAATTGCGATGCAGCCGTTACCACGCATAGCCTATGCGGCAGCCCATGTTGTTGCCGACCCGCGTGTCATTCATGACCCCTTTATTGATACTGCAATTGACTGGGATAAAACGCTCGATTATCGGCGTTATTTGTGGGATTTGGGGCTTGGTGTGGCAGAAGCGATGGACACCGCCCAGCGGGGCATGGGATTGGACTGGCCTACATCGCTCGAATTGATTAAACGGTCGGTTGACGCCGCTCAAAATTTTGGGGGTGCCGCCCAATTGGCATGTGGCGCTGGCACCGATCATTTGCCTGCTGAAACATCATTGTCAATCGATGATGTGATTGGTGCCTATGATACGCAATGCGGGGCAGTCGAGGCGGTTGGCGGGCGGATCATTTTGATGGCAAGCCGGGCGCTGGCAGCCTGTGCCAAATCACCCGATGATTATGGCCGCGTTTATGATTATATTTTGGGGCAAGTTAACAGGCCGGTGATCATACATTGGCTTGGCGAGATGTTTGATCCGGCTTTGGCCGGCTATTGGGGCACCGATGAACCGATGGCGGCAATGGATGTTTGTCTTGATGTTCTTGCCGCCAATGCCGCAAAAATTGACGGTATTAAAATCTCGCTTTTGGACGATCATAAAGAAATCATCATGCGGCGACGGTTGCCTGACGGCATCCGGATGTATACAGGTGACGATTTTAATTATGCCGCTTTGATTGCTGGTGATACGGCCGGTCATTCCGACGCGCTACTTGGTATTTTCGATGCGATTGCCCCGGCCGCCAGTGCCGCCCTTGCCGCAATGGGCCGCGGTGACATGGATGGATATTTTGAGATTCTTGACCCGACTATCGCCCTGTCGCGCCACATTTTTAAGCCGCAGACGCGGTTTTATAAAACCGGTATTGTCTTTATGGCATACTTAAATGGGCATCAAGATCACTTTGTTATGGTTGGCGGGCAACAGGGCGCGCGCTCAGCACTCCATCTGGCAGAGTTGTTTCGCCTTGCCGATCAGGCTGGGCTGCTATCTGATCCTTACCGCGCCAGCGCCCGCATGGCGACGGTGATGGCAACATATGGTATCGAGGTCTGACCCCCTCCACCAAAGTCATTCTAAAATATTAGAGCTCTTTGGCAAATTCGTTTCAAATTTGTGTTGAGCATAGTTAAACGATTGTTAACAAGCATGCAAAAATAAGAAAATTGTTATAAACAGCATTGCCCTGATCCACCGATCAGTCGCAATCTTGGCTGGTTAAAAATGAAAAAGGGGAGGCTATAAATGCATGTTGGAATTCTGGGATTTGGCAAGATGGGCCGGGCCATTGCAGAACGGCTGATTGAAAGCGGACATCAAATCACGGCTTGGAACCGTACCTCTAGCAAAATTGATGCAGTTAATAATGTTACTGCCGTCGCTAGTCCAACGGCCCTCGCCAGTCAATGTGAAATCATCCTGTCGATATTGGCCAATGACACGGCGACCGAGGTAGCCTATCATGGCGACGACGGGCTGTGCACCGGTGGTCTGGCTGGCAACACAATCATTGAAATGTGTACCATGTCGCCGGAACGAGTAGGGGCCTTGGCCGACGCAGTTAAAGCTAAAGGCGGCGCTTTTGTTGAATGCCCGGTCGGTGGTACTGTTAAGCCGGCTCGTGATGGCGCGCTGCTTGGTATGGCAGCTGGTGAAAAGGCCGACTATGACCGGGTGCGTCCTCTTTTAGAGCAGCTGACACGTCGTGTTGACTATTTGGGCGCAGTCGGAAATGGCGCGGCCATGAAGCTGGCTATCAACCTGCCTTTGATGGTTTATTGGGGGGCACTTGGTGAGGCTGTTGGTCTTCTGGGCAACCGTGGAATTCCCGATGAGCAGGCCTTTGATATTCTGACTGACAGTTCTGGGGCTATCGGACCGGCAAAAATGCGCCAAGCACCGATTATTGAATTACTTAAAACCGGCACATCGGGTGTTTCAAATTTTGCAATCGATCAAGCATTGAAAGACATGTCATTGATGGTTGCGCTGGCGCGCACCGAAGCTATTGACAGCCCCATCATCAACGCCGCTCAAACTACGGCGCAAGAGTCGGCTGATGGCGGGTGGGGGAGTAAAGACATCTCTCTGCTGGCCGCGTGGCGTAAACACAAAGCGTCCTAAAAGGCCCCTTTCTGGGACCTTTTTTGCTTTATATAAGTTACTTAATTACTAACTAACGTTAACTGTAAAAACACCCCTTCCAAAGGCTCGGGCGTCGTGGGCCGTGATCCGTGTTGCGCGGCCCGCGGAACTATGTCGATGTTATTTGATGAAGCTTTCTGGGGCCTTACCTTCGGTGTTAAAATAATGTCACAAATTTGTTGCGTTTAGCTCCGTAAGCATTCTAGCCTGCTGGCTGGGAGGTTCGATGCAGGATGATGTGATTATTGTGGGCGGTGGCCATAATGGCTTGATCGCGGCTGCCTATCTTGCCAAGGCCGGACTGCGAGTGCGGCTGTTTGAGGCTAGGCCGATATTTGGTGGCGCTTGTGTAACCGAAGAAATTGCTGGCCATCCGGGTTTTAAAATATCCACCGGTGCTGCTCAGATCGGTAATCTGAAACCCCAGATCATCGCTGACCTTGACCTGCGCAGATATGGCTTTGCCTTGTTGACGCCTGATCCGCTTAGTGTTTTTCCATTTCCTGACGGACGCTATCTGGCGATGTGGGATGATCCGGCTCGAACCGCGGCCAGCATCGCTACCTTTTCAGCCGCAGATGCAGCCGCACTCCCTCAGTATTTTGCAGATCTGGATGCGGTTTGCCACTGTCTTGAGGCCTGTATTGACTCTTGTCTTGATAGCGGGGCGAAATTATCGATCGACCAGTTGGAACAGGCATTCGCTACCGCCAGAATCAAACGACTCTTTGGCCCTTTTATAACCGGTAGCATTGCCAGTCTGATGGATCATTATTTTACCACGGACGAAATCAAGGCGGTCATTGGCTATACCGCCACCTTTGGCACCAATGCTGGCCCGCTGGATGCTGGCACTGCTTATGTGATGACGCATCATATGCTTGGTAATGTGACTGGCAGGCGTGGCCGAAGTGTTTATGTCCGTGGCGGCATGGGTGGTCTATCCAATGCGTTGGCAAGGGCCGCTAAACATTATGGCGCAACGCTTGTCAGCGGTACCAAAATTGCCAACATTATTACCCAAAACGGCAGTGCTACCGGCGTTGAAACGATCGATGGCCAGCGGTTTGACGCCCGCGCTGTCATTTCTAATGCGGATCCGAAAACCACCTATCTTGGCTTGGTGGGGCCGGCAAATCTTGATAGCAATTTTGTTGAGCGGATCAGTGCTATTGAGACAAATGGTGTGGCGATCAAGGTTAATTGCGCGCTGGATCAGTTGCCACGATTTAGCTGTCTTCCTGATGATATAACGCCGCCCCGTGTTAGTATTTGTCCCTCGCTTGCGTATGTCGAAACCGCGTGGCAGGCCGCACGGCACAAACAGTTACCAAGCCACCCCTATATGACTTTGCATATGCAATCGGCGATTGATCCAACGCTGGCGCCAGCTGGCAAGCATACGCTGACGTGCTATGCGCAGTTTTTCCCCTATGACCTGGATCCAGCCAGCGGCGGATGGGCACGTCAGGCGCAGCAGGCTGAACGCGTCGTGTTAGATACAGTAGCCGCCTTCGCCCCTGATATACGCGATGTAATGATCGGATGTGAAACTGTAACGCCGGTCGATTTGGAACGGGTGTTTGGGATGACTGGTGGGCATCAATTTCACGGCGATTTGATGCCCGGCAATTTATTTGATCAACGCGCTGCCACTGACCTAGCGTCAATTGACCGGCTATATCTTTGTGGGGCAGGGGCGCATCCCGGCGGCTGTGTTTGGGGCGCCCCTGCCGAACAGGCCGTGCGGCGGGTAAAGGCTGATCTTGGTTAACGTAAAGCGGAGCTTCCAATAAAAAAAGCGTAAACCGAAGTCAGCACGCCGTAAACATCCGTGATCACTTTTGCTTCCCTACCCTCAATTTTTAGGGTACTGATGAAGGCTAAGGCCAGTAAAAGAGACATGGAAACCATGGATGAATACCGGCGGTGATCATGGAGAGTGGTCATGAAATATGGTGATTTCAAAAAACTGACGTCAATCAAAACGCCGGCGGCATTCAAAGCCCATCTTGACAGCCTTGGCCTTGCCATGCCGTGCGATGAAACCATCGATCCAGCCGATTTATCACCATTGATGACGCCGGTTGATGTGGATGGCATGGCGATTGGCAATCGGATTACTGCCCAACCGATGGAAGGATGGGACTGCACAAACGACGGCGGCCCAACCGAGGCCACGTCACGGCGCTGGGCCAAATTTGGTCAAAGCGGCGCCAAACTGATTTTTGGTGGGGAAGCCGCCGCAGTTCGCCCCGACGGCCGGGCCAACCCCCGGCAACTAATCATCAGTGACACCACCAAGGGCGCGATTGCAGCCTTGCGCGAGACAGCGCGCCGCGCGCACATCGGCAGGATGGGCAATGACGCCGGCTGGATTACCGGCCTTCAACTGACGCATTCAGGCCGGTTTTGCAAACCGCATGATAATACCCGTTTTGAACCGGCGATCCTCTATCGCCACCCAATTTTGGATGCAAAATTTGGTACAAGCGCCACGCTTCCACTGATGAGCGACGACGATATCGCGCACTTGATCGATGATTATATCGCCGCCGCCCGGCTTGCCTATGATATCGGCTTTGACTTCGTTGATCTAAAACACTGTCATGGCTATATCGGTCATGAGTTTTTAAGCGCCAAGACCCGCCCCGGACCCTATGGCGGATCGCTTGAAAACCGGACCCGTTTCTTGGCTGACATTGTCGCTGGCATTCGTTCGGTTTGTCCGGCGTTAAAACTAGCGGTGCGGGTAAGTGCTCTTGATCTTATCGCCTTCAAAGCCGGACCACAGACTGATGATCAGACCGGCCCCGCAACGGGCATCGCTGTTGGCTACCCGAGCGACAAGCCCTATGACTACGGTTTTGGCACTGACCGTGATGACCCGACCCAGTTTGACATGACTGAGTTGTTTGAGTTGTTCGATATATTTACAAAATTGGGCATTAAACTGGTCAATGTGACTCTTGGCAGTCCTTACTATAACCCGCATATCGTGCGCCCTGCCGCCTATCCTCCCTCTGACGGTTATGCCAGCCCAGAAGACCCGCTTTTCGGCGTCATGCGCCATCTGGAGATTGTGCGCCAGATCAAAGCTGCCCGGCCGTCATTTCACGTTGTTGGGTCTGGTTACAGCTATTTACAGGAATATCTGCCGCATGTAGCGCAGGCGGTATTACGCGCCGGATGGACTGATTTTGTTGGGCTTGGCCGTATGATGCTCAGCTATCCGGACATCATGCTTGATGCGGTTGCTGGCCAGACTATGCAGCGCAAGAAATTCTGTCGCACATTTTCAGATTGCACCACAGCCCCGCGCAACGGGCTGGTGTCCGGCTGTTTCCCGCTGGATCCCTATTACAAAGAGTCAGATCAATTTGACGCCCTTGTCGCGATCAAAAAGGCAGCCAGCTAATGGCAGGTATAAACAGGCTTTGAAGCGATGCCATATGTGACTTTACCGACAAACGACAGGCAGTTGGAGCGCTTTGATCTAAGCCAGCCCCGCGATTTTCCTAAAATTGCGATGCAGCCGTTACCACGCATAGCCTATGCGGCAGCCCATGTTGTTGCCGACCCGCGTGTCATTCATGACCCCTTTATTGATACTGCAATTGACTGGGATAAAACGCTCGATTATCGGCGTTATTTGTGGGATTTGGGGCTTGGTGTGGCAGAAGCGATGGACACCGCCCAGCGGGGCATGGGATTGGACTGGCCTACATCGCTCGAATTGATTAAACGGTCGGTTGACGCCGCTCAAAATTTTGGGGGTGCCGCCCAATTGGCATGTGGCGCTGGCACCGATCATTTGCCTGCTGAAACATCATTGTCAATCGATGATGTGATTGGTGCCTATGATACGCAATGCGGGGCAGTCGAGGCGGTTGGCGGGCGGATCATTTTGATGGCAAGCCGGGCGCTGGCAGCCTGTGCCAAATCACCCGATGATTATGGCCGCGTTTATGATTATATTTTGGGGCAAGTTAACAGGCCGGTGATCATACATTGGCTTGGCGAGATGTTTGATCCGGCTTTGGCCGGCTATTGGGGCACCGATGAACCGATGGCGGCAATGGATGTTTGTCTTGATGTTCTTGCCGCCAATGCCGCAAAAATTGACGGTATTAAAATCTCGCTTTTGGACGATCATAAAGAAATCATCATGCGGCGACGGTTGCCTGACGGCATCCGGATGTATACAGGTGACGATTTTAATTATGCCGCTTTGATTGCTGGTGATACGGCCGGTCATTCCGACGCGCTACTTGGTATTTTCGATGCGATTGCCCCGGCCGCCAGTGCCGCCCTTGCCGCAATGGGCCGCGGTGACATGGATGGATATTTTGAGATTCTTGACCCGACTATCGCCCTGTCGCGCCACATTTTTAAGCCGCAGACGCGGTTTTATAAAACCGGTATTGTCTTTATGGCATACTTAAATGGGCATCAAGATCACTTTGTTATGGTTGGCGGGCAACAGGGCGCGCGCTCAGCACTCCATCTGGCAGAGTTGTTTCGCCTTGCCGATCAGGCTGGGCTGCTATCTGATCCTTACCGCGCCAGCGCCCGCATGGCGACGGTGATGGCAACATATGGTATCGAGGTCTGACCCCCTCCACCAAAGTCATTCTAAAATATTAGAGCTCTTTGGCAAATTCGTTTCAAATTTGTGTTGAGCATAGTTAAACGATTGTTAACAAGCATGCAAAAATAAGAAAATTGTTATAAACAGCATTGCCCTGATCCACCGATCAGTCGCAATCTTGGCTGGTTAAAAATGAAAAAGGGGAGGCTATAAATGCATGTTGGAATTCTGGGATTTGGCAAGATGGGCCGGGCCATTGCAGAACGGCTGATTGAAAGCGGACATCAAATCACGGCTTGGAACCGTACCTCTAGCAAAATTGATGCAGTTAATAATGTTACTGCCGTCGCTAGTCCAACGGCCCTCGCCAGTCAATGTGAAATCATCCTGTCGATATTGGCCAATGACACGGCGACCGAGGTAGCCTATCATGGCGACGACGGGCTGTGCACCGGTGGTCTGGCTGGCAACACAATCATTGAAATGTGTACCATGTCGCCGGAACGAGTAGGGGCCTTGGCCGACGCAGTTAAAGCTAAAGGCGGCGCTTTTGTTGAATGCCCGGTCGGTGGTACTGTTAAGCCGGCTCGTGATGGCGCGCTGCTTGGTATGGCAGCTGGTGAAAAGGCCGACTATGACCGGGTGCGTCCTCTTTTAGAGCAGCTGACACGTCGTGTTGACTATTTGGGCGCAGTCGGAAATGGCGCGGCCATGAAGCTGGCTATCAACCTGCCTTTGATGGTTTATTGGGGGGCACTTGGTGAGGCTGTTGGTCTTCTGGGCAACCGTGGAATTCCCGATGAGCAGGCCTTTGATATTCTGACTGACAGTTCTGGGGCTATCGGACCGGCAAAAATGCGCCAAGCACCGATTATTGAATTACTTAAAACCGGCACATCGGGTGTTTCAAATTTTGCAATCGATCAAGCATTGAAAGACATGTCATTGATGGTTGCGCTGGCGCGCACCGAAGCTATTGACAGCCCCATCATCAACGCCGCTCAAACTACGGCGCAAGAGTCGGCTGATGGCGGGTGGGGGAGTAAAGACATCTCTCTGCTGGCCGCGTGGCGTAAACACAAAGCGTCCTAAAAGGCCCCTTTCTGGGACCTTTTTTGCTTTATATAAGTTACTTAATTACTAACTAACGTTAACTGTAAAAACACCCCTTCCAAAGGCTCGGGCGTCGTGGGCCGTGATCCGTGTTGCGCGGCCCGCGGAACTATGTCGATGTTATTTGATGAAGCTTTCTGGGGCCTTACCTTCGGTGTTAAAATAATGTCACAAATTTGTTGCGTTTAGCTCCGTAAGCATTCTAGCCTGCTGGCTGGGAGGTTCGATGCAGGATGATGTGATTATTGTGGGCGGTGGCCATAATGGCTTGATCGCGGCTGCCTATCTTGCCAAGGCCGGACTGCGAGTGCGGCTGTTTGAGGCTAGGCCGATATTTGGTGGCGCTTGTGTAACCGAAGAAATTGCTGGCCATCCGGGTTTTAAAATATCCACCGGTGCTGCTCAGATCGGTAATCTGAAACCCCAGATCATCGCTGACCTTGACCTGCGCAGATATGGCTTTGCCTTGTTGACGCCTGATCCGCTTAGTGTTTTTCCATTTCCTGACGGACGCTATCTGGCGATGTGGGATGATCCGGCTCGAACCGCGGCCAGCATCGCTACCTTTTCAGCCGCAGATGCAGCCGCACTCCCTCAGTATTTTGCAGATCTGGATGCGGTTTGCCACTGTCTTGAGGCCTGTATTGACTCTTGTCTTGATAGCGGGGCGAAATTATCGATCGACCAGTTGGAACAGGCATTCGCTACCGCCAGAATCAAACGACTCTTTGGCCCTTTTATAACCGGTAGCATTGCCAGTCTGATGGATCATTATTTTACCACGGACGAAATCAAGGCGGTCATTGGCTATACCGCCACCTTTGGCACCAATGCTGGCCCGCTGGATGCTGGCACTGCTTATGTGATGACGCATCATATGCTTGGTAATGTGACTGGCAGGCGTGGCCGAAGTGTTTATGTCCGTGGCGGCATGGGTGGTCTATCCAATGCGTTGGCAAGGGCCGCTAAACATTATGGCGCAACGCTTGTCAGCGGTACCAAAATTGCCAACATTATTACCCAAAACGGCAGTGCTACCGGCGTTGAAACGATCGATGGCCAGCGGTTTGACGCCCGCGCTGTCATTTCTAATGCGGATCCGAAAACCACCTATCTTGGCTTGGTGGGGCCGGCAAATCTTGATAGCAATTTTGTTGAGCGGATCAGTGCTATTGAGACAAATGGTGTGGCGATCAAGGTTAATTGCGCGCTGGATCAGTTGCCACGATTTAGCTGTCTTCCTGATGATATAACGCCGCCCCGTGTTAGTATTTGTCCCTCGCTTGCGTATGTCGAAACCGCGTGGCAGGCCGCACGGCACAAACAGTTACCAAGCCACCCCTATATGACTTTGCATATGCAATCGGCGATTGATCCAACGCTGGCGCCAGCTGGCAAGCATACGCTGACGTGCTATGCGCAGTTTTTCCCCTATGACCTGGATCCAGCCAGCGGCGGATGGGCACGTCAGGCGCAGCAGGCTGAACGCGTCGTGTTAGATACAGTAGCCGCCTTCGCCCCTGATATACGCGATGTAATGATCGGATGTGAAACTGTAACGCCGGTCGATTTGGAACGGGTGTTTGGGATGACTGGTGGGCATCAATTTCACGGCGATTTGATGCCCGGCAATTTATTTGATCAACGCGCTGCCACTGACCTAGCGTCAATTGACCGGCTATATCTTTGTGGGGCAGGGGCGCATCCCGGCGGCTGTGTTTGGGGCGCCCCTGCCGAACAGGCCGTGCGGCGGGTAAAGGCTGATCTTGGTTAACGTAAAGCGGAGCTTCC
>Ga0181603_10002907_pt1 | contig 13243 bp, 10 predicted proteins | sample 041ome_13_FD_148633 | JGI IMG/M metagenome (GOLD analysis project Ga0181603, IMG submission 148633) | Coastal salt marsh microbial communities from the Groves Creek Marsh, Skidaway Island, Georgia - 041409US metaG (spades assembly) | ecosystem: Environmental > Aquatic > Marine > Intertidal zone...
TCGACATTTTTACCGCACGTACTCGTATAAAAAAAAAGCGCCGTTTGCTTTCTTCTTCCCGTTTAATAAAAAGCCAACGAAGGCTCTTGGTTTCTCTCACTTATCTCGCGGGGTTCCACTCTTTGTGAGTAGTGATATTTATGTGTGAGCTTATATTACGTAAAGCGTAAAGCGTTTGATATCTCTGAAGTACGTTTTGTGGAAATTTTTGTTTTCTTTTTCTTTGCGTTTGTCGTTCGTTGCGCTCGAAAAACTAACAACAACACCAAAAAATATAAATTCACGTGCGTGGTACATAATATACAAAACAAAAAGCTATATCACACTATGTGTACTAAATCTATCCGATCGCGCGCTAGCTACATTTTTTCCTCTAAACTCTTCCTGGCGATCTCTAAATCTCTCGCGAACTCGTAAAACTGCGGCAGCGTCAGCTCCATCGCGATGATCTCTTTTTTATGTGCTTCTTCTTTTTTTCTTCCGTTATTATTTTCGCTGACATTTTCGTCGGCGACAAATGATGATGAGTCGTCGTTGTTTTTCAACACCACCAACTTGAGGTTGACTCTCGACGCGCCCTCTTGGTTGAACGCTTTCGAGTGGTCGATCGCGTTCGCGGATGCGGCGCTGGTGACGGAGAAGGACCAGTCCGCGCGGATGAGTTTGGTTTTAGACATTTACCGCGCGGCTCGAGCTTGAAAGTGTGGGGAGTACAAAACTCGAGAGGAGAGTTGTGGGGAAAAACTGTAATAAAATCAATACACACTAACACACACAAAGGGAAGGATCACACTCCTCGAGAAAAAACACAGATCCCGATCGATCCATGTCGCAAAAAAATAAAAGCAGTCTCCCCCCTCCCGCCTTACTATTACCCCCCTTGCCTTTTAGATTTAAAGCCTTTATAAAAGGCATTGATTTCATCCACCCCTTCGTGGGGGCGGGAGCGCGTGTCTACACCCTAAAACCTGGCAATACGTGCATTTAAAACCCTACACTTCCTCTTTTCCTCTCGTTTCTTCTTCCTGTACTCGATGTAATATCCTACATAAAAAACAGTACATCGCCGCATGTCGACGACGACGACGCCATCCAGAAGTCACCAGTGCTGCTACTCTTCGTTCTCTTCTTCTTCTTCTTTCGCCGACAAAAGAAGAAGGAGAAAAATAGGGAGCAAAAGACGTTGCAAAACCGATACCATCTCTGCATTGGAAAGAAATCAGCGAGTAGGCGATACCGACGTTTCGATATGTGACGTCACGCTCGGGACGATGACGTTCGGGAATCAAAACACGGAGAATGAAGCGCACGAGCAACTCAATTTTGCGGTGAAGGAATTCGGAGTGAATTCTATAGACACGGCGGAAATGTACGCGGTCCCAGCAGATCCGAAAACGCAAGGCAAAACAGACGAGTACATCGGGTCGTGGTTGAAACATCAAAAGCGAGAGGAGATTGTTTTGATGACGAAAGTGGCCGGGAGGAGTCAAATGACTTTGAAAGGAAGAAACCCAAACGAAGAGAACAGATTAACCGCGAAGCAGATGGAGAGGTCGGTCGAGTGTTCGTTGGAGAGGCTGAAGACGGATTTCATCGACGTCCTTCAGTTACATTGGCCGGACAGATACGTTTCGCTATTCGGAGGCGTGCCGTACGAACGAACGAGCGAACGCGACGACGACGTTTCGTTCGAAGAACAAGCTGAGTGCATGTATAGACTGATTAAAAGCGGGAAGGTCAGATACTTCGGAACGTCGAATGAAACCGCGTTTGGCGTGTGCGAGTTTGGAGCGTTGGCGAAATATAAACACGAATCCTGCCCGAAGATGCAAACGATACAAAACGGGTACAATTTACTCCAGCGAATCGCGTTCGAAACCGATTTAAACGAAGCATGCTCGCCGAAGAATCACAACGTCAGCTTCTTAGCCTATTCTCCGTTAGCCGGCGGCGCGTTAACCGGGAAATATTTAAACGCCAAAGAACCGCCGAAAAACAGTCGATTTACGCTCTTCCCTGGATACATGGCGAGATTCAACGAACCGCGATTGAAAGACTGCTTGACGGAATACCAAACCTTAGCGCGCGAAAGTGGCACGACGTTGACCGATTTATCCTTGCGTTTCGTTCGCGACCGCGATTTCGTCTGTTCGAGCATCATCGGCGCGACGACCATGCCTCAATTGAAGGAAAATTTGGAAGCGTACACCCAACCGCCTCTCGGCGAAGACGTGAACAAAGAAATCGAGAGAATATATAGAAAGTATAGAGATCCCGCGCAAACCATGAACGTTTGATATTATGTATTTTAGCATTAACACTCGCGCGCGCGAAAATGACGATATACAATACGATATAATACGCCAGACGACACGACGACTTTTTTTTACGAAAGTATTAATTTTTCTCACAATCCTCATTTTTTAACTTTTGGAAACGCGCGCGTTGTTCATGGTCGCGAGAGTGTCAGCTTTTTTTCCACGTTTCCGTGTATTTTGTGGGGACCGTGAGGCCTGCTGGAAGAGAAGAGAGAGACGAAAAAGTAACAAAAACGCGTGTGGTTTTGTAACGCTGCACAACCCTAAATAGCACTACAAAAAGACCGAGAGAAAGGAGAGCGTTATAAGTTCTCCTTTTTCAGTGCGTTATTTTTTCTAATAATTACTATCGGATGTCCAACTCGAGAGGGGTGCCTGATGTCGCACCCGGAAGAGGAGAAGAAGAAGAGATTGAATTGGCAGATCGGCAGAACCCTTTCGTCGTCGTCGTCGCGGAGGAATCGGTGCGAAGGACGGTGGAGGACGCGATTTATCCGAGCTACCATCGAAACGAAGACGACGACGAAGGCGGGGAGAGGAATGATTTTATTAAAAAGCCACCAGAGGAATCCTCGAAGGAACAAACTCCTCCGAAAGCAATCGACGAGGACGAGATAGACGATTACGCGAGACAGTTAGGCGCGAGCTCGACTTTTTTTTGTCCAGTCAGTCTTGAGTTGTTGAAAGACCCGGTGGTGGTGAGAACTGGCCAAACGTACGAGCGATCGAGCGTGGAAGATTGGATTCAGAGAGGTGGAAAGACGTGTCCGGCGACTGGGCAGCCGCTGGCGGAGGCGAACGAGTCAATAGTGAGAATGGCGCCAAACTTTGCGCTGAGAAGTGCCATACAAGAGTGGGCGAAGAGAACGTGCCCGGAAATTTTGAACGAGAAAGGGGACGTGAGAGGTTTGAAAGGTTCGCCGGTGGTTGGGATGACCGAGATGCGATTAGTGAGCTCGGCGGAGTTGAGAGATATCGAATCGAGCACGGCGCCGCCGGTCATTGGTCGTCGCGGAGATACTCTCAACGATGCGAGTGGCACCGCGTCTACGTCGAGGAGGTCGAATATTGTTCGCCGGATGATGAGCCTGTCGAGCGCGGTGCCGACCTTTATCGCAAACGTGAACAGGGAAGTTTTGAGGACGCAACACTTTGTAAATCAAACGCAACGACGCGTTTTCGATGCAATCGACGGGAGACGGAACGCACGAAGTAACGGCACCAACGATAGTAGCGCGAGCGATAACAGTAGAAGCAATAATAGAAGCAGCGATAATAACACTCAGCAACGAAACGGCGGGGGCTACTGGATGCAAAACGAGGATATTCCTCCAGAATTGCCGTCGACGTACCGATCAATACAAAGCGGACCTCCCATTCGACGAGGCGACTCGTGGTTCTACCCGGTGCAGCCTTCTCGAGACGAAGCAGCGTTCCACGAGCGCAACAATTTTGGATTTAGAAATCCGCAAACGCACCAAAACTGGATCGAAATAAGACACGACGGCGACGCGGTCGAAACCGCCGTGGCGTACAGAGTGAGTCTGAGATTGCTTCCGGTCATGCGAAACCAACAAAGCGTTCGATGGGTATTCCTCTTCGCCATGTTACTTTCGATGATGTACGGCGTTCAGATCGTTTTTTGCAACTCAGCGTCTTGGTCCACCAACGGTAACGCGTTCGTAGGACCGTCAAAGTTTGATATGGCCAAATCGACGTGCATAGCCGGAAATCTAGGTTGGTTAGTCACGGAGAAGACCGAAATTTGGCGCTTGTTCACGTCCGTCTTCGCCGTCGGGAACGTGGTGACGTTTGTTATCACTTTACTCGCTCTCCTGTTCCTCGCGGCTCCTATCGAGAGAAATATCGGAGGATACATCGCCATACCGCTCTTTTGTGGCCCGTTTGTGGGCATACTAGCGTCCACGTACTTCTTGAACGACCACGTCACCACCGGCGGGTTATCAGCCATCGCCGCCATCCTTCCGCTTTGCTACGCGGATTACTGGAAAACGAAGGAGTTGTCCTTCATACATTGTTTCGGTTTCGCGATATTCCTCACCGTCGCGTTGTTTGGCTACTCCCCGTTTACCGATAATCTGACTCAAATATTTGCGTTCCTCTTCGGAGCGGCTGCAACGGGAATATATTACAGTCCAGAACGACCGTCGTTTACCTCGGAGCAAGTCAAAAGCGCGCAAACCGGCTTCGCCATCCTCCTCGGATTCATATTCGTGCTCCCATTTCTCCTTCTGTGCGTGGGTAGCCCGATGAAATCGGGAGGGTCGGACACGAATAGCGTCATCGACGGCTTCACGTGCATGCCCTCGGAAATGATGGGTTCGTGTCTAGACGACGTGTTGACTTGGAAAGAATACTACGGGATACAAAATCCGCCCGCGCCACACAGTCCTCCACCACCCCCGCCGCCGCCACCACCACCGTCGCCGCCGCCGTCGTGATGCTAGTATCATGCGCGCATTTGTAATATTAATAAAAGCATTCTCACAACAAATATGTCATTTTGTTGACCCCCCTTTTCCCCAAAGAACCTTGTTTTTTGACCAGCGCTTTCGCGCGGATAAGAATCACGCGCGACGCGGTGCACGCGGTAAAAAGTACTCTGCATAACACTTTTATCGAAAATGAACGCTAGAACCAAAGCGGAAGAGGAAGAAGAAGAGCGGCGCTTCCAAGCGCAAATCGAAGAAGCGCTGGAGAAATCTCTGCGGGAAACTTCGGAGCAAGAGAAAGAACCGTACGTGGAAGATCACCTGCCGGTGGATATAACGATCGACAGAGCGAAAGGACGGTTTATGGGGGAAGTGGATGCGGTGAGCACTGGGAGCGTATTTCAGGCGTTGAATGATACAGATACGAGTTTTACTAATAGTGGTCCTGAGGCGAGGAAATCTTCAAACGGCAACAACAACAACGACAACAACGCGTATAATATCTTAAAACACATGGACGTATTCAAGGTGTATTGGCAAGCGTATCCAAACTCGCTATCCGGAGGCGCGTATAAAGCGGACGTGTACGATAAGGACGATCAGACGATGACGTCCGTGCGATTGGCGCCGGTGGTGAAGCGATGTAAAAATTGGACAAGAAGAGAAGGGTCGCTGACGGAAGAAGAGCACGAATTGACCGAGGGGGAGAGACGAGAGATTTGCAAAGCGAAAGTGGAGTATTTCAGGGAGCTTAAGAAAGAGTGGAAGAAGAAAAGTGGTGGTGGTGGCGAAGAAGAAGAAGAGGAGAAGGTTTTCAAGTTCGGGGTAGCACATCCAACAACGAAAGAAGCGCACGAGTTTCGATATTCCCCCTCGAGCGGCAAAGATTTGGAGGAAAATGTAAAAGCGTTTCTCATTCGGCATAAGTTTCCCAACGATAAGATCGAAAAGTACGCGGCGAAAATTGTCAAGAAAACGCAAGTTGTCATCGCTGAGAAGAACGCAGAGCCGGCGCGAGCACGACCAGAAATTAAGATTCCGTCGGAAGAGGAGAGAAAAAGAATCGAAGAGCTGTTATGGCCAGGAAGCGCTGTTGCTGTCATTCCTACCGCTACCGCAACTACAACTGCTACCACTAAAGCCACTGCTACCACTAAGGCCACTGCTACCACTAAGGCCACTGCTACCACTACGGCCACTGCTACTACTATTAGTATGACCCAAAGAAAGCCTTCATTACAAGCGAGAGAAAGGAAAGCACCGTCGGAGACGACAACCACAAAACCCCCTCTCATGAAAGAGACTACAACCAACAAAACCAACAACACTGCCAAAAATAAGGATTTGGTAGCAACGACGCTTGCGTCGACCCCCCTTACTTTTTCTTTCACCGCTACGGATAAAGAATTGCTCGTGTTTATGGTGAAAGAAACGCAAAAGTTGAATCGGAATGGGAATAACAGTTTTAAACAATTTCTTGAACAGAGCACCTCTTTGAAAGATCAAATGAAAAGGACGCTGGATCCGAGGAGACACGATTGGAAAACTCTGAGTGAGTATGCGCATAAGTGTTTGCAGGAATCGCGCATAACTAACTTGCTTCAAAAGTATCTCAGTACCGGTGCCGGTGCTGAGAAAAATGAGAAAAACAAAAATACAAGCACAGGAGACGCATCTGCAGTTTTTGAAAAGACAACGTCAACAGCGCCAAAGTCGCCGACGAAGATGAGCAGGAAGGAACAGCACCACCTGATGCAGCAACAACAATCCAAGAGCATGCATGAAACGCTTTTTGGGAATGCGCAACCTCGAGGGAAACACCCTCCAACAAACTTTGATTCGAGCGAGTCCACCTTTTCTGATCTGGGACCTCGACAACAAACACCAGAGGAGCAGATTCAAGGACAACAAATGCATGTCACTCACCGTGGTGGTATCGAATCTCCGCGGTCTCCACGAAGACAAAATCATCAGATTTCAAACGCGCAACCATCAAGCGATGATTTCACCATAGCCGAGTTGAGGGAAGAAATTGAAATCTTGAACCGGGAGAAAAACGTCTTGGAACTGGAAAATAACCATTTGAAGAGCGAGAACTTCAATCTGCTCAGAGAGAATGAAAAATTGAAACGCAACAACGAGCGATTGCTCAAAGTTCAAGATACGATGGTAAACTTGCAACAAAAGCAGCAACAGCCACAACAACAAAATCTAAAACCGTCGGTATGGGGTCAACACTTAACCTCTATTCCATCTGCCGACGACAGTTCATCGCTCTCCTCGTATACCACTAATAACGGATTCGGGAGCAATGAAGCCCAAACGGGAGACGCATTCGAAAAGAACGAGTGGTTAGACAGTTTACTTAATGAGGAATCGACATCACAACGTCGTTCCGCCACGAGTATACCTCCGGGTTTTCAAAACTCCATTCATACCCCAGATAATGTCGAAGGACTCGGAGGCGCGTACAAGAAAACACTGAACGGATGGGGGCAACCCCCGTAAAACGTTATTTATAACTAATAACAAAGACTACTCCAAGTACCAGGTACCTACTTTACAAACATTAATTGATACATATCTTTCCCAGTTCCTCTCTCCATGCGCGCAGTTGAAAACTTTACTCACTGCACTTTAACACGTCAATCTTCATCGGCTTTTGCGACGGGTACGAACCGATAGCCGCCATGATCGTATCGAATTTTTCGCCTTGCACTTGCAAACGAATCATTTCCTCTCCCGATCCTACCGAAACGCCTCCGTAATCTTGAACGCGAGTTTTGATTTGCGCCGATATCGCTAAGATTTTATCTCCCGCCTGAATCAACTTCGTTTTAGCGCAATTGCCTTCTGGGACAACCTCGACTACTACAATTCCTCCCAAACCATCTTCTTCCAAAATCAATCCTAATGGCTTTCGTACTTCCACTGAGACGCGACTGCAATTCGCTGGAATATTCGCATCCTCTCCTTCTGACGATTTTACGACCATTATTTTATCGCTTCTGTTCTGTCCCTGCACACCGGTAACGATGCGCGATGAAAATGCGTATCTTTTTCTCTCCGAATGATTTTTCAAAGAAGAAGAAGAAGAACACGTAGCCGAGGACGAAGAAGTCACGCGCTGCTGATGGTATTGCGCAAACATTTTAACAACGCGAAAGATGATTTCGTTTCAATCTCGCTCGCGAAAGAATAAATAGGAAAGTAATGCGTGTGCGTGTGCGGTTTCTAATCAAACGCGCGCGCGTGTAAAAATAGTCAAGCATTTTTTTCACACACAAAAATAAATTAATAATAATATTAATTGAATGAGATCTCGGATGGTTTCATAAAACCAGCGTCCGATACGCATCGCACGCTGCACAAACCGTCGCTGCGAATCTCAACTCTCGTTATGGAGCCATTGTATAAACTAAACCGCAACCAAGCTTCTGGAGGGAGTTGCAACAATCGAAGGAGAGAGTATCGAATGACGTTTCCATGGCAGACCACGATTTCGTGGGTTTCTTCTTGCGCAGCGGGAGGAGAAGCGGGTTTCGCCGCCGCTTTTTTTACCGCTTTTGGTGCGGTCACTTTCTCTTCTGCTGCTGCATTCTTCGTTCTCTTCGTCTCGGTTTTTATCTCTTCTTTCGCATTCGGTATCGACTCGTTCTCTTTATCCTTCGATGCGCTCGGTTTCTTTGCTTTTGGGCGATGGAAGAGCCAGCGAAACCCAGCTTCGATTCGCACGCCGTCTTTCCAGTACTCGGCTTCCGATGGTCCACCGTAAGGCGTCCAAGTGTCTGGTTCAGGCCGAGTAGGGCCGCCTTCTCGTAATAAATCGGTTTTTTCTATCGTTTCAATCTCTTTAAAGTACTCGTCGCGTATGATTTGCGCGGTTTCCTCCGCTCGAGTCATCGTCGAGGAAATGATTCGTTTAGGAGTTGTGCCTTTGGGTATGATATCCCGAAGGCGTTTACCGGCTAACGAGGCTTGCCTCTTCCCTAAATCTGTCAAAGTGTGCTTTGCATCGTCTTTACCTTTCTGATTGAATTGCCCGTGTCGCACTAAATGAATGACGCGCGTGGATGTCGTTGATGTCGTCTGCTCGTTCGAGTGCAGTCGATCCCAGTTGTAATCCCACATTGTTGTTCTTTTGCTACTACTATTCATATTTCCATTTTCTTTCGTTACATTTCGCACGATGTTCTTGTTTTCGATCGCGCCTTCGCTCGAAGCTAACGTCGCCGTGGCGGCGAGAGCAGCGCACGCTGCCATTGACGTGTGCAATGTCGTGCGAAACGCTCTGTGCATCATTGTCACTCCTGTGATTTTAATGTAGTAAAAAAAGAACGAATACGATCGATGAGTACGAGGGTGGAGTTTTGAACGAAATCCACAAACACAAGTGATTGTTTTTCTCGATGAAATGATCCGCTTCTGTTTTGAACGCGATTTATCGATATCTCAGAGAGTATGGTCGTATATTCGTCCACATTGGGTGTTCGGAAAAGTTTTTGAGTTCTGTATATTTTATTCTTCACGGATATCTCGATCAATCGCGTTCAATAATCATTAACTTCCTCATCATCAAGCAAACAATCAAGCCCCGGTGCGCGTGCAATACTTTTAAAAAAGCAAGATCGTTTCATATATGCGTCAGTTCGCATCAGGTATGTAATCCTCAGCGTGCCAGGCACTCAGAGTAGGATTGTTCATAAAAGGTTTTTCGTCACCCGCATACGTAAACGCGCGTGCCATCACGCACACAGAGCCAAAAGCAAATACGAAAACAAATACGAATGTACCAGAAGCTCTAGGGATGAGACGTTACTGACAAACGAATAAACCGCTTTACTTAAGGGTTATTTTATGGACGCGGAATGGCTCAGGTTTGAATTTTTTGCACGAATGCGGTCAAACTCGAGTAAAGTGAAGCGCCCAAAAACGATAGCAACGATGAAGAATAACAACAACAGCGACAAAGAAAGAAGTCTCCATTCTCGAAATGTTTAGTTTCATGCTTATAGACCCTGAACAAGTCCGCAATCAAGTGAACTATGCCTTGAGATTATCTTTCATCGACTTCATTTTTTTCTTTGCAACGAGAACTCGCACAAACACACGCCGCGAAGCGAATAAAATTCTACGCATACACACGCGCATACATGATGAAATCAGGTTTCAAATGTTCTTCTCATAGCTTGCGCTCCGAAGGTGTCCTAAGATATTTTTTTGGAAATCATCATCTTTCATGCATGTGCACGTGTGTATATTGCGTCTTTGTGTCCGTCGAGTCGTTGTTCTCCTTCATCCAAAAGAAAAGAGAGTCTCGTACCTCCTGCGACGGAGAAGAAGAAGAAGAAGCGCGTCAGTATCCAACAAGAACAAGAGAACGAATCACCAGAGAGAAGAAGAAGAAGAAGAAGAAATGCACGCGCGCACGCCTCGGATTAACGAGATTCACAAGTTTTGATAATCAGATTATTAAGTCAGATGGTACGGACAAGTGTGCTTCCTCATTGGCGTCGCGCGCGAGAGAGAGCTCCTTCTCTCTATTTTCATCACCCTTTTCCCTCTCTTTCCAATCAACGAGAAGAAAAAGAAAAATGTCCAACGAAGACCGGGCGACAACGGGAGCGAACAATAGCTCCCAACAGAAGCGCTTAGAGGCGTATCGTTCGTGTCCATCTAGGCGGCGGTTAGCGCTGTCAAAGCCACGGGTTTGAAAGGCTTGACAGAGACTCTAATGACGCACCCGCCAAATACAAAAAGTATGATGCGTGAGAGAGAGAAAAAAGTAGTTGCGCGATGCGCTTTTTGCTCTCTCTCCGCTCTCAATCGGAAGAGAGAGGAAGAGAGAAAGAAGAATGCGCGCGAGACGAGACGAAAAACAACGCGGAGGAAGAAAGCCGTCGTCCACAAAAATGAAAAAAGAAGGAACATCTCGCGCACCTCTCTCGCTTCGATCTCGATATCGATATCGATATCGATGATGATGATGATGATGCGTGTATCAGTTTACTATTATTAGAATAATGAAGAAAAAATGGTGCACTTTTGGGTAAAAAAGTCCGTCTCTTTTTGGCGGCGGTCTCTCCATTCTTTTCGCGCGGTACAAAGAAACACACTTACACAGAAAGACACACATCACAAAACCCGTGAAAATGAGCGAAGAAGAAGAAGCAGCCACCACCACCACCGCGGCGAACGACAGATTGCGAATCGAAACAACCTTGGAAGCGACGAACGCGTACACGGGTCCGTTGGACGTCGACGTCGGGAACCTCCTCGTCTCGGAGACGACGAGCGTTTTGGAGCGCGAGAAATTCAGCCTGGAACACGGCGTGAGTTACGAGGAGAGGAACGAGAACGTGCGAGCGCACGCGAGAGACGTTTTGCAGAGATTGGTGGGCGATTTGTTCGCGCTGCCTTCGGAATCGGACGTGAACGGACGGTTCGCGCTTTTGCCACCCGGTACGACGAAATTTCCGAGGAGTTTGCCTTTACCTTCGCTGACTAAACCGAAGACGAAGTGGGAGCAATTCGCGGAGGAGAAAGGGATCAAGAAGAGAAAGAGGAGCAAGATGGTGTTCGACGAGCAGCAAGACGAGTGGAAGAGGAGGCACGGGTACGATAGGGCGAACGATTCGACGAAGATTGCCATCGTCGAGGCAAAACTTTCGAGCCGAGCGGGCGAGACGGAGGATCCGTTTTTGAAGGAGAGGAAAGATAAGAAAGCGAGAGTGGAGAAGAACGAGATGCAGAGGAGACGGAATCTAGGGGAGCAGGTGAAAACGAAAGGTATGGAAGCGTTACCGGCGACGTTGAGGTTAGCGATTGGCAATACTAACAATAATAGTAATAGCAATAGTAAGAAAGGAGGAGGAGGTTCGGCCGATCGGGTCGGCGCGAAGAGTTTGAAGAGTAAACAGTTGGTCAAAGACGTGCAATATAAAGTGGCGACGTCGACTGCGAGCGTTGGAAAGTTTAACGCGCCAATTCCTGGCGACGAAAAGATCAAAGCCAGAGGTAAACGACGATCGTTTGCGAGCAACACGGCAAACACCAAGTCGAAAGAGAAAGCGTTTGTCGAGAAACTCATCCAACGCGAAAAAATGAAAAAGACGAGCGAAGGCGTGGACGTGGGATTAGCGGCGAGAAAGATGCAAAAAGAGCAAGAGATGGAGAAGAGAGAAGGGAAAAAGCAGAAACTAAGAGGAGGAGGAGGAGGAGGAGGTAAGAAGAAGAAATAAGTTTATGTATGTAGAGTCGATTCTTCCTTTTCCTCTTCTTCTTCCTCTTCCTCTTCCTCGATGTCGATGGAGAGGAGAACGCGCGCGAGATTTTCCTTTGATTTTTGCAGCGGGTCGTGTAAGAGCGCCGTCCATTCGTTGCGACGACAACGGTACGTCGAATGGCACGAAAGAAGTATCGATAATCGCGGGAAGGTGCAGATGAAGCGTAAGAGAATGAAGCGAGTATTTATATGTGTTGATCCTGAAATAGAATCTTCAGCGCACGATTCGGCGTGGGCGGACGACCAGATTTTCTTTTTGCAGGCGAAGGTTGAGGACATTCGCGCGGTAGAATTGATACCGACAGGTATTTTTAGAAGTATCATCGCCGCGCCGGAGTGCCGCGTGTACAGCCGCCAGAGAAGTTCGCACGACAAGAAGTTGCGCGATGAGCTCGGCGACGAGGAGGCGGAGAAAATTTTAAAGATGGAAATTTTAGAAAGCAACAAGCAAGTGCGCGCGATCGTTGACATCGCGAACCATTTAATGGTGCCGTGCTGGATAGAGAACCCGTTGGGGGATCGCGTGCATTCGCTCTGGAACGAATACTACCCGTTCATGTCGTTCGATTACCGAATCCACAAAATTACGTACTGCGCATATGGGAGGAAATTTCAAAAGCCGACGGCGATAATGACAAATCTTGGATCGATAAAATTGAATCCGCCGTGTCTCGGCGAGACGAAGTGTGAATACAAGAAGCTGCACGATAATCACGAAGAATTCTGCGGTTATGACGGCGTGCCTCGGGAAATAAGCAAGTTACATCCGCCGTCGTTGGTGACGTCGTTGGACGAGCAAATGGAAGACGATTTCTACGGTTGGATCAATGAGATTTTATTCCTACGATAGCATTGATGTGGTGGCCTAAATCCTCAGAGAAGTCTCCTGGGACTATATCACATCCCATGCGTTTATGAGCTTTCATACTTGTCTCTCGTCTCTTTCTCTCTTTTTCACTCTCGTCTCTCTCGTTCCATTCGTCGCTTCATCATCAACGCTCCCGTGCTACTCGTAATCCTTCATCACGTCAAAGCAAACGCACTGAACGGATTTAAACCCCTTCTTTTCTCTCGGCACTTTCTTTTTGTTTCCTCTTTTTCGTCTTTCTCTCGTCCTCACCTCCCGGTGTTTTGGGGTTGTTCGTTTGTTGTCCTCTTTCTTTTCCCAAAAACAACTCTTCTTCTTC
>Ga0181603_10002909_pt1 | contig 13235 bp, 9 predicted proteins | sample 041ome_13_FD_148633 | JGI IMG/M metagenome (GOLD analysis project Ga0181603, IMG submission 148633) | Coastal salt marsh microbial communities from the Groves Creek Marsh, Skidaway Island, Georgia - 041409US metaG (spades assembly) | ecosystem: Environmental > Aquatic > Marine > Intertidal zone...
GAGGCCCCTCCTCTTGTAATACAAAAATCAGTTTTATTTAGAATATTAAAAAAATTTTCCTGATATGAAAAAACATAACAATCAATATTGTTTTTAAAATAAAAATCTTTTAACTTTTCAACATTTAGTTCACTTGTTTGATGGATTACCTTAATTGGAAAACTTTTAGATATTTCATTAAATGACTCTTTAATTTCAAAATCAAATATATTTGCCCCTTGACTTCCCCCTATAACTAAAAAATTAAATTTATCTTTTTTTATATTATTATTTAATTTTTCATAAAACATAGGCCTTACTAAAGGTTTTATTAAAACTATTTGTTTTAAAAATTTGCTAGGAAAATTTTTTATAGAATTCGTATAACAAAATATTTTTTCACTAAATTGCAAAAAAAAATTGTTAGCTCTACCTAAGATCATATTTGGCTCTAATAAAAAAATTTTAATTGAAAGAATCTTTGCAGCCAAACATAATGGAAGAGACATATACCCACCTGTTGAAACCAACATATCAATTTGATTTTTTTTTAAAACAAATAATGATTTAACTGTTAAATAGAATATCTTTATTAAATTAAGAGGCAATAAATAAAGATTATTCAATTTTGGAGTATAGATTTTAATCTTTTTATTTGCTACATCTTTTAAATATTTTTCTCCTCGTTTATCAGTGGAAATAATTACTTCAAAATTATAATTTAAATGATCTATTAAAACCTTTGCAGGTATAACATGTCCACCTGACCCACCTGTAGAAATTAAAATTTTTTTTTTCATTCAGGTTAATTAAATTTTCTTTTTGTTAAATTTAAAATTATTCCAGATATAATTGAAATACTTAAAATAGAAGAACCGCCATAGCTTAAAAAAGGTAAAGTCATTCCTGTTGTTGGAAAAAGTCTAATATTTACACCTATATGAATTATAGCTTGCATTAATATTAAGCTGGAACATCCAACCAAAATTAATTTATATCGCTCCTCTTGAATTGTTAAAATTCTTTTAAAAACTGTATAAATGAAAGTTAAAAATAATATTATTATTAACATTATAGCAATTACACCGAACTCTTCTGAAATGACTGAAATAATATAATCTGTATGGGCTTCAGGCACTTTATTTTTTAAAGTTCCTTCTCCTATACCTTTTCCAAAAAAACCCCCACTAGTAATCGAGTCCAAAGCTTTATCTGATTGAAAATTGTGTGTTCCGCTTTCTTGATCAAAAAATGATAAAATCCTGGACTTAATATAACTAAATTTAGATACAAACATCACTAAATAAACCAGAAAGATTAGGGCAGAACTTGAAAATATAGATAAAAATAAAATATTTACACCTGAAGTGAAAATCAAAACAGACCAAGTAAATAAAATTAATAAGGTCTGACCAATGTCAGGCTGAATAAATAACAAACCAGAAATTAATAGTGTAGTCAAAAAAGAAAATATATATTTTAAATTAATATTAATTCGTTTTTCTGTACTTAATATTGTTGCTAAAAAAATTATAAAAAAGGGTTTCAATAACTCTATTGGTTGAAATCTTGGTAAAATAAATAGATCAATCCATCTTTTTGATCCTTTCACTTCAACTCCAATTAAAGGTACTAAAAACAAAGATATTAAAATTATAAAAAAAAATATTAAAGAAAATTTTAATAAGCTAATTGAGTCCATTATTGATAATAAAATAATTATTGTCATTCCTAAAAATATATAAATAAAATGCTTAAAAAAGAAAGAATAGCTGTTGGTTTCTAATTTATCCGAAGCAATTAAAGAAGTTGAAACTAAAGAAAAAAATAATCCAAGCGTAAATAACAATATTATTATAGAAAATATAGTTTTATCTATATTTTTCCACCAACTATAATATAAATTATAGATTGATATTTTATCTTTCATTAACATAAGTTTTTATTAGTTTATTAAAATAAGAACCTCTATCTTCAAAATTTTTAAAACTATCAAAAGAAGCTCCCGCTGGACTGAATAAAATATATTTTTTCTGATTAGAAAAATCTTTTTTAAAATCTTTAAAGATCATTTTCAAAGTAACTTTTAAATTTGAATAATGATTAATTCTTATTTTGTTTTTTAAATCATTTTTAAATTTTTTAAAATATTTTCCAAAAATATAAGCTTTAATATTTAAACAATTTTTTTTTAAAAGTTTAAATTTATCTCCTTTTTTAGGAATTCCACCAAGAATCCAATAAACATTAGTAAACTTTTTTATTAAACTTTCTGATGATGCATAACTTGTGGCTTTTGAATCATTAATTATTTGTAAATTTTTAGAGTCATAAATAATTTGCTGCCTATAATCTAAGCCTTTAAAATTTTCTAAAGTATAAAATAATTTTTTTTGATTTAATTTTAAATAATTACTTATATAGAAAATAAATGATAAATTTTCTTGATTACCATCTGATTTAAAATATGGATTTTTAATTTTATCTATTTTTTTTCGAACTTTTGTAGAATTTACTTTAATTATTTTAGATGGAAAATTATACAAAATTAGCTTTTTTTTAATTAAACTGTTATTATTATTAACAAAAGCTATTCCATTATTTGATTGATTTTCAATTAATTTAAATTTTGCCCTAACATAATTATTCAAAGTTTTATGTCTCTCTAAATGATCAGGTGAAATATTCAAAATAACGGAGTATTTTGATTTAAAATATTTACTATATTGTAATTGATAAGAAGATGCTTCTATTACAAAAATTGTTGATTTATTTATCTTTTTTTCATTTAAAATTGGATTACCAATATTACCTACTAATCTTGAATCAAATTTTTGATCCTTTAAAACATCATTCAAAATTTTACAAGTCGTTGATTTTCCATTAGTGCCAGTAATTGTAATGCAAATATTATTTGGATTACATTTGTAAAAAACATCTAGATCTGTAATTATTTTATTTTTATTTTTACTTAAAAATTTAGAAATTTTACAATTAACAATATCTATCCCAGGACTTATTATTATTATATCAAATTCATAGTGTTCAATTTTTTTATATTCAATTTGTCTTTTTTTTATTACATCTAATTTACTATTAATCTTATAATCATCAAAAACATAAACTTTATTATTATCTTTTAAAAAATTAAGTGAGGCAAAGCCACTTTTACCTAGTCCGTATATTAATATTTTTTTATTCGAAAAAAAATTATCTTTTTTTTTCATTATCTTAACTTCAATGTTGCTAAACCAATCATTGCTAAAATAATTGAAATAATCCAAAATCTAATCACAACTGTCGACTCTGGCCATCCCTTTTTTTCAAAATGATGGTGTATCGGAGCCATTTTAAAAACTCTTTTACCTGTCATTTTGAATGATATTACCTGAACCATTACAGATACCGCTTCTAAAACAAATAAACCTCCTGTTATAGCTAATACTATTTCATGTTTAGTTATTATACCTATAGCTCCTAGTGATCCTCCCAAAGATAAAGATCCAGTGTCTCCCATAAATATTTTTGCTGGTGGAGCATTAAACCATAAAAAGCCAAGACAAGAGCCAATCACCGCTCCGCAAAAAATTGAAATTTCTCCAGTTCCTTCAATATAAGGAATTTGTAAATAATCTGAAAAAACAATGTTCCCAGTCACGTAACTTATAAATGCAAAACAGGCCGCAACAAGCATAACAGGAACAGTAGCAAGACCATCTAAACCATCTGTTAAATTTACTGCATTTGATGACCCTACAATTACAAAAACACCAAATGGTATGAAAAACCAGCCCAGATTAATTATTAAATTTTTAAAAAATGGAAAATACAAATTAGATATCTCTGAATAATCTGAAAAATAAGTAAGAACACTTATTCCAATTATAGATAAAATTATTTGTAATAATAATTTTAATTTTGATGAGATACCAGAGGAGTTATTAAATTTAATTTTTATATAATCATCATAGGCTCCTAAAGCTCCAAAAGTAAGAGCTACGTAAATACAAAATATTAAATATATATTTTTTAAATCTCCCCATAAAATTACAGATGTAAGTAAACCAAATAAAATTATAACACCTCCCATGGTAGGTGTACCAATTTTTTTTATAATGTGATCAGATGGACCATCATTTCTTATTGGGTTTAAAATTTTTTTTGTAGAAAAATATTTAATAAATGGAGTACCTATTATCAATACTATGAAAAGAGAGGTAAATACTGAGAGCCCAGTTCTAAATGTTATATATTTAAATACATTTAAAAAAGTAAAATACTCTACAAAATTTAATAAAAAATTATATAACACTTGTATTATTTTCCTTTATTTCAGCAGTGATTTTATTTAATCCAGTTGAATTAGAACCTTTAATCATTAGATAATCATTATTATTTAAATCACTTTTTATCAAATCAAATATATCTTTCTTATTTTTCAATATGAGACCTCTTTTGCTTTTTGGAATTTTAGAATAAGTAAACAAAATGTCCTTACCTAATACATGAACTTTATCAATAGAGGTATTTTTGATTTTAGTAGCTACATTTTGATGTAATTTTTTTGAATATTTTCCAAGTTCAAGCATATCACCTAAAATTATATGTTTTGAATTAAGATGATTTTTAATTTTATCAAAATTTTGAATTGCGGACTCTAGAGATAATGGATTTGAGTTATAACTTTCATCAATTAGATTAATATTCTTGTTGAAAACTCTTACCTTAGAAATATCGCCTCGACCTTTAGGGCTTTTTAAGTCTAAAAATAAGTTTTTATTTAATCTTAAAATATCCACATATATGCTTAGTAAAGCTAAAAGAGCCAATAAATTTAAAATATTATTTTTATTTTGATTTAATATATAAAAATAATTTTTTTTATTATTAATTTTTATAATTAATTTATATTTTTTATTTAATTTTAATATTTTGAGAAATTTAATATTTGCTAATTTATTTTTAATTCCAAATTATATTATATTTAATCCATTTTTAATTGCTAATTTTCTATGAAATCCAAAAAATTTATCATCAGCATTTAAGATGATTGATCCATCTTTTTTTATATTATTTATTATTTCACCTTTAGCCTCAGCTATACCTTTTAAATTTTTAAAATTTTTTGCATGAGCAAAATTTATATTAGTAATAATTCCTACATCAGGTTGTACAATTTTAGATAATTGATCTATCTCACCTTTTTTATCCATGCCGATTTCAAAAATTCCAAATTTATCATTTAGATTGAGATTGAATAAACTTAATGGAACACCATATTTATTATTGAATGATTTTGGAGAGTAATAAACTTTATAAAATTTACTAAGTGTCTTGCCAATAAAATCTTTTAAAGTTGTTTTTCCACAACTTCCAGTAATTGCTATAATTTTACTGTTAACATTATTTCTTAATAATTCAGAACAAGTTGTTAGAAAACTTAATGTATCGTTTACTTTAATCTGTTTTTTTACGTTAAATCTTTTGTTAATTTTGTGAGTTACAACCAATGAAGCTTTTTTTTTTATTGCTTCTCCAATAAAATTATAACCATCATTATTTTTTCCTTTAATTGCAAAAAAAATATCATTTTTTTTTAACTCTTTAGAATTAATACAAATATTATTTATATTAAAATTTTTTAAATCAATTTTTGTTTTAGAAAGGTCTTTTATTAAATTTAATTTTAAATTTTTTGATAAGACGTTATTTTTAATTTTTATAGATTTTAAAATTTCCTGTTTGTCTGAAAAATAAATTTTTTTATTTAAAAATTCTTGTGTCTTTTCATGTCCTTTTCCAGAAACCAGAAGGATTTGTCCTGTTTTTAATTGCTCTACAGCTAAGCCAATTGCTAACTTTCTATTTGGGATTTCCTCATATTTTTTCTTTAATATACCTTTTTTTATATCCTCTCGTATTTTTTTGGGATTTTCTTTTCTAGGATTATCGTCAGTTAGATATATCTTATCACAATAACTTGCTGCTATTTTGCCCATTTTGGCTCTTTTTTTTTTATCTCTATTACCTCCACATCCAAACACAATTGAAATAGAGGTGTTAGGAAATTGTTCTTTTAGGTTTTTCAATACTGTTAACAATGCCTCAGGAGTATGAGCATAATCTAAAATTATTTTTGAATTATTTTTTATATATCCTATTTTTTCCAATCTACCTTCTATGGGTCTAATTTTTTCCATTATCTTAATAATATTCTTGATTTTTAAACCACATCCCAGTGCTGCTAAAATTGTCATTAAAATATTTTTAACTTGAATTTTTCCAATAAGATTTAATTTAAACTTATAAAATTTATCTTTATATTTAATGATTAAATTTTGATTTTCATTTTCAAAATAATGTGAAATTAACTGTAAATCAGATTTATTCGTTGAAATGGATTTTATATTAAGATTTTTTCTACTGGATGTTTCATATATTTTTTTAAATTGAGGAATTTCATTATCAGAAATTACAATTCCATTTTTTTTAATCAATTCTTTAAATAAATATAATTTAGCATCTAAATAATTTTTTAAATTTTTATGATAATCTAAATGATCATGTGATAAATTTGTGAATATTCCCATATCAAAAAGTAATCCATCTAATCTATTTTGTCTTAAACCATGACTTGAAGCTTCTAAAATCACATAATCAATTTTATTTTTTTTTAATATATTGAGATACTTACTTAAAGATAATGGATCTATTGTAGTATTTTTTAACTCTAAATTAAAAGTTTCAGATTTAATACCCAGGGTACCAATAGTTGCAACTTTTTTTTTGTTTAATTTTAAAATCTGATAAAAAAAATTAGCTATAGAAGATTTTCCATTTGTTCCCGTAACAGCAACTAATTTTTTAAATTTATTATCAAAAATTTTAAAAGCAAATTCGGCAAATAACTTTCTAACATTATTTGATTTAATGTATAAAATATTATTTTTTACTTCTGTATTACAATTTTCTGAAATAATAATTCTTGCTCCATTTTTTATTGCACTACCAATAAACTTATTGCCATCAAATTCATTTCCTTTTATTGCAAAAAAAATATTTCCTGATTTTATTTTGTTACTATCTGCAGAGATTCCAGAAAAAGAATATCTTAAATATTTTTGGTTTATATTTTTTAAATAATTGCCGATGAGCATACACTACTCAACTTCTATATATTTTGTGGCTAAAATAGGCCCAATTTTATCAATTATTTGGCCAACTATTTCAACCGATGTCCATCCTGCCGTATTAAATGGTGTACCTTTATATTTTCCAGATCCATCTCTATAAGTATAAATATAATCTTTATTAGTCTTAGGTTCATCTAGCATTACTACTAAAGTAAATTTAGGATTTGATATTGGAAAAATAGAAGCAAATGTATTAATTTTTTTGTTAGAATAATTTCCATTTATTATTTTTTGTGCTGTGCCAGTTTTGCCTCCAACCTCGTATCCATCAACATTCGCTAATGAGGCAGTGCCCTCTTTTGTCGTTACAATTTTTCTCAAAATATTATTAATTTTTAGTGAAACTTCTTCTTCCAAAATCTTTTTTTTTGTTTCTATTTTATCCTTTTTAATCAAAGTTGGATGTATTTCATATCCTCCATTAGAAACTATTGAATACGCTTTAGCTAACTGAATAGGTGTAGTTGTTATACCATGACCAAAAGAAGCTGTTGCAAGTTTGCATTTTCCCCACCTTAGATTTAGCGGAACACCCATTTCTTCAATGTCAAAATTCATTTGATTTAAAAGATCGAATTTATTCATGTATTCAACAAATTTTTCCAATCCTAACATTTGTCCTATGCGCACAGATCCAATATTTCCTGATCTAACAAGAATTTCTTCTGCGGTTAATTTTGATGGTATTTTTAAATCATATTCACTAATAGTATTCCCACCACAACGTATACTTTTTTCTAAATCTAGAAATTCTGTTTCAGGTTCTACAATTTTTTCATTTAATGCTGCAGCTAAAGTAAAAGTTTTAAAAACTGAACCAAGCTCATACACTCCTTTGGTAGCTCTATTTATAAAATTAACATCTTCTATTTTTTGTCTTAGATTTAAATCAAAATCAGGCAAAGAAACTAAGGATAAAATTTCTCCATTATTAACATTCATTAGAATTGCAGCACTACCATTAGCACTAAATATATTATTAAATTTAATTAGTTCATTTCTAATCAAAAACTGAATATCTTCATCTACAGTTAGTTTTATAGGTTTATTGATTTCTTTTAGTTTTCTATCTAATGATTTTTCTAAACCCGAAATTCCAACATTATCGTCATCTATTTGACCAATGATGTGGCTAAACAAATTTTTTTGAGGATAAAGTCTTATTATTTTTTCCTCAGGCTTAATAGATTTATCACCTAATTTCATTATTCTTTCATAATTTTCTTCTGAAATTTTTTTTTCAAACCAAAAAAATTTATTTTTTTTTATAAGTTTCTCAAATTCGTTAAAATTTTTATTGGGAAAAATAAGCTTTAAATTAACTAATAATTTTTTTTGATCTATAATTTCCACTGGATTTATTCCAATATCAATAGAACTAACTGACTTTGCAAGATATCTGCCATTTCTATCAACTATGTCAGCTCTATATAACTCTTTTCTAAATGTATTGCTTAAATTTTGCTCTAAATTTGAATTTTTTCTACTACCTAAATGAATTAAGTGAATTATGTAAATTAAAGAAATTAAAAAAAAAATAAAAAATATAAATGAAATTCTATTAAAATTTATATTTAAATTTGAATGATTTTTTTTATAAATAAAATCATTATTATAATCTTCTAAAATAATTTTAGACTTATTATCTTCTATCACTGTGGTAATACCTCTAAATCTTTAATGAAGATTTCATTATCTTTTTTAATTAGTATTTTAATTTCATTTATATTTTTTTGAGACAATTCATTATCAAAATATAAAGACTGAAATTCCAATAACCTCTCAGATGAACTTAAATAATTATGCTCTAATAAAACATCATTATAATTTAAATTTAATACCCTCAAACTTTCTTCAGTAGAAAAAATCTCATCCTCAATTTTTTTAGTTGAATTTTTAATTAGTGTTGTTGAAATGATTAAAGAAAAAATTACAAATAATAACCAAAAATTTTTCACAACTGATTTCCAATATTTTCAATTTCTAATAAACTTTGAAATTTATCAAAAATATCTGTTTCAAAATCATAAAAATCTTTTTTTTTAATTGCATATCTTAACTTTGCAGATCGCGATGGGAAATTTTCAGCCAGTTCTTTTTTTGACGCTATTATCGGTTTCTTTTGAGATAACTTTAATAAGGTATCTGGTTGATCTTGTGAGGGCATATATCTGGAAATACTTTTGTTTTCAGAAAGACTCTTAAAAAAATATTTAACTATTTTATCCTCCAGAGAATGAAATGTAACAACAGCTATCACTCCATCTTTTTTTAAAACTTTTAAACCATTAATTAACCCATTAATTAATTCGCTGATTTCTTTATTAACAAATATTCTTAATGCTTGAAAAACTTTTGTTGCACTGTGAATTTTATAACTTTTAAAACTTTTAGACTTTTCTATTATTTTAACTAATAGCTGAGTATCAATTTTTTGCTTTGATCTTTCTTTAATTATATTTCTTGCTATTTTTTTACTTTCTTTTTCTTCTCCAAAATATTTAAATATTTGTGCTAATTCTTTCTCATTTAACTTATTAACAACATCATGAGCAGAAAAGTTGTTTAAACCCATTTTCATATTTAGTTCACCATCATTATCAAATGATAATCCTTTTTTTGGATCTTTAATTTGTATGTATGAATAACCTAAATCAAATACCACTCCTTTGATGTTTTCATTTTTAATTTTTAAATTGTTGAGCTGACTAAATTTTAGGTTTCTAAATAAAAATCTTTGCTCAAATTTTGATGAAAGTTCTTTAGCTTTATCTAACGTCTCAATATCTCTATCAAGAGCAATTACTTTAGTATTATTGTATTCTAATATTTTTTTTGAATAGCCGCCATTTCCAAAAGTGCAGTCAATAAATGTGCCACCATATTGAGGGGTAATAATGCTAATTAATTCATTTAGCAGTACCGGATAATGTTTTTGAGTATCCGATACTATGGTGGCTTCCATTTATTTTTTTGAAGACCATTAATTCTTTTGTCTTCTTAAAAAAGCGGGTATTTCTAAATCATCATCTTCATCTTGATCTTCATGTGAGGACAATAAATCTGAACTTGTGTCTTCTGAAGATGAATTAAATAAATCAGGACCTTCAGAGTCAACACCAAATTCTTTTAGATCATTTGAAATATCTTCTTCAACAGTAGATTGTTCAAATGCTTCTTCTGTAAAAGATTTTTCAGATTCATTAATTGAACTATCTTCAACAACACTTTGTGTTGAAATATGAGAGTCGTTCAATGTCTGATTGTTAACACTTACATGGTTTTCTGTTTGCGCCAAATGCTCATTAGCAATTTCATTTTCTAATTTCAAAGCATTTGCTCCATGAGAAATTGGACTAGAAGATGCATTATTAAAACTAAATGATGCAGTAGAGCCCATATGTGAGAAATCAGAATAACCCGGATTTCTGTTTTGAATTCTGTGAACCATGTTAATGACGGATTTTGTCTCAGGTTGTCTACCATCAAGAGAAGTTGCAACAATTGATACTCTCATTTTTCCATCTAGTTCTGCATCAGTAATAGCTCCGATAATTAATTCTGCATCAGGATCCACTTCTGCTCTTACTTTGTTTACTGCTTCATCTACTTCAAATAATTTTAAGTCTTTACCACCAGTAATATTTACCAATAAACCCTTGGCACCTTTTAAAGTATAGTCATCTATTAATGGATTGCTCACTGCCATCTCTGCAGCTTTAAGAGCTCTACCCTCACCTTCAGCTTCACCAGTTCCCATCATAGCTTTACCCATTGAAGCCATTACTGTTTCAACATCAGCAAAATCTAAATTAATTAAACCAGGTCTTACCATTAAATCTGTAATACTCTGCACACCTTGCATTAAAACATTATTTGAAAGATTAAAAGACTCCTCAAAAGTTGTTTGTTCATTTGCAATTTTAAATAAATTTTGATTTGGAATAACAATAATTGTATCAACATGTTTTCTTAACTCTTCTAAACCTTGTTGGGCTCTTCTCATTCTTGAAGGCCCTTCGTATAAAAAGGGAAGAGTAATAACTCCAACTGTTAAAATATTTAATTCTTTTGCGGCTCTTGCAATTACGTGTGCCGCTCCAGTTCCTGTGCCACCACCCATTCCAGCAGCAATAAAAACCATATTTGCACCTTGTAAAGTATTAACAATTTCATTTAAAGACTCGTCGGCAGCAGCTTGTCCTATATCATGTTTTGCTCCTGCACCTAATCCTTTAGTCAAATTTAAACCAATTTGAATTCTAGTTTTAGCTTTGCTTAACTTTAAATCTTGTGCATCAGTATTAACTGCAATGAACTCGACTCCCTGAAGATTATTTTCAATCATTTCATTAATTGCATTTCCTCCAGCTCCTCCAACTCCTAAAACTAGAAGTCTTGGCTGTAGCTCTTTTATTTCTGGTGCTTTAAAGTTAATTGTCATCTGTTATTTCCCCTCTGAGTTATTTAAATGTTTTTCCCATTTAAGGCTTGCTCGATTTAGATTTGCTTTTTTTCTTGCTTGGACCTTAAATTTTTCAAAATTTGTTGGTTCCCATATTTGAAACGTTTGACCTTGACCAACAAATAACATGCTATTTTTTATTTTTGCATGATCTAATAATTTTGAAGATAATGTAATTCTTCCTTCGCTATCAAATTGTAAATTACTACTTTCAGATAAAATTGAAGTTGCAAAATAATCTCTTTTTTCCTCAAATGGATTTAAAGAGTCAATTGCAGATGAGATTTTTTCTATTCTATCTTGAGAACAAGCTTCTATAGATAAATTATTGAATGAAGGATAACAAATTATACCGTTATAACCAAGGTTAGATAAATAAGATCTGAAACTAGCAGGCACTGAAACTCTCCCCTTTTTGTCTAATTTGTTCTCGTAAGTAGATAAAAACATAGTTTATAAATATAAATAATTCCATAATTTGGGAATATATGGGAATATATGGGTAATTTAATTTATAGTCAAATACTGATTTAGATAATCATTTTTTACTTAAATCGAGGTTTTTGAGGTACTTATTAATTTAAATTTAATGATTTTCTAAAAAGTGAGTGTAATTATTATATCTGACTAATAATATTATTAATCACTCATTAAAAGTTTAAATTGTCTTGCCAGATAAACTATAAGCCGGGTTCTGTCATTTAAACTTATCATTTGTCTAGACTCATGATCACTCATGAGCTCAAGCAACTAACCCTGATGACGAGCCAAGGATGGCTTTTAGTTTTTCAACAATGTCATCTCTACTTAGTCTTGCTCCCAGTGGGGTTTTCCAGCGTTCATTGTTACCAATAGAACCGGTGTGCTCTTACCACACCTTTTCACCCTTGCCATGTTATGGCGGTTTATTTTCTGTGGCACTATCCCTAGGGTTTCCCCCGCCAGGAATTACCTGGCACTGTATCCTTGCGGAGCCCGGACTTTCCTCTTTGAAATTAATCAAAGCGATAAATCATTTATCTGGCAAAAATTAATTTAAATACAATTTTATAAATTACAAGAATAATAAATTATGATTTTATTAGATTTTTACTAATCAATAAACACTCTTTATCTATTTTACCATTTATAAGTTCTTGTCTAAATCTTCTCTGAAATGCTTTAATCAAATAAATTTGATTTTTTCTATAATCATTTTTTTTTATTTTTGAATATCCAATTTTAACTAAATTTAATAAAAATAATTTTTCCTCTTTTGAGTTTACTTTTAAGTTTCTAAGAAATTTAATTTTGTTTATATTCAACTTATGCGAAAAGGCTAATTTTTCTTTTGCCAATTCATTCCATGGAAATTTTTCACCAGGATCTTTTTTTCTATTAGGTGCAATATCTGAGTGTCCCAAAACATTTTTATAACTAATATTAAACTTTTTCATTAAATATTTTAGTAACTTTTTTAAAGATTTTATTTGCTTGCTAGAAAAAAATTTATAACCATGTTCATGTCCAGGATTATTTATTTCAATTCCAATTGAATATTTATTTAAAGATTTTATTTTTTTCCATTCAGATATTCCTGCATGCCAAGCTTCATATAA
>Ga0181603_10002921_pt1 | contig 13199 bp, 7 predicted proteins | sample 041ome_13_FD_148633 | JGI IMG/M metagenome (GOLD analysis project Ga0181603, IMG submission 148633) | Coastal salt marsh microbial communities from the Groves Creek Marsh, Skidaway Island, Georgia - 041409US metaG (spades assembly) | ecosystem: Environmental > Aquatic > Marine > Intertidal zone...
GTACCCGTCGTGATCGTCGCGCGGAAATACATGGTCGTCGCCGTCGCCGTAAATTCCCACGTGTACGGCGTGAACGATGACGTCAGATCATACGTCGCGATCACCGTACCGTTCGCGGGGTTTTCGAGGCGAATCGTTCCCGTGAAATCACTTCGCGCGGTGAGTCGCACGCGGTAGCGTCGGCCGACGATCGGGGAATACGACGCCGTGTCCGGTAAAAAGTTCCCATAATTCGCGGCGGTATCGCGCGTGTACGTGTACGTACCGGCAGATTCAGTGATCGAAAGCGTGTTATACCCAGCGTCAATGTCCGCGGCCGTCGCACCCATGTCTTCGTATTTCACTTTGAAGACGGACCCAACGTCGATGAGACCGTCCGGTGTGGATGTTCCGACACCGACGTTCGAGGTCGTGACGAATCCCGTCGTGGGATTCGTGAATTGTACTGTGTTCGAAATGAAGTTACCGACATTCGCCGTCAATTCCAAATCGTACGATGGTAAGAGTTCGAGAAACCCTAATTTAATTCCTTCGGCGACCACGTTTCCTCGAAAGGTGACGACGTTCGACGACGTGTCTTCGAAAAAAACGTTTGACCCGATAGATAACGTATTCGTGGGGTTCGCGTTTGCGATTCCAACATTCGAGGTCGTTGTAATTTGACTGGCCCTGAGTGTGGCGTTCGTAATGTCAAGATACCCCTCGGGTGCTCGAATAGGCATTTAATATACACGAAGGTTTTTTTGAGGATGAGAAAACGAAGTGCGGGCCGAAGGCCCTGTGTCGATGAAGGAAAAGAGACGAAAGATCTTTTAAACTGAGAATCACAGTTTAAAAGATTTTTGAGAGTACGAGGGTCTGCGCCCTTGGGTACGAGGGCCTTCGGCCCTCGGGACTTAGCCACAATGGTACGTGCACCCAACAAACGCCGCGATGTGTACCGCGTTCGCTTCATCGGTTTGGGTCCCATCGACCGTCAAGTATCTGATTTTGTATGCTTTTTCTGTGTCTTCTGTGTCCTCCCACTGGAGTTGACCGTGTTCGTCGAGGACGTTGACGAGTTCTTCGCGAACCTCGAGCTCGTACGTCTCGTCGCTCGGGTCTTCCTTTCGTTCGTCGCGTTCGATCTTTTGGTAAATCGTGCGCGTGTGTGCGGTCGAGGCTGCCTTTTCATCGTCGCTGAGCTCGTGCGCTTCGAACGTTCGCTCGACGGTCTTCGTATACTTTGGTGTGTATTCAGCTTGTTCCTCTTCCGTGAGACCATCGTAGTACACCGACGTGACTGTGCTGGTCACGCGCTTCGTGTACGTGACCGAGTACGTATTTTGCTCCTCGGTGGTGAGGTTCGAGTACGCCTCGAGCGTCGTGAATGGCTCAAACGTGACCACATCGTACTCGTCTTGTGCGGACACCTCAAGCGTCGTGGTCTTCGTGTACACGATCGTCTCGAATTGTGCGACATTGCTCGTCTTCGTGTAGGTCGCGGTGTACGACGCCTGTTCCTCACTCGTGAGGTTCGAGTACTCTTCGAGGGTCGTGCTCGGCACGAATGACACGTCGTCGTACTCGTCATCGGCCGTCACGATTTCCGTGATTTCTTGGTAGGGTGTGTACACGAGCTCTTCGATGTCTCGCGTGTAATAGGTTTCCTCGACGGTCGTTCTCGACGCCTCCGCGAGGTTCGAGTACTCTTCGAGTGTGACGTTCGAGTACGTCGTGTTGATCCAATAGTTGACGTTCGTGAGTTCCTTGACGATTCGTTGGACGGGTTGGTCCACCGGGTTGAAATCACAATCCATCGTGATTTTGGCGACCGTGTAGTTGTGAAGGGTGTCGTCGTCTTGCTTTTGACCGTAGCCCGCGACGTTGGACGTGGTGATGTAATCACCCGATTCGAGGGGGCCGTTGATGTTTGTCACCCAAATGGCACCTTCACCCACGGAGTTGATGTACACACGGGTGTCGCCGAGTTCTTTTTCAGACACGGACACAAAGTTGCCGTATTGTTCTTCGCGCGTTTCTGGATCTTCTGAAGTCGATACGACGCCGAAACATTTTTTATCGTTCACCTTTGTTGACAGAGACACGACCGGAAGGGACTCGTTCGTCGTGATGGCGTTCGAACCCGCGGCGATACCGCCACTCATTTTAATGTACTTATTTTGGTCGGAAGAGACGATAAGACCTTCGAGGGCTTCCGCTTCTGTGAACGGCACATCTTTGATGAAGGTCCTGTGTTGACCTGTGAAGTTTTGTGCCGTATTTGCACCGTTATACCTGAAATAGCCTCTGTCCACCCCTCGCCAAAATATCAGGTTGGCGGTTGCGCCTGCATGGTAAATTTGCCACTCTGTGCCTCCACTGGAATGAGATGATTTAAGTGTCAAATTTACCTCCCCGGAGTCGCTACCTCTTTCTATAACCACCCGGGAAGTGGTTGTGGGATTATATACGTGTAATCTACTACCCGCTGGACTCACCGTCCCAATCCCGACGTTGCCATCACCCCTAATACACATTACTTCTCGGGTACTGGCGTAATTATTTCCCCACGTATAGAATTCCAGCTTCGTTTGATTTGAATAATCACCATAGCCGAGGTTGGTGTGGGTATCAACCCTACATTTCATACCAAGGAAATCACGCCCAGTTCCATCCCAACGACCAAAATATATAGCGTCACGCTTATCGGCGTCGTGGACGCTACCTAAGGCGTAGTTCCGTCCAATCTGTGGATTTGATAAGCTGGAACCAACATCGAGTATAATACCTGGATTCGTCGTCCCCACCCCCACATTCCCCCCGAACAACGCCGACCCCCGCACATCCAACTGCGCCCTCGGCACCGTGCCTCCCAAACACAGGGCCGTATCGGTCACGTTGAGGGACTTCCCGGTGCGTCCGAGGGCGTACTCGGCGGCGACCTCGTCCGCGGTGAGGGCGACGTTGTAGAGTTTTGCATTTGAGACTTGTCCTTCAAATTGTTGTATGTTACGTGCCTGATCAAAACCAAGTGCGAATGTGACATTCGAAGTGTACAAGTTCAAAGGATCGTTTGGATTTACAGTATTACCGTAAGAGTACGATAAAGACTGCGAAACGCCATTAATATAAATTCGTCTGTTTGTGGGTCCAGCACCACCACCGTAGTATACACATGCAACGTGATTCCATGTGTTGGCCACAAGGGTTCCATTTGGTGTAATGACGTCGTTATTATACATGTACCAATGCAATCCACCTCCGCTGTTGGTCAGTAATGCCGAATGTCCACTGTCACCTCTATCAACTGTTGTATCAGTGATATGCCACACATCGCCACCGCGTACTCTCACGTACGTCCAACAACTCACACTGTGTACAGCATCACCAGTCAGAGGAATTGGAGTCGACTCTATGTATTGATATGACGCAGAATTAAAATTAAATGCCCGGCTCGGAGATGAGTACGACGCCCCACTCTTGAGGGTCCCATTATTCCCCTGTCCAGAGATATCCACAACAGTTGACCCAGCCACCACCGAATCCACCGTCGTGTCGTAGTGAACCACGAGAGACTCCGCCCGAGGGGTCTCCGCGCCCGCCGCGTGACCCGTGAAACGCGGGGCCGTCAAAGCTTTGCCGAGGGTCAGGTGACCGTCCTCCAAACCGGAGGGGGCGGGGGTGCCGAAGAACTGGAGTCCACCAACAGACATCGCAATGGATCCAGCGTTGTGAGTAACATGAAATACGTAATATTTATACGGTGGGTGGGAAGTATCGATTGTGTTAGTTGTTCCGGGATACTGACTACCAGTTTGGTTCGTGACTGTTTTCAATATGTACCAATTTGAATCATCATTGGAACCAATGATTCTAAAGTCGGTTGGGTTTTGTTCACCGCTTCCAGGTGCTCCCGTGTAATTGTATCGTCCTTGTACGACTAAATTATTAAGTTTGAATTTATGCGGAAACTCTATTTTCAGCCACTCACCACCAACGGGGCTTGAATCTGAATTTGCCTGAAATGAATGTATACCGGTGTATATACCATCCGTACCACCATATCTGTGGTTAGTTAATGAGTGATTTGGATTCCAATAATTATCATTAGTCGCATCATTAATATCATCAAATGCTTTCCACGCCTGCGCTCCACCGACACCATTGGCGGATCCCTCGGAACTCTGACTCACCCTAAAAACCCCATGCCCCTCCATGTAGGTCTCGTACCCCGTCATCGCTCGGGGTGGATATTCCTGCAAATCCTCGCGACCCGCCACTTCGAAGCGTGACGTCGGGGTGGTCACACCCACACCCAGGTTACCCTTGTGGAGGGCCACCACGTTGGTGCGATGTCCGAATCTGGGGGCGTCGTATTCGTAGAGTTCACGGATTTGGTCGGCGGACAAAGCCTTGGAGAAGAGGCGGAAGTTGGCGATGGAACCGTCTAGATAATAACCACCTCGAGTACCGACATATAAAGTATTAGTTCCGGTTATCGTAATGTCATCGGATGGACTTCTTGAAACCCCTCTAGGTATAAGTTTTGTATTGTCTATATACATCTCACAGTCTTCAAGACCCGTACCTCTAAATATTAACGTCAGGTGAACCCATGCACCTGGTACAAAATTGTATAGCAAATCAAAATACGGGCCATTAGTTCCTCCATTTGACTCTAACCTAAAATAGCCGGTACCGACATATAACGTAAAATTATCACGTCCAGCAAGTGTACTTGGTTCTATGGCATATACAGCTTCCCATTGGGCAGGTGTATCGAACTTTATCCACATTGTGGCAGTGTGTGTGGTGAATGTCGCCGTCGTGGGTGACGAAATGGTGTCATCCACCCCATCAAATGTGAACGCATTGTCCACGGCATCGTAGCCGACACCACTGATGGCCCCCGTCACCCCCGACCCACTCAAGTCATAAACATTCGAAGAGTCCGCGAAACTGTACGAGTTGGAGTCGTTCGCGTCCCAATACACGGCGAGCTGCTGCTGCCCCGGCTTGTTCGGGACGCTTCTGTGGACCACGTCGACGCTCTCGTCGCCTTCTTCGTGGCCCCAGTATTCGAGTTCACGAATAGCCACAGCGTCATACTGAGCACCAGTTGTAAAAAGAGTCGTCACCTGAAATGCGAGATACTTGTATTTTTTATTGTTACTATCGAGTTGTATGTGTTTGTATTCAGAATCACCACCCGTAAGCGAAGAATATGAAAATGAACCTAATTGTGTCCACGATGTATTATCGTTTGAGCCGTATACATACCCACTCTTTGGAGCTCTGGGTGCAAAAGACGACGAAGGTCTATGATATAATTTGACATAATAAGGTTTGATAGGTTTTGGTAATTCTAGTGTCACGTATGAACCATTTTGACCGTTCAAACTATCTTGAGAGGTTGCAATGCCTGTACTTGGACTGTATGTATCCGGGTTGTCAAGCGAAATCCAATTTTCATCAGTGTTTATCACGCCATCAAATACTCTCCACGGACTGTATGTACCAGTAGCATCATATGAACTACTCGCACTCGCCACATACCCCGCCGTGCTCGCCGCCGTCATCGCCACCTCCGGATACTTGGTCAACGGTCGGTCATGCTTGGGGAACTCCGCCACGACGCTGTCCCCCGCGTAGAGGGACGAACCCTTGGCGAGGCCGAGGGACCCGTGGACCTGCAATTTCGCCGACGTCGGGGCGCCGCCCACACCGGTGGCAGCCTCGAAGAGTTGGAGTTCGTTGATGACACAGATGTCGATAGCACCAACTTTAGTCACAAGTAAACGGTATTGATCGTATTGAGATGAAGATTGTACGTCAACTCTTGTGGGTAAATCACCACCGCTATATGTCAGACCCGAAAAGGCACAAATACGGGTCCATTGAACACCGTCATTTGTTGCGTACATATAACCGTCTTTTGGACCATACGCGTTATTACCAACTGATTTTCTTTCTGAAATTGTAAAATAAGATAGTTCAAACGCTTGAGGGCATTTAATATCCAACCATTCACACGATATGCCATCAAAAGTGGCACAATTTGCGGTGTCTGGTAATCCGGTGGTATTTACGAACGTCCATTTTCCGGATGCCCAACTCGGAGAGTACGCGTCGTTGTATTCTGTTTTATCTTCAAAGGCGTGCCAGCCAGCATAGCTAGCGTCGCTATAATAAGAACTACTCGCAATCGCCACGTATCCCTCACTCGCATTGGCCTTGAGGGGCACCTTGGGCCACTTGATGTACCCCGTTTGGAGGGTCTCGCTCGAGAGCTCACCGGAGATGTGCACGTTCTCCATGCGGGTCACCGGTTTTTCGGCGAAGAGGCGCCATTCGGTGAGTTCTGTGTAACTACCGTAAGTGCCCCCAACGATTTTGGTGATACACATTCTATAGTACTGGTACGGTGTCGTCGCATTCACGTCGATGCGTGTCCATGTTGCGGACGTGTACGTCTTTCCGGTGAATTGGGTCAACTTGTACCAGTTTTCACCATCATTCGAACCGAGAATGACCCCATCCTTCGGTGCGCGATCTAAACCATAAGCATTAGTTGGGTGTACATTTGAGTGTGAGAGTGTGATCGCATACGGGAGTTTTATCTGGAGCCAGTGGCCCGCATAGCGCGTACCACCGACGTCATCTGTGTAAATATTTGGATATGTGGTAATTGCCGTCTGATCCCATTCACCGGTCGTTATATTGTATCTGTTTTCGGGAGACGAGATTGACCACCTCGTAACGCCACCCGCCACGTGGTCAAAGGCTTGCCACGGATAATATGAAGCATTGACATTACTCGCACTCGCCTCGTACGTCCCGTGTCCCTCGACGTACGTCTTAAAGTCCGTCATTGGTTCCACTGGATGTTCCGTGTACCCCACATCGAGACCGGAGGCGGCCGTCGTGGAGACGACCCCGGCGTCAACGGTGAAGGTTTCGGTGAAGAGTTTCCATTCACCGATGGAGACCGCGATGGCGTCACCCGACGCTTTCGTCGCGACGATCGCGTATCTCTTATACGATGCCGACGCATTGACGACGATAGTTTGTTCATCCGACGTCGAGGCCGGTGCGACATCACTCCATTCCTTCAAAAGCGTCCACGTCGATCCATCGTTCGTCGCGTACAGATTCGCCGTACCCGGGAACGACGCCGTCGTCGCTCCGGGTGTCAGTTTCACGTGACGCAAGGTTGTTTTGTATGGAAACTCGACCGAGAGCCATTCACCGACACCCGTCGATGACGCCAATTGCACGGAGCCCGCGTACGCGTTGGACGCACCATCGTACGTATTGTCCCCGACCCACGCCACGGCACTCGAACCATCGAAGGCATTCCACGTGTTCGATCCGCTCGCCAAGTTCGAGGTCGTCAGAACGTACCTCCCGTGCCCATCGACGACCGTGGTCGCCCCAGTCAACGCACTTGGTGGTTGTTCCGAGACGATGGCCAACTTATTGCTGATGAGTCCCCCGGAATCGAAGACTTCACCCGTCGCTTGGTCGTACGTCACGATGTTCGAGGCGACGTTTGCCACGCGAAGCGTCGAGAGGTACGTCCCCGCACCACCACCCGTGATCACGACGTTCGAGTCGAATTTCAAAGTTCCACCCAATTCAATGTTCGAGGACGCGTCGATCCCCTTCGTCGCGTTCGTCAAGACGAGCGTATCACCCGTTTGATTATTCTCCGCGGTCACGTGATTGAGACCGTACGACGGAACGATTTGGAAGTCACCGAGCGTCAACGTGTTCGCCGAGACGTTCCCACGCACCGTCAAGACGTTCGAGCCCGTGTCGAGAACGCTCAAATTAGAACCGATATCCAAATTGTTTGTCGGCGCCGTATTGGCGATCCCGACATTCGAAGACGTGACGAACGCTGTATCCACGTTTGTGAATTGCACCGTGTTCGACGTCGTGTTCCCCTGATTCACGATCGACTCGAGCGTCGTCGCGATGTTCGAGAGGAGACCCCCGTCCCCGACAAAGTGCGCGCCACTCGTCGCGACGATGTTCCCCGTCGCTCGAATCGCCGTCGGCTTTGCGTTAAAGTACACGATGTTCGACGTCGTGTTCCCATTAATGATGATCGATTCAAAATCGGTCGGGATGTTCACGAGCTTTGACCCATCCCCGACGAAAAAGGCACCCGGTTGAACGACGACGTTCCCCGTGGTGAGAATGCTCGTGTTCGAGTTTGTAAATTGTACGGTATTCGAGGTCACGTTTCCTTGATTCACGATGGCACTCAACGTCGTCGCGATGTTCGACAGAAGACCCCCGTCCCCGATAAAGTGTGTGGCCTTGACGTTCGATGCCACGTGGAGTTGTTCGAGCGGGTTATTCGTACCGATCCCGACGTTACCGCTGAGATACGCGATCGTCGATGCGTTCGAACCGACCGGATAAATCCACGTCATACCCGACGTGCATTTCAAGTTACGAACTCTGTGATAGTTATCGCGCAAAGACGTCTTTCCGATGAAACCAATGTATCGTCCCGTGTACGAATCCGCATTCTCCGTCGCCTCGTAGGAGAACACCGCGCGACCGTTAAAGCTCATGGAGATAGAACCACGGTCGTATTGCACGACCACCTTGTTCCACGATCCCGAGGGAATGACACCGATGCTACTCACCGCGATTTCACTTCCTTGATAATACAAGACCGCCTTATTTTGACCGACGGAACCGCCATAGAATTCAGCGATCGCGAGTCTGTAACCTCCGTGATTCCCGGTCGTCGTGGGTGCGGATGTGTTAAAAAAGCTAAATGAAAGACTTTCACCACCGTCACCACCCCCGACGTAGTGATCGAACTCGGTGGTCCACGAGTTCGGCATTTGTATGGGCCAGTGAATGTACCCGAGTGCGTTATCGGTCAACGCGTTTAATTCTAAATATTTCCCCGTCGTGTCTCTGGACGCCGTACCACCCACCGTACCCGCGAAGGTCGTCGTGGATTCCTGATCGTCGTACAAAAATACGGGGTTGTGTGCGCTCGGATTCGACGTCGCGTCGACACCCTTAACACCCTGCACATCGATCTTATATTGCGGCGACGACGTACCGAAACCCGTGTAACCACCGGTCGACGAAAGGCGAATGTGATTCACATTTCCGGTCGTGGCGAAGTTTCCACCGTCACCCGAAGATTGAATTCTGAGATCGTAATCATCAGCGAAAGGACCCTTAAGATCGACGATCGCACCCGTCGGACCCCCGATTTCGACATTTGCCGTATTCGAGGTTGACTGTAAAAGCGTTTTTGCGTCTGGGCCGTATACGTGTAAACGGCCACCGGGCGTGCTGGTACCAACACCAACATTACTGAGTGTCGACAGAGATGTCGTCACACTCGTTCCCTGAACCTCGATCTGCGGCACTCGAAGCGTGGCATTCGTCACATCGAGAATACCGTCAGGAGTTTCTATAGACATATTTACTATAATGAAAGAAATTATAATCGTCTGGATCCGGACACAATAAAATATTCGAATATACTATGAATCAAAAACACGGGATCGCATTATTGCTGTCTGTGATTTTGGGACACGTGTTTTATCAAATCATGGAGGCGTCACTTCCGACGGAGTCGAATTGTAGTTACATGGCGGCGCCCATCACGGATCTATTTGCCTTTATTTGGGGATTTGCAATCATATATTATGGGTTTAGATATGACAACGCTGTGCTCACGGTACTCGGTGCGACGATCGTCGTCGAACACATTTTTCAATTACAAAGAAAGTAAAATACTCCCGGCGGGGCTCGAACCCGCAATCTCACCCTCACTCACGACTGTGACGTCGTCATAATATACTCACGTATAAGAGGTACGCATTAACCGATTATGCTACGGGAGTCTATGTAACACACGCATCTAATCTTTAAATGTGGGACACACATGTAAAGATTAAAACTCTCTCTTGACCGGGATCGAACCGGCGACTTTGGGATTAACAGTCCCACACTCTAACCAACTGAGTTACAAGAGAAAAATCCAATGTGGATGATTCGAACACCCGACCCGTGGAGATCTATATATCATACTACTACAATCCACTGCTCTTCCAACTGAGCTAACACTGGATAAAGCTTCTAACAGGGATCGAACCTGTGGCGGCGGATTCAAAGTCCGCTGTGTTACCACTACACCATGGAAGCTTCTTCTATTATATGTATTTTGGCTTTAAGTTCGTTTACGTATTTAATACCTATTAATGATATAGAAAACAGGCCGGCCGAGGTATTTGCGATGATCATGGGAATCACATCGTAATAGATCGAATACACGAGACCCAATGAACTCGCTACCATATTTAGATTGAGAAATGTATAATTTATGGCGTGTGTATCCTTTGTTTTGTACACGTGTACGACCTGAGGTACAAACATTATGGATATGAGAATTGAACTTATCAGTCCGACCGCATTCACGGCGTCATTCATACTTGTCCTATAATAATTTCTCGTGTTTAAGTAAGTATGTACGCGATTCTTTTTATATTCGTACTCGCCGTGATCGTCGCGTGGCAGCATGCACAGAAGAAAATCAATTACAAGTGTTTTCTCCTGACCATGCGCAATTCGAAAGAACGTCACGAAAACTTCATACACAATCACGATCGTTCCATACCCCTCGAAATCATTTATAGTGACGACACACGACGACCGAACGCCGCGCACAAGTATAAAAAGATCATCACTGAAGATTATTTTAAAAAAGCGATGAAATTACACTTTAATCCGTACATGATTCGTCCGAATATCACGTACTTTAATCTCGGTGCGATTGGGTGTTACATGGGTCATCTCGAATTTTATCGCCGATGCATGAAACAGGGTCTTAAATACGCCGTCATCTTTGAAGATAACGTCGTCATTAAAAATAAAAAACTATACGATGAGATCCAATCCGTCATCGATGAAAAGGGTGATGATTTTGAAATGTGTTTCTTTCACTGTCTTTCGAGACTTCCCGAACGGAAAGAAGGAGATTTAGAAAAGGTTCGATGGATTTCATCGACCAAGTGTTATCTCGTGCACGTCCCGAACATGCAAAAATATGTAGACATATTTTTACCCATGGATAATCATATAGACATGAAACACGAAGACTTAATCGCGAAAGGTGCGCGCGTGTACTACAAGGATCTTCGTCATTGCATGATCATCGATCGTTCGCACAAGAGCACCATCGGTCACAGTGATCACGATAATAAAGATTTCTTTTCAAAACAATATCCAAAATTAACACCCAAATCACTCGTGCATGGATACTAAAATTAACGCCATGGAATATCTTGCGGTCGAAACCGACACGAAATCTTTAAAAAGTCGACGAATGTATCGAGATCTTTTTGTTCCTTGATACAATCGAGCACATCGCGAACGTATGCGTTATACGCCGGGTGGTGACCGTTATGTGTGATTCTATTCCACCGCAAGTTCTTATGAAGGAAACGTGGCATCAATATGAGATTATTACTCGCATTGATGTCATATTCAAACTTTTGAATCGTTGGATGATTTTTAAACTGGCGAGGAATGACGTGATGATCTTCGACGAGACCTCGAATATTCATACGAATCTTAAAGTTTCTTCTGAGTATTGAGCCGTATCGCATCTTACAATATGTAAGGATGTTTTTGACGTTCTTCTTTCGTGCGGAATAATTGTGTGACCGCGAGGAAGAGAATCAATAAAAAGATCGCATCTTCAAAATCTCGGGCGGCGGCGTACGAGATCAGATAAAGAATAAAAGCCTTCGCGATCTTGTTCGATGCGATGTCTTTAAAGATGGACGGTTTTTCGACCAGTGCCGGCGACCCGTACATGCCATTGAGCATGATTAAGAGACCGAACACGGCGGGTGTGTTAAAAATTTGATTGTTTGCTTTGGGGAAGTAATCGAGACCCTTGTGTAACGTTAATCCATACACTGACGCGACCAACATGATTGTGATAATTATAGTATTGGTAAAGACAGACATATATACTATGTTTAGAATATTTTCCGTGTACCTCACACTACACGAAGATAATCCTTGAATGGCATGATACTCGTCGCACCCTTAATGAAGTCTCGGTGGTCCTGTGCGTGATTAAACGCTTCCCTGACCATGCGCTCCGCGAGAATACTATCGTACGTACACGGTTCAACATCACGGATGAGATAACCCGGTGTGATCACTTTAGCCTTCACAGAAAGACTCGTGATTAAGTAGTCGTATTCACACATTTCAGAAATAACAACAACCGCGTACCCACGATTCCCGTAGCTGTATTCAATCGCACTTCGATAATCACCACGCGTGTCCGGTGTGATGACATTCGTTATTTTCGAATTTCGAGCGAGACCCGCATACGTCGTTAATTTGCTCGTGTGTTTTCCGGGTACTTCTAGAAAGACGATGGAGTTTGTAGAGACCGCCTCGATGTACGCACAGTCGATATAGCGACCAAGTTCCTGGACGGCGGTCTGAAAGCCGACGGATTCCAAACCTGGTATATCGTTATAGATCGTTTTAGCGATACCGATGATGTTGGTGTCGACGCGTTCATCGAGAGCCAAGTCTCTCGCGGATTTCATGGACTCGTTTCCACAAATGCAATAGAGTCTGGTGTAATTCCTGAGACTCTTTACGGCGTGATCCACATCGACGCAATCGTAGGAAGTTTTCAAAAGTGAACCGGGACCGTCGTCGATGTTATCTTGATCAAAGTATTCCTTGATATTTTGATTGAGACCTCTAAATCCATCACAGAATCCGTGAACTTTATTACCTTGGTTTCGTTCACGAAGTGTCAGGGATCGAATGAGTGTATTTACTCCAGGGCAAACGCCACCGGCCGTCAAAATTCCAATGTTCATTTATATTAGATGCTACGCTTACTTTTAATTATATTAGTCGTCATCACCGACACTCGAAGAGGATGGATTCCTCGTGTTGGAACGCCCGACGAAACGTCAGATTCTCAAACGATTACCACCGGGTTATCGATTCCTGGACTACACATACACCATCGATGGATGCACGCTTTCAACATTTCACAGAGACGTCACGTCGAGACCGACCACGCTTCACGCGAAGTCCGTGCTCTTCAACTGTGATCTCGTACACGCGGGATCACTCAATCCCGAAAAGAAACCAAGAAAGGCTGTGCAATATAAAATTGCGCACCGAGA
>Ga0181603_10002935_pt1 | contig 13167 bp, 10 predicted proteins | sample 041ome_13_FD_148633 | JGI IMG/M metagenome (GOLD analysis project Ga0181603, IMG submission 148633) | Coastal salt marsh microbial communities from the Groves Creek Marsh, Skidaway Island, Georgia - 041409US metaG (spades assembly) | ecosystem: Environmental > Aquatic > Marine > Intertidal zone...
AACACTAGGCTCTATCATTTTAGGTACATGATGAACAATAGTATCACCAGCCAGTAAGCCTGCTTCATTCAATTTAAGGGCCTCTACGGGTTTTCCATCCCTCAAAACATGAATTAGGCCCTCATATTCTCGATGACGCCATACTTTTTCTCCTACATGGGGAAAGCGCTCAACTAAATAGTGGTGGAGTTCTTTACCATGCCCATCGCTTCGAACCGCTGTTTGATGAGTATAGGGGTAGGATGAAACCAATCGTATCTTACGCGACAAAGTCATGCCTTATGCGAACCTGGGCTTATTCATACTCGCTTAGACTATCTTAGTAGGGGTTTAGATTAATCAAGACAGGCAGCCGTTAGGTTCTTCGGCTTCCGCTTTGTTTATCCACTCTTTATTCCGTTCTTTAAAATCTTCATCAAAGTAATTATACCACTTTCTAAAGGGTTGGAAAGCGTGGCCTGGATTAAACGGCCTTCGATATTCACTTTTTTTACATTCCTCACTACAGCAACCCTCCATCAATTGTGCTCCCTCTTCAGTACAAATAAATAACTTATTGCACTCCATATTAGCACAATTAATATAACTATCGGCTGGCTTGCCCGTAATTTCACAATGGGCAATCGGCGCTAAATCATTAGGATTGACCGGCACTACAAGTCGATCATCAAAGACAAAACACTTCCCTTTGAAATGTTCTCCTCCTTCTTTGTACGCATAGTTTAAAATTCCACCATGCAACTGATTGACATCCTCCCAGCCTTCTTTTTTCATAAGTACCGAAAACTTCTCACAGCGAATTCCCCCCGTACAATACATAAGTACTTTTTTATCCTTTGGTATGCCCGCTGTTTTTAACCAATCTGGAAATTCATAAAAGTTTTTAACATCGGGTTTTATTGCCCCTTTAAAATGACCTACTTTAGATTCGTAATTGTTCCGCACATCTATGATTACATGCTCTTCATCGGATTCTAAAACAGCTCGCCATTCATGTGGCTTTAGGTGCCTCCCTCCCTCTTTAGGGTCCACCCCATCGACATGTAAGGAGACGATTTCCTTTCTCACTTTACAAATCAGCTTTGCAAATGGTACCTCATCATAGGACTCCTGCTTAAATTCGGTTTGGTCAAAACCAGGTAGGGCCCATACATACTGTTTATAGGCTTCTATTTGTTCGGAGCTCCCGGAGGCGGTACCATTAAGGCCTTCTTCTGAAATATAAATACGACCTTTAAGGCCTAATTCTTTACATTTAGCTTTGTGTGCTTTGCAAAACTCTTCGGGCGACACAATTTCATGAAAATGGTAATAGAGTATAACTTCGTACATAGTTTGTAACTTAGATAATTCCTTTACAGATATAAAGATAACCATAATTTAGAAGGAAGTACCACCTTGGGATACAGAAAGACCCACACTTTTTTTATTTGTCCGCTTTCCCTTGTTTATCTTATAGGATTCATTTGTCTAGGATTCGTTGGACTTAGTGTACCCATTGCTGCCCAGACCATGACAGAATCTGTCTCACCCATCAAGTCCTCTAACGTCACCGTATCATCAAACGTAATTCCAACGGAGGCCTTCACCAAATGTCTATCCCCTTTTCTTAAAGACGATTCAATAGCTATGGAACGCTTTGGCCATCTATTTGATCAAGGACCAACCCTTATGGCTACATCAAAGCTCCTAAATGAGCGTCAACAGTACCTCTCTGAATCTGGGAAATTTACCATTCATTATGTTACTAATGGGATAGATACCGTCCCCAGTATGGATGACAATGAAGACGGAATTCCTGACTTTGTAGAGTGGGCAGCTGAAGCTGCAGACTCCTCCTATCAACTCCAAATCAATGAACTCGGATATCCCGACCCAATCCCTGCTGGAGCTAGCTACGATATCTACCTAAAAGATTTGTCCTCCTATGGGGCTTATGGGCTTACCAACACATCAAGAAGCGGTATTTTTGCCTGCGGAGCTAATTCGACTAGTACTTGTATTTATAGCGAGAATGACTTTGCTGGGTTTCCACCAAACAATCATCCAGAAAATCAGGCGAAAGGAGCTCTTCAAGTAACTATTGCTCATGAATTCAAGCATGCTATTCAATACATACAAAATAATTGGCAGGGTGAAACAGACCAATGGGCCGAAATGGACGCAACGCTCATGGAGGAAGTGGTTTATGATAATGTCAATGATTATTACAACTACATCGATGATTTTTCAACTGATCTTTTTACACAAGCGCATAGAAGCCTGATTCCAGGTTCCTATGAAGACGTTACCTTTGCGCTTTATTTCCATGAGACAATTGGTGCTGATTTCTGGCCATTGTCTTGGGAATTAATTGCTGAGGACCCACAGATTACTTTCCTGCAGGCCGCGCAACAAGTCCTAGAAACAAAAAATAGATCATGGAAACCCACCTTATTGAAGGCTTATGCATTCCACTATGCCTCAGGAAATAACTCCATATATCCCTCATTTGGTTTCGAAGAAAGTGCCTTTTATCCTAATCCCTTTATTACCAATACCTTAACTGAGTTTGCAATTGATTTGGGTGGATCAGTACCTGATCCCATACTAGATGCTCAAGTAGAAGGGAAAATTACAGGTGATTTAAGTCGAATGTCTAGCCGATATTATGAATTCATTGTTGATGATGCCCCTGGGAGTTTTGTTCGCATTCATTCCGTGGTCGATGATGCGGCCATAACCGTCGGTGTACTAACCTATCTGAATGATGGAACTCACTTATATGAACCATTAAATAACGAATCGACTGTTGGTTCATGGGTTGAATACCGACTCAATAGTAACTGGGAAGATGTACAAAAACTTGGGATTATCGTGACTAATACCAATGAACAGATAAATGGATATTTTGAACTTGTGCTTAGTGACTATACACTGGGAGAGGATATTGTAGTTCAGCAAAACTACCCCAATCCAGCCTCCGATCGAACTACCATCGAACTCATGCTACCAAGCAGAACCGACCTGAGCATCGATATATTTGATCTATTAGGTCGCCATACCTTGACCGTGTTTAGGGGTCGTGCTAATGCGGGATTGCAGCAATACTCTATTAACCTTAGCGATTTATCAGCAGGCACCTATATATATAGAATTAGCTCAGCTAATCAAGTTTCTTCTAAATTGATGACTGTGATTCGATGAATTTAGGTGGTATCATGGCTTTTTTTATGGGCTTTGTTTTATTTTTAAATTAAATAAGGTATACTTCTAGTATTATCATCTACTTGTATAACAGTCGTATCATCGTACATATCATTAAACGATGAATAGAGAATAAACTTGCACTACTATGAACAAGGCGCGCCTGGTCAATGAATTAAGTACGCAATTATCGCTCACAAAAAATGACACAGAAGAACGATTAGCTCATCTTATTGATCTAATGTGTCAGGAATTAAAGCAGCAAAATACCATACAAATTCCTGGCTTAGGGCAATTTGAAACCCGTGAACGAGCGTCCTATGTAGCGTATAATCCGCATTACAAGAAAAAAATGCGTGTACCCCCTAAAGTAATAGTACAATTCACTCCTACCAAAGCGGTTAAAGAAGAGTTAAAGGGAGCGGGTTTATGAGTAAAAAAAGAAATGGAAGTGAGCTCATCGGTCGATTCGCAATAAAAGCTGGAATTAGTACCAGCGAGGCTAAATCATTTATTCAGGCATTATCTGAAATAGTTACTGAAGTAGCCATTAGTGAAGGAAAAGCAACTATTACAGGTTTTGGGCGTTTTACCATTTCAGAGGTAGCTGATCGAGAAGGAACTCAGCCAGGGACTGGGGAAAGCATTATCATCCCTGCACATAAACGCATGAATTTTACTCCATATAAAAAATTAGCCGAAATGGTTAATTTTGTACATGAGCATAAGGAAGCGGAGGATCTAAACACAGAAGAGGGGAAAAAAACCGAATCCGCCGTAAAAAATAACGGAAACACAGATACACATACATCAGGTGAACGAATAAATACCCCCGTTCCACCTGAATTAAATAGGGTCACAAAAAACGAAATGGAAAAAAATAATAATTCCTTTACTCAGCTTTTAGAAGAGATTGAGGCTCAAACAAAAGTAAAAAAAACGGTAGAATTCAAACTACCTGAGATTAGCTCAACCCTTGCTACTGCTCAACCTGAGCCCGATGCATATGCCTCTGAGGATACAGAAAAAGAAGCCTTATTGAATGAATTAGAGCAAATAATTCAACAAAAAAAGAAACAACTGACCGGTAATTCTCTGGATGTTCGCATCGAAGACGAACAAAAACCCGATCAAAAGAAAATATTCGAACAGGAGAGATCTGAGTCGGCTGAAGAAGGTAAAGGAAGCAAGTTTACTAGCAGCGACAGTTCTCTTGATAATCCAACTCGAGTAAATGGGACTAAAAAATACCTACCTGTAGAAGAAGGCCTACTTAAAGAATTCATGAGTTCTATGGACGAACTTAATATGGCCATCAAAAGCATTAATGCAAATAAGGGACGAATTACATCTAGCACGAACAATATCATTAGTTTTGATAAAAAAATATTCATTCCAGGTAGTTTTATCGGAGTAATGCTACTGTTGATCAGTGGTTTTTTGATGGGTACTAATGCAGACAGAATATTTGGCCAAGGATTTGTAGAACGAATTAGCGGTCCAAGTGTATCATCGACTCAAACCAATTTACCCACTACGGAACAAAATAAACCCAGTAGCCTTCAACTTGCGGGACTTATGAGTGGGAATGCGCAAAACAGCAGCACTGAAAGCGTCAATGCATCTGACCTATCGAATGCAGCCGAGGAAAGACAAACTTTAGCCAATAGAATGGAAAATAAGTCCACATCATCAGGATCTTCTACCTCTGAAAGTGTACGTTTCAGGAGTGAAATCGGACTCTACAACATGGCTCAAGAAATTTATGGCAACCCACGACTCTGGGTGCTACTATTTGAAGAAAATTTCAGTACCAGTCAAAATCCAGATGATATTGCCTATGGTACTACGTTAACCATTCCTAATGTAGCTAGACCTGGTTCGTTTAGCGAACTTGAAAAAGAGCGGTTACGTATTGCCCTGCTACATGTAGCCCAAGCCTATGAAAACGCTGGGAAAAGAGACTTAGCTCAAAGCTATCGAAGTGCTTCAGTCTATTATCCAAACACCATGTAATAATGATTTTATTTCAATTAGCTCAGCAAATCCAAGGCTATATAATCGGCTAATCGTATACCTTCTCGAGTAAGGCTAAAACACTCACCATCCTGGCTTATTTTTCCATCTTTAACCAAACCCTCTAATCGGTTTTGTTGTTTGGCGTTGCACTCATAGTTATACCGCTCAGACAATACTCCACGATCAAATCCGCGACTGGTTCGCAGTCCAAGCCATATATATTCTTCCGCCAAACTAAGCTCACTAATTGATTCAACAAGATTGTACAAGTTCTGTTGGTATTCATTTTTTTTATGAATATATCCCGTAAGGTCTTTAGGGTTGGACCATCGCAACCCTGTTGCTTGTTCAGTTGGTAAACCGCTAAAAAACCCCGCATCATCGCCCATTAATCTCTCTTTCTCAATGGGTGTTTTTGGCCACCAAAAGGAATGAGCTCCTGGACCAAGGCCTAAATAATTTCCATGATCCCAATATATTTGGTTATGCTTCGCTTGAAACCCTGCTTTTGCAAAACTACTCACTTCGTATCGCTCGAGACCATAATTCACCAGAGATGTAGCCAAAAAATCCATTTGATCAGCCACCTCATCATCATCTGCTGGTTTTACCCTTCCTAGCTCCACTTGCTTTGCTAAACGAGTATTATGCTCGATGGTAAGGGCGTATGCCGAAATATGGGGAGGATTAAACACCATGAGCTGGTCAATATCCTCTTGTAATTCGGCAATCGACTGATCGGGTTGGCCATAAATCAAATCAACGGTGTAGTTATCAAACGATGATGTCACAATATCTTCTAATGCATGCAAGGCTTGAGTTCGATCGTGCGCTCGATTCATAAAATTTAAACTTTTCTCTGAAAAGCTCTGAACACCCATACTTATGCGATCAAACCCACATGCCTTTAAAGACTTTAAATAATAAGGAGTCACATTATCAGGATTCATTTCTATGGTTAGTTCATCCAATTCCAACCTAAATACCCGTTCCAATTCGGATATAATAGACCCCAATTGATCTGCGCTTAACAATGAAGGCGTACCTCCTCCAAAATAAACGCTTCTAACCACTTCCACTGTAAACACATGTCCTTCAAAAGCAGCAATTTCTGCTATTAATGCTTGAACAAAATTTTCCTTCTGATCCGGTTTAGTGACAAAATAAAAATCACAATACGAACAGGCCTGCTTACAAAATGGGATATGAACATATATCCCACTCAAAGGTCGCGACGATAGAATGGATTTTCCGTATACGAATGCTCTCCCCTATACACACGGCTGTATCTGACATAATTTTGGGCATAATCACCAATAGATGCCCGCTCTTGCTCACTCAATTTACGCACCTTTTTTGCAGGTGAGCCCATATACAAATAACCCCCTTCCAACACCTTAGCTGGAGGAACCAAGGTCCCTGCCGCCACTATAACATCCGATTCCACCACACAACCATCTAATAAGGTGGCATTCATTCCGACTAGTACCCGACTTTGAATCGTACATCCATGAACCACTGCACCGTGACCAATGGTCACTTCATCGGCAATTTGTGTTGGACCAGTTTGGTTCATTACATGAATACATACATTATCCTGAACATTCGAACGATTCCCAATCCGAATCTTATTTACATCTCCCCGAATAGTAACGTTAAACCACACGCTCGACATGTCTCCTATATGGACATCACCGATAATGTCAGCACTATCGGCAATAAAGGCGGTAGGATTAATTATCGGCTCAACACCTAAAAATGGTTGTATCATCGAATTTTATCGGTTTAATGTGACCAAAAGTGGGTAAATAACATTAACCCTTAATCCAATTCCCGATCAATTAAAACTTTAAATCCCATGTAGGTCTGGGGATTGTTTTCTACTTTTATCCCATTGATGTAAAATGTAGGTGTAGCATTTACGCCCATTCGAACCCCCTCTTTACGCTGCTCCATCACAATTTGATTCATTTCAGCAGAATTCATATCAGCGGTAAATACTTCGGTATCCAAACCAATTTCCTCAGCGTAGCCAATAAAAAGGCGTTCGGCATTGCCTTTGGACCAGACTTCTTGTCCTTCAAATATTTTATCGTGCATTTCCTTGTACTTACCCTGCTTTCTAGCTGCTTCAGCAGAACGAGAAGCCACATGGGCGTATGGATGCATTGACAATGGAAAATGTTTGGTTACAATACTCACTTGATCGCCATAGTCTTCTTTAATTTTCTGTTCAATAGGAACAAAAAACTTACAGGCAGGACACTGATAGTCACTAAATTTTACGATCTGAACAGGAGCGCCTGGGTTGGGATTAATTTCTGGAGTGTAGCCAGAAGCAGTGGTAATTTGTTCAGTACTTTGTTGCGCTTCGGACGGTCCACAAGCCATTACCAATAGAGTTACAAAACTTAGAAGAGAAAGTCGATTAAAAAACATGATGGAATTACGTTTAAATGAACATTAAAAAGTTGATATATGAGAATAATGTCGATTTATAATAGTACGAATTTTCTCAATAATATGAGGTATCTCCTCAATATAATGGCCCTTACCAAAAGAAAAACGAACAAATTCTCTAGCCTCTTGCTCGCTTCTACCTAGAGCCTTCATGCTAACATTAGGTTCATCCGTTCCAGATTGACAGGCACTTCCAGTCGAAATACCCACACCCGCCTGATCACACTCGAGCATTAAAAATTGCCCTTCCATACCAGGAAAACGAAGCCCTAGGATGAACGGGCTTTGATAATCTACTGCCTCCGCACCCTCAATGATAGGTGGTTTTGGCATTTCCGTTAACGCCTTTAACCAAGCCTCACGGAGATGTTGTACCCGCACAAATTCGGCCTCCATCTCGTCGATCATCCCTTTAGTGGCAGCAGCAAAAGCGGCGATCGATGGTACGGCCAATGTACCTGGCCTAAATTTCTTAGAGGTAGAGCTTGGAAAAAATCCGTTCCATTCCACTTTTGGGTCTAACCATACGGCCCCAATACCCTGAGGTCCGTAAATTTTATGCGCAGAAATACTTAGCGAGTGCACTCCCAATGCCTGCACATTTATAGGTATTTTCCCAAATGCCTGAACAGCATCACAATGCACTTTTATATCCTTTTCGCGTGCAATTTCAGCAATTTCTCCCACGGGTTGATGCGTCCCCAACTCGGAATTAACGAGCTGCAAAGCGATTAAGGCTGTTGACTCGGTACAACGCTCTTTGAGTTGATCAACGCATACTCTTCCATTGTCTAAAAGTGGCGTATACTCTACCATCCACCCCTCAGCTACCAGCCTATTCATTACCCGAAGAACCGAATCATGTTCAATTGGAGAACACAAAATATGATTCTTGCTAGGATCTTGCTGCTTTACCGATTCTAATAATGCATAAATAGCCAAAAAATTTCCTTCCGTCGCTCCACTTACAAAGTGTAGATGCCGCCCAGAAGCTCCTAAGGCTTGGGCAATTACTTGCTTAGATGCTGTAACAATCTGTTGGGCTCGAGTGCCTTCTTCATGCAAACTACTAGCATTCCCATAATATTCCCTGGCTACCTTATTATAGGTATTTAAGGCCTGCTCGCTCATGGGTGTAGTTGCTGCGTAATCCAAATAGATCATTAGCGCTTGTTTTGCTTTAAAGAGACTAAGAAAAGTGTTTTAGTGATGGTATCTGCGTACCTTATACCTGTCTTATAGTGGTTAAAACGACCATCATTAAATTATTAAAAAAGTACCACTCAAACCCACTTAGTTCTTATGAACCCAATAAGCTTAGATCATCTCATTAAACAAGCCCTGGAAGAAGACCTTGGAATGGGTGACTGGTCTAGCCAATGGCTTTTTGATACATCAACCCGAAAAAATGGTCGCTTCGTGGCCAAGCAGTCAGGAATTTTTGCGGGTATGCAGGTAGTGGAGCGGGTATATAACGCATTGGGTGGAGGCGTTGAGCTTTCTTGGTCAGTTGAAGATGGTCAGGGTTTTGAAGAAGAGTCGATTCTTGCCCATGTGAATGGACCAGTGGGCACCTTGCTAAGCGGCGAACGGGTCATTTTGAATCTGTTGCAACACCTCTCAGGAATTGCCAGTTCAACTCAGGATCTAATTTGGCGCTTAGATGATCCAAGCATCAAAGTCGCCGATACGCGTAAAACTTTGCCCGGTTTACGAATGGTGCAAAAATACGCCGTGCGATGTGGTGGTGGTTTTAATCACCGATTTCGGTTAGATGATGGGGTTATGATTAAGGATAATCACATTACGGCGGCTGGAAGCATAGAAAAGGCAGTAGAACTGATTCGAAAACAGCAAGGGCACATGATAAAAATTGAAGTAGAGGTTGAGACGCTAGATCAAGTGCAGCAAGCGGTGAAAGCCGAAGTGGATGTTATTATGTTGGACAACCAAACTCCTGATCGAGTAAAAGAGCTACGCCAACACATTCCGAAATCGATCATAGTTGAACTATCGGGCGGAATAAACCCTGATAACATAGCAGCCTACAAAGGCTGTGGGGCAGATGTAATTTCTGTAGGGTGGATTACCCATTCTGTAAAGGCATGTGATATTAGCTTTTACATTGATTAAAAGTGCCTGAATGGGAACCCTTAAGAGAATAACCATGGTTATGGTGGTATAATGTATTACTGATAAAAATGCTATCTTAAGCGTATTCACGTTTAATCAAAGAGTTCACACACAATCAAAACCGTGAATGACGATCCTACCACAGGTAACTTGAACTTAGCTTAAACCGCTTATTTTTTGTTTTATGGAGCTAAACGACTTATTAGGTGTAGAAACCGATCTGAGAATTCCCAATCACTATTATGAATTAAGTAGTGATGAAATGGCACGTCGTGTATCAGAAATTAAAAGCCGTTTGGGTGCTCGCCTGTTTATTCCAGGCCATCATTATCAAAAAGACGAAGTCATTGATTTTGCTGACGCCCGAGGCGATTCATTAAAATTAGCTCAGATTTGTGCTGAAATGCCAGAGGCAGAGTATATTGTTTTTTGTGGGGTTCATTTTATGGCGGAGACAGCCGACATGCTGACCAAAGAAGAGGTGAAGGTAATTTTACCCGACATGAGAGCGGGATGTTCTATGGCAGATATGGCCGATATTGAACAAACCGAGCGGGGTTGGGAGCGTATGCAGAAAATTTGGGGGGATACCATACTTCCTCTCACCTACGTAAATTCGACTGCGGCAATTAAAGGATTTGTGGGGAAATATGGAGGAGCATGTGTAACCTCAGGTAATGTTCATGCTATGCTAACATGGGCATTTGAGCAAAAGGAGCGAATACTTTTCTTACCTGACCAGCATTTAGGACGAAACACGGCCTTCGAACTTGGCATTGCTCTAGAGCATATGTGTGTATATGACCCTATAGCGAATGAATTTGAATTTGATGGTGCATGGGAAGATGTTCGAGTGATTCTTTGGAAAGGACATTGCTCTGTGCATGAAAAATTCACCGTTCAACATATTGAACACGCAAAAATGCGCGATCCTGAAATACAGGTTATTGTGCATCCTGAATGTACATTTGATGTTGTTCAACATTCTGACTATGCCGGTTCTACTAATTATATTATCAATACCATCGAAGCTGCTCCATCAGGGTCTAAGTGGGCCATTGGAACCGAAATGAATTTAGTCAATCGCATCATCGCCGAACATCCTGACAAACAAATTGAATCCCTTAATCCATTTATGTGCCCCTGCTTAACAATGAATCGAATTGACCTACCTCATCTATTATGGTCATTGGAAGAAATTGAAGCAGGTAGAGTGGTAAACCGTATTAAAGTGGACCCAGAGGTTGCGAAATATGCCGTTCTATCATTGGAACGTATGTTAGAGCTCAGTTAAGGCATCCCCGTCTGCTGGTGTTCGTTTTGGGCCTTGTGAGGCTTTTGTATTTAAGACATTCCTCGACTCGTTTATTTGTGGATTTGAGCTTTTTTGCTGAAATTATTGAAGATGAGCGACGGTTGGGTTTTTCAACAGAGTCCCCTTCTCGGCTTCATTAGATTTTTTCACCACTTTTGAAACACCAAGCAATAATTATACTAACCAATTATTCATCATGACTCGTTTTCTTTATCTCGTTGCATTCAGTGTATGTTCAAGTTTAGGTCTCACCTTTAATGTAAATGCCCAAATCGAAAAAATAGATCCTCCATTTTGGTGGACTAATATGCCTGTTAAGCAGGTACAGATTCAGTTGTATGGGCCTAACCTAGGACTTCATCGAGCGGTAATTGACTATCCTGGTGTTGAGCTAGTAAAACAAATAGCCGTAGACTCGCCAAATTATCTGTTTGTTTACCTAAATATCAGTTCTGAAGCCCCAGCTGGAACTATTCCGATTCGTTTAAGCTATGAATCCTCGACCCAAACAGTAGACTTTGAGCTTAAACCACGCGAAGACCGAACCAATAAGAACCAAGGATTTGATGCGTCTGATGTGATTTATCTAATGATGCCCGACCGCTTTGCCAACGGGAATCCCGACAACGATACCATTGATGGTATGCTCGAATCGGCCGATCGATCGAATCCAGAACGTCGTCAAGGGGGTGACTTAGCGGGGGTTGCTAAGCACCTGGACTACTTAGATGATTTGGGTATGACGGCTATTTGGTTTACTCCAATCATTGAAAACGATATGAAACCTGAATACGGAGCCTATCATGGGTATGCTGCAACAGATTTATACAAAGTAGATCGGAGATACGGCTCAAACGCAGAGTACAAGGCTCTAATAGATGCTGCTCATGATCGCGGAATGAGAGTTATCATGGATATGATTCATAATCACATTGGTGACCAACACTGGTGGATGCGAGACCTTCCCACTCAAGACTGGGTGCACAATATTGATGACTATATGCAAACCAATTATCAGGGATCCATCGTCGCAGATCCATATTCTTCTGATTATGACATGGAAAAACTGGTTGATGGTTGGTTTGTTCCAGAAATGCCCGATTTAAATCAGGATGAACCTTTACTCACTGACTATCTTATTATAAATACGCTTTGGTGGATCGAATACTCTGGGGTGGATGGAATTCGTATGGACACCTATTTATATCCAGATAAAGAATATATGGCGGAATGGGTAGAGGCCGTTTTAAACGCATACCCAGACTTTAACATCGTTGGTGAAGCGTGGGCGGTAAATACGCCAGCCGCTGCATATTGGCAGTATGACCTACCTGGCCAAGGAGATGGATATGATTCCAAACTACCTAGTATCACCGATTTCCCCTGGTCATTTGCAGTAAGAGATGGAATGGCTGAAGAATTTGGTTGGGAGAATGGGCTTATGAAAGTATACTATATGCTCGGACAAGATCATTTATATGCGGATGCCATGAAAAATGTCATTTTCCTCGATAATCACGATATGTCGCGCGTCTATGAGCATGTAAATAAGGATGAAGCCGCCTTTAGAATGGCTATTACCCTACTACTCACTCAGAGAGGTATCCCGCAAATCTACTACGGTACCGAATTTATGTTTGGCCATGAGTATAGAGGAGGCGATGACGAAGCTTGGAGACAAACCTTACCAGGTGGATGGCCCGATGATTCTCGAAATGTATTTAGCGAAGAAGGCAGAACAGAGAGTGAAAACGATGCTTTTAATTACATTCGAACACTCTCAAATTGGAGGAAGACGGCTATTGCAATACATGAGGGAAGTATGAAGCATTTTATTCCCGAGAATGGCACCTATGTTTATTTTCGACTTCATGAACAGCAAACGGTCATGGTATTGGTTAATACATCTGATGAAGAAAAAACCTTAGATGCTGCTCGTTTTCAGGAGGTCTTAGGTAATTTTACCACCGCTGAAAACGTGGTTACCAATGCCGGTAAAGAACTAGGCCCAACCCTAGTTTTACCCCCTAAAGAAGCTAGTGTGTGGGAGCTAA
>Ga0181603_10002973_pt1 | contig 13040 bp, 8 predicted proteins | sample 041ome_13_FD_148633 | JGI IMG/M metagenome (GOLD analysis project Ga0181603, IMG submission 148633) | Coastal salt marsh microbial communities from the Groves Creek Marsh, Skidaway Island, Georgia - 041409US metaG (spades assembly) | ecosystem: Environmental > Aquatic > Marine > Intertidal zone...
AAATTTGGACGTGTTATCAAGACAACTAGTTATAGTTATTTTAATAAGAAATATACTGCAAATACAAAGTTTATTTCTTTTTATGATAAGGATTCAGATATATCCAATTTTAATAAATCTCATTATGTGTTTAAAAGACAAAAAATAAACAATGAAGAATATTTTATTGTTGATACATTTGTTAGAAATGATATTCTACAATTAGGTAAATCGAGACATGAAGATGAAACTTCTTCTGATAGCGATTCAGATGATACTACCACAAATGAAGAGAACAATTACACAGATAGTAATTCGGACATGACTATTGACGACAATATTTCAAGAACTATATTGAACGTTACACCTTCTATATCGCCAGATGATGATATTATTAACGACATTACAGGGTAATATGAATAACTAGCATCTTGACACATTATTATTTTGACACATTATTCATCATTTTGACACATTATTATTTTGACACATTATTCATCATTTTGACACATTATTCATCATCTTATATTACAATATATGATGATATTTAGTGCGAGTTAATGGGCGGTTATTTGATGCGTTTTCTTCACACGTTTACCATTTAGACTTTTTCACATTAATTTGAGGACCAGCGCTCTTTTTTCGTGTTTTAGAAGGATCATACATTTCATCCTCGTCATCTGAACCAATCCCTTTTGACATTTCCCAAAATTCTTTTGAACCCAGTTTAAAATCCGGGTGATTTTCTGCCTTATACCAAAATATTTGGTCGTTCAATTTATTGGACTTCGCATTATTGTTAATTACCAAACACTCGTAATTTTCCGTTGTTTGATCCATCACTGCACTGAACGATTCTAATGTTGGAAACATTGACGCATAATTTTCCCATATACGCTTTCTATTCGTCATATACGGTTCTCTCAAAATGAATACATAATCAATATTGGTACGAAGATTAGGAGGAATACCCAATGGATACTGCATTGTAATAATAAGCATGATTTTCCAATGACGTCCATTCATAAACAACAATCGCATTAATTTATCACGAGTCCACGATTGATCGTATAAACAATCATCTAATATGGTGAATGCTCTTGGATCTATTTTACATTTCCCATATGTTTCGGTTTCTTTTTTCATTTGTTTGAGAACCGCTTTCTGACGTCGCAATATATTTTCTATCAAAACGCTACTATATTCTTCATGAATGAATAATTTAGGGACATGTTTACCATAAAACCCATTACCTGCTTCTGTACCCGATATAACAGTTCCAATTGGAATATCTTGATGATAATATAATAAATCGCGAACCAAGAATGATTTCCCCGTATCACGACGACCAATTAATACAATCACGGGACCTTTATTTTCATTCGGTTTAAATGTAATCGCACGCATATCAAATTTTTTCAATTCTAATGTCATTTTAATATATTGCTGTATTTAATTATTTTTGCTAAAACGCGCTTGTTACAATACAAACCTTGATACATTTGATATTCCAATTGGTTTATTTTAACAATTTAATAAATTTGGTTAAATTATTAAGAATATTTAGAACAATCTTTACTAAATATGATTACAAATACATTCAATGAAGAAAAAAATAGAATAAACGAACATTTAATTAATACTACTGATGATATCAATAATTATTTTAATGTTTCTGATTGGGATTGTAATGAACTAGATTATAATCCTTTTGATATATCAAATATTACTTTATACAATCCCATTTATAGTAATTTCGATAATGAAAAAAAATCTAATTCCATCCAATTTTGTCATGAAAAACATATTGTTAATAGCAATACTGTTTTTAGTAAAAAGACAAATGAAAATATAAACAAGGATATTTTTATAAAATATGGACCATTACTTGATCCATGCCATTACATGGTCGGTAAATACAAAATGGATGATAATCTACTGTCTCTTCCATCTTCCACAAATACAAATCTGCATCCAAAAATTTCCACTATACACAATGCAACCTATGTTGATAATTTTTGTTGTGCTATAATCCACATGTTGAACGAAAAACATAATTTCGTACATGGTGTGGAATATTATGGTTCCGCTTTAGGTATCCAAAAACAATTTAGAATGAATATTGTGGACGATTTGGATTATTTACAAACTCACGATTTTTTTCAAGAAAACATCGGACATTTATTCCATACAAACATATTTACTAAAACTGGCTTCACCAACAATGCTTTAAACACAACATATAAAAAGAAGGAAGCCGTTGAATTGGGTGATGACATTGTTTTAACTGACTTTGATTTAAATAATGACACGGATTCATATATTAGTAACAGGTCGCGATCATCATCTATTAGTGTAAACGAAAATACAAAAGAATTATTAATTAACTCTAATGATTTACAAGAGACAATAACAATTAATGGAAATGAAAGTGACGATAGTGACGACAATAGCATTGAAAGTATTAGTGATAATGAAAATGACAATATAGACGATGACAGCGACAATTGTGACGATGATAATAGCGATGACGAATATATTTCCAATGATGATGACAGTTCAGTTGATGAAGAACCATTGTATGTATATATTAATAATTTCCCAATTCAAATGATATGTTTATCCAAATGTAATGATACACTAGATTCATTGTTAAAACAGGGCATTATTGATGAGGAACAAGGTCGTTCCGCACTATTCCAAATAGTAATGATACTATTAACTCTACAAAAATCATTTCATTTTACACATAACGATCTACATACTAATAATGTCATGTTCTCAAATACTGACAATGAATACTTATATTATCAATATAACAATAAAACATATAAAGTTCCTACGTATGGAAGAATTTACAAATTAATAGATTTCGGGCGTGCTATTTTGTCTTACAATGGTATAACTTATTGCAGTGATAGTTTCAAAGATGATGGAGATGCAAACGGTCAGTATAATTACGAGCCTTTTTATGATTCTACAAAAAAACGTATTGAACCAAATATGAGCTTTGATTTATGTCGTCTTGCTTGTTCCATATATGATTTTATTATTGAAGATGAAATGGAAAAATCAAATATGGATGGATTTCAACAAATAATATATGAATGGTGCCACGACGATAATAACAAAAATATTCTATACAAAAAGAATGGAAATGAACGGTATCCCAATTTCAAATTATATAAAATGATTGCTCGTTTAGTTCATAAACATGTACCAAAACAACAATTATCACGTGATTTTTTTAAAGTATATAAATTAGATGATGATATGAGTATTACTGACGCTATCACTAATGACAATTGCTTCATTAATATAGATAATATACAATCATATGTATAGAATATTCTAACGGATTCCATTGTCCTGACTCAGTACCCCTCTCCCGCGTTACATTATTTCGCGTTCTATAAACATATTATGTAATGTATTTCTAACATCATTACATAATTACAACAATTTACTCATTAGTAAGGTATTTTTCGATAAATTCTTCCGGTGTCATGATAGGTATTCCTAATTCATTCGCTTTTTTGATTTTATTTGAAGCATCCTCTTTGGATTTCACTACTAATGCGAATGTGTCTTTCTTGATCGAATTCTCTAATGTCGCACCATACAACGGTAATTTATCAATGATTTCCTTATCACGTACTTTTGTCATGACAATATTCTTCCCGAATAATGGATTCTCTTGATTTTGTATTATCGTAGCATCTTTGGATTGTATATCCTCCTCTTCTTTGTCCGCTGCTTCTTGATATTTATGTGTTAATTTACATTGTCTCATAAATTCCAAAAATACGGGAATATTTTCAACAAACGATTTCGCATTTTCTTTACCAATACCATTTACACTCTTCAATAATTTGATTTTTTCTCCATTTGTTTCGACACTATCTAATATATTCGGAAAAGCTTCCATAATGGGCTTTATTTTTCTTTCTCCGATTCCCCTACCGAATTTACCGGATGCAGCCATAATTTTTACAAGTGTTGCATCTTTCACTTTTGAACGTATGCTGTCGTATATTTTTTTCGCCATTGTGCTTTTAAAACCATTTACGTTCAAAAAATCCTTCTCTTCCATTGCTAGAATCTTACAAATAGTATTATATCCGGCGTCCATAATACGTCTTACATTTCCTTCTGATAAACCATCGACCTTTATTGTCGTGAAAAACGCAGTTATTTGTTTCATGATAACATCTGTATTATCCTCCTTATTTGCTAATATAATATCAACATGCGTAGACGTCCATGTATATGGTTCATCTGGCATTTTGGGGGTTTCGGCTGGTGTTGTTACACTTTTAATGTGTGGAATAACATCACCGCTGCGAACAATTTGTATCACAGAACCAATACCTATTTTATTTTCTTCTATAAAATTACCATTAAAACCAGTTGCAAACTCTATATTCACGCCACCTACCTTGACAGGTTTGATTTGAACGCGAGGTTTTAAATATCCGTTTTTTGACGCTTTCCATAATACATCCACAACACGCGCTTCTACTAATTGATCGGACATTACCATTTTAAAAGCAAATGAATGTTCTGGATTTTTATTTACACGTCCATATGTTTTATCATCACTCACTATAACACCATCAATTATGTATTCATAATTTGTTCGCCAATCTGTCAATAACTCTGACAAATATTCATTATTTACATCGTCTTTCGTCGTATTCTGTACTACATTAAAACCCATTTCTTCCATTTTCTTCATCTGTTCGCTGGGTTTCAATGTTGGTTCTATCATTTCATAACTAATAAAATCCACATCTTCGGCTTTTTTATCCACCTTTTTACTATTCACAATACCCGCAACCAAATTACGAGCGTTTGAAAATGTATTTTTATATTTTTCGTCAAATGTTGTTTTCTTGATGATGAATTCGCCTCGAACAATGACATCTTCCACTTCTGGAAATCCATTTATATATTTTAATAAATGGGAAACGTCTTGTCCTTCTGAACCATTACCGCGTGTATATAATTTTCGTTCACCATTCTTTGTATAATACAATCCACTTACACCATCTAACTTACAAGACATTACATATGGACCTTTGTATTTATTTTTCCATACATCGATAGCATTTGTTGTAGGTTTTATTTTATCCATTGATGGCATATTTACTGGGAGCGTGACTTTATTTTTTTCAAATTCAGCACCAACTTCTTTCAATACATTTGTATCACTATATTTTTCTTCGATATATTCTGTTACTATATCATATTCATTATCTGTCAAAGTTGGATCACCTTTTTCTGTTAGATAAGAATGGAATTGTTTGTTTGCCAATAATATTATTTGCTCCAGTTGTTTCTTATTTAATGTTTTTAAATAGGATAATCCTTGTGATTTGAAATTATTCATCATTTCTATTATTTGTTCTTCTTTCATTGTGATTTTTCTTGATTTCATACTTGTATTCTTCTTTTCTTTTTGTATTGTTTTCATTGTTTTGTTTTTGGCTTCTATAACAATATCTTGTTTTTCTAATTTTTTGGTTTTATTTTTGGAACCTTTTGGACGCCCACGTTTTTTCATTGTTTTTGGTTTAACATCTATTTTTTCCACTTCTTCCATTGCAGCAAGTTCTTCCTCCTCTTCTGTTGGTTCCTGTTCTGCCGGTTCCTCTTCTGCCGGTTCCTCTTCTGTTGGCTCCTCTTCTGCTGGCTCTTCTTCTGCTGGTTCTTCCTCCTCTTCTGTCGGTTCCTCTTCTGTTGGCTCCTCTTCTGCTGGTTCTTCCTCCTCTTCTGTCGGCTCCTCTTCTGCTGGCTCCTCTTCTGCCGGTTCCTCTTCCGCGGGTTCCTCTTCCTCTTCTGCAAGTTCTTCCTCCTGTTCTGCCGGTTCCTCTTCTGCTGGCTCCTCTTCCTCTTCTGCAAGTTCTTCCTCCTCTTCTGCTGGCTCCTCTTCTGCTGGCTCCTCTTCTGCTGGCTCCTCTTCTGCTGGCTCCTCTTCTGCTGGCTCCTCTTCTGCAAGTTCTTCCTCCTCTTCTGTCGGCTCCTCTTCTGTCGGCTCCTCCTCGGCGGGTGCTTCTGCCTCTTCTGCCGGTTCCTCTTCTGCTGGTTCCTCCTCCTGTTCTGTTGTTTCTTCAGCAGGTTCTTCGGGTTCTTCCACGGGTTCAGATGCATCCTCTTCTGTCACAGCAGTCGATTTCAATTCAATTATTTTGTCAATTATTTCGTTCTTATCTTTCATGTGTTTTAAATTGGATTTCTTCGGTTTCAAACCCATCAAACCTGCCAAAATCGCGCGTAATTCATCTTTTTTCATTTTCTTGTATTCCAGTTTCTCTTTTTCCTCTTCACTCAATTCTGCTTTTACTTTGCGAGTTCGGTTTTTCTTCGCGGGTTTTTCACTCACATTCTTCATTGTTTTTACATTCTCATCTTTTGTGACATCCATCTTCACGGGGGTCCCGTCTTTACTCACAACAGCAATTCCACCAACCCTTTCTTCTGGTTGTTTATAGACCAATCCCAAAAAATCAAATATAGATTCCTCATCTACAAATGTATCATCCAATTTATCCTCCTTCTTTTTACCCTTCTCCTTCTTATATAAACCATGTTCGTTTAATGAATACCCTTGTGTCAGAGCATAACCACGCATTACAGTATTAAATTCCTTACTACCAGTAAAATACAATGTCGCAAATGCATATTCTTTGGGTTCAGAATACAAAAAATCAACACGACGAGCCTTACTATTATCATCCAATTTCGTAATCACCAATGATTTTGTTGGTCCACGTGATAATACTTCCACAATAATATTCTGTTTTAATAAATCGTCCATGAAATTCACAAATACCTTACGATTATTTGAAGTCATTATTACATCAATATCCCCGGATGATTGAGAACCACGACGATAACTACCAACAATTTCAAATTTACTGTCATCCTCCTTTATGCTGTCAAACGACTTTTGAAATATATTCTTATATAACTCAATCTCGCTACGTGGAATACGTTCAAGAATATCTTCATAATACTGTAAACCCTTCTTTTGAACGTCATTCAATATTTTTGGATTTTCCTCCAATGATGTTCGTAATTTATCAATAGACGTTATTCCTTTATTTACTAATTCTTGCGCTTTTTTTGGACCTACACCGTATATTTCAGACAAAACATATGCTGGTCGTTTTTTTTCATTTTCAAAAACTTCCACTGAACCAGTTGATACCAATTCATCCAATAATTTAATAATACCCGGTCCAAAACCATTTATTTTTGACATATCCTTCGTGTCATATATTGGTTCATTATAACCCAACAAATTATCATGTGCACGTTTAAATATTTTTTGTTTGAAATAATCTCCCTTTTTCCCCAACAACGTACTATATTCATCTAAAAAATCTAAAAAATCTTTTCTATAATCCTTTCTAAAAGCATTTATAGTGTTGTTTACTAAATCCATGTATATATCTATATATAAAATAGATATATATTATCAATTGTCTTCTTCTTTACATAATTGTCTAAAATGTCGGAATGTCCGTATATACCTTGGTATTTGATGTATCTAACATCTTATTGTCAGTAATAACATTGAAGAAATTACTAAATGACTGATGATATTGAATAAAAATAACAGCACTGGCTAAAGATGATACAAATACAATTAATCCATCGCGTATTAATAATTTCAATGGTTTCCATTCTCTTTCGATATACTTCATTTCCACAAATTTAAAAATGCTGTAAAATAACAGCACTAATAATGAAAGCGCAAATTCTTTTTCCATAATATAATAAAAATAGTCCTTTTTTTATTATAACTAACGCAAATATCCATCAATATACTAGTTAATTCACCTTTATGATATTTGAAACATCATCAAATCCATCTAAATGAACTACTTCATCGCTAATATTTATACTCTCATCATCACTTCCATAATTAAATCCATCATCTTCTTCCTCCATTTTACGTTCTAAAGCGCGATTCATACTTAATTCTTCCAATCGCTCAATTGTCTTGGGGGCTTCTATAGAGGAAACATTGTCATTAGTATCCAATATACTATCCATATCATTGAATGTCAACTTGGTTACTACTTTATTGTCGTCGACATTTTTAATACCTAAATCTGGTATTGCCGGTTCGGCTTCAGGTAATGATGGAAATGTTTCTACTGTGTTTTCGGGATATGGTATTAATGCTGTCTCTGTTACTTCATTTGACGGTGTTACTGTTTGTTGTGTGGTTGCTTCTGTTTGTTGTTCGTTTGTAACCGCTGCAGGAGGTTTGGGAATATCTTCAATAATAATTTGTTCCTCTTCCTCTACATTTTCGTCCATATAAGCACGTATAATGTCTTCGGTTGGAATGGAATCGCGGATAGAAATTAAAATACATTCTTGAACTATCATTTCTAATTCACGATTATTCTTTTGTGACTGCAATGGAGTTACATTCTTTTCAAATAAATATACATTGGTATAAATCTTGCGAGCGCAATTAATATACACTTTGTGGACGAAATCATCCAATTTGGGAATTGATATATCAATCTTTTTTTGTTTATTTCCAACACGAATACATGTAAGGACTTTCAACTGAATGATATGTACGCAAGTTATCAAATCTTCTAAATAGTTACAACCACTACGTTCGATTATGCGTTTTCGTTCTGTACTAATAATATCATTATTCCATTTTGGGATACGTGTTAATAATTCTTGAAATGTCATCAAATACTTATTTACTTCATCATTATCAATACACATCTTCCACGATTCATTAAATATTGATTTAAAACCTTCAATCACTAGTGGCGAAAATATCGATACAAGACGACTACACCATTCATTTCTTGCCTCATGTAAATTGGATTTCACAAAATCGTCCATTATATACAAATTATAAATGTTTTTATACTATTTTTTGAACGAAAAATATATGATTCAATAATTGTAACATTAACAGTTTTTCATTTCTAAATTCCGCACGAACTTTATCAAAATACATATATATCAAAGATTTTTTTACAATATTAATGGTGGTGTTTTGTTTAATCCATTTTATAATATGAAAACAGCAAACACCATTATTAATAAATGTATTAATTAATGATATCATATCCGCATGTGTGAATTCGGTTTCATTTTCCAACATATTTTGTCGCGTTTTTTCCATTTCTGATTGTATTATATTAATAAATTGGAATTCATCATGCCATGATATATCCATTTCCTCCATGTTTAATTTTGAATAATCTTTTTCTGGAATATAAATCTCACAGAACCTGGATAAAATTGGATTCAATAATTTATATTTGTTCTCTACTACTAAAATGAAACGTGTATTGTGACTAAATAATTCTATACATCTACGCAAAGCAGATTGTGCGTCCATTGTTAAATAATCCGCATTATACAATATTATTGTTTTAAATATATTAAATGAAAATTTATTATTATAACTTACATTACTCTTTGCAAACATTTTCAAATCATCGCGAATAAATTTAATTCCTTTACCATAAGAACAATCCACCGACATTACATTATCCCTTTTCAATTGTCTATCAAATCCATATATCTTATCTATCAAATATGAAATGACACTCACATTATAATGATGTTGTTTACCGTGAAATATTAAATGTGGTAACTGGTTATTTACAATAAAAGCATCTAACTTTTTATAAATATGTGAATGAAAATCCATTTTATTATTGTCTGTTGTGTTAACATAAAAAGTATTATTTATGTTAATTTTTTGATTTTGTTATTTTTTACACCCCCCTTCATTCAATACATCATTATCCACCGCATCATCCACCGCATCATCCGCCGCATTATCCGCCGCATCATCCGCCGCATTATCCGCCGCATCATCCGCCGCATCCATTTTAACTATATTTTGTAATTCTTTTGTTAATTTATACCGTTCATAGTGCATTGTTTTACGGCGAATATTACATTTTAAACACGCTATAACACAATTTTTATTATTATGTCCTAATTTGTTATCCAATCTTTCCAGAGTCCATTGTTCGGAATCGCGAACCTTGTTATATAACATTTTCACTACATTCTTACAATAATAACATGTGTTATTACAATCATTCAACAATTGTAATACTTGATCTTCGTTTATAAAAGTATTTATATCTTCTGACAATGTCTTATGATTGTCCTGCTCTTTATACGAACGTAATTTTATTTTAATTTGTTGTCTCAAAAAAGTAGTATCTGGGTTCTCAATTCCCTTAATACAATCTTGTATTATTTGCTTTTCTTTATTAGTATCCTCTTCTGAATATTTCCATCGCCGGCTTTCTGTTATTTTTCTATCCTTCTTCTCTTTTTCCAATTTTACTTTTTTCTCTCTCTTTATCCTTTCACTTTTTGTTTCCGGTATTATTATTTCTTTAATCATAGAGTATACATAATATACTTATTAAAAATGGTTAAAACGAACACAATATAAAGAATATATACAATAATAATGTTTGAAGAAAAAAATATATTATCGAGTGCAAGTGTGGAAAATTACAATCTTCCATGGAACAAATTAGCAAAAAATGTCAAAATTAAATTATTAAAAGAATATGCTGTTGATTATTGTAAAAAAAACGATAATACAAATTGTAGTAATTTACAAGAGTATTTAACAAATTGTATAGTTCAAAACAGATTAGTTAAAACAAAAGATGTTTGTTACGATCAAGAAAATAACAAAATAGTCAATATACCACAATTGTATTACAATACAACAAATCATAATTTTTCCCTGAAAAACACGGAAAAGAAATCATCCGTTTTAAGAGGTTTAACACCCAAAAAAAATAATACAAAAAATGCGACAAAAAGCGCGACAAAAAAAGCCACTTCTGGTGAAAAAGACAAGAGCAAGGATAAACACTAAAATGTAAAATTGAATATATATGTAATTAAAAACAAATATTAAATATATATAATGAACCAAGAATCAATAGATGACGATATCGAAAATACAATTGAAACAATTGGAACTGTTATGACTGATATACACGATCAAATAGAGAATTTAAAACACAACGACAATAATGATAGTTCGAATATAGGCGACGATGAAATCAATATTGATGATTCTTATGACATATTTGAAAGTAATGATGAAGAATGTGAGTATATATACAGTCTAATTGAGAGTTTATATAATGAAAAATATGACAAAAAATTTCTCCATCAATTTAAAGAAAAAGTTATTGTACCAGAAATTTACGAAATTACCCTTTATAATTTGAAATATGAAAATATTATTGATATGATAGAAGTATACGAACAACTCAATAATATTACACCATATGTAAATAAACATAGTAATGAACGTTTAGAATTAACGGCACATATTGATAGTGTAATACAAAAACTAACCGAGAAAAATACAAACGCACAAAAGAGTGATACATGGTATGAAATGCGTAAAAATCGTTTAACTGCTAGTTCTTTATGGAAAATATTCAAAAGTGAATCAACACGTAACAGTATTATTTACGAAAAATGTAAAATGGAAAATAAAAAACCACAATACTATGGTGGCCCTATGGAATGGGGAAATAAATACGAACCCGTAAGTGTAATGGTATATGAAGACATGTATAATACCAAAGTAGGTGATTTTGGTTGTATAGAACACGACAATTACTCTTTCATCGGGGCATCTCCCGATGGTATTAACATTGAACCTTCCAGTCCATTGTATGGACGCATGCTAGAAATTAAAAATATTGTGAATCGCGACATTACTGGAATACCAAAAGAAGAATATTGGGTTCAAATGCAGACACAAATGGAGGTTTGTGAATTACAATATTGCGACTTCTTTGAAACGCGATTTAAAGAATACAGTATGGACGATTTTTACATGGACGAAATCCATAAATACAAAGGCATCGTGTTGTATTTTTCAAAATTAATCAAGTTGCCAGATGATCCGGATTCATATAAACCACATTATGAATATTTCCCTTTGAAAAATAATTATACACGAGAAGACGTTGACGAATGGATTATCGCAACCGAAGAAAAAATAAAAGATACTTATATTTTATACAACAAATATTATTATTATCTTGAAGAATGGTCGTGTGTTTTGGTAGAACAAAATAAAAAATGGTTTGAAGCGGTGAGACATCAAATTGTAGATACATGGGATACTATTTTGAAGGAACGTGAAACGGGTTACGAACATCGTGCTGCCAAACCGCGTTCAAATAGTTTAACGAATAACGACAAAAATACTACCACTGTCTCGGTTACAAACAATATAAACAATGACAGTAAAATTATCCATAACCTAGATACAACACCACATATTGTAACAATTAAATTAAATTAATCAGAATACTTTTTTACAGTTTCGATTGATATATAAATGAATTACATATCAACATTATATTCATTTTTTTGTTGTTTGTTTCGTCCATTTTCCGGATTTTAATACTAATCGTTCGTCGTCTTTTTTCGGTTTCCAGGATTTTAAATGTTTTTTACACTCTTGTTCTTTCTTTGAATCCCATTGAATTATATAATAACCTTTGCTATCTTTAAAAATAGACGAACCGTCTTTCCAACTTCCAAATATTATATTTCCTGTTAATGATTTTTGTTTCTTTACTGTTTTACCACCCCTAGTCTTTCGTTTATTTTTTCGTTTTGTTTTTCCTCCTTGCTGTTCTGGTAACAATTTAACCTCATCTTGGAACACTTTAACCTTATCATTAAATAAATTTATTTCATTTAATATGTTTGTGATTTCATTTAATATGTTTTTGATTTTTTCTTCTTCTTTACCCATTAATTTATCAATTACATTTATTCCTGATAATTTATTTGATAATTTCTCTGATAATTCCTTTGATATTCCCTCCAATTGCGTTTCATAATGTTTACAATTAGATAAATAATATATATGAAAAACATGTAATAATTGTAAAGCAATTGGTGATTCTGTATAATGCAAATGTATTTGTGGTATTTTTTTTTTATAATGAAATAATCTTTTTTTTTTATAATGAAATAATCTTTTTTTTTTA
>Ga0181603_10003012_pt1 | contig 12945 bp, 10 predicted proteins | sample 041ome_13_FD_148633 | JGI IMG/M metagenome (GOLD analysis project Ga0181603, IMG submission 148633) | Coastal salt marsh microbial communities from the Groves Creek Marsh, Skidaway Island, Georgia - 041409US metaG (spades assembly) | ecosystem: Environmental > Aquatic > Marine > Intertidal zone...
AGAAGAGGATTATCTTTTCTTGTTTTTGTTGGAATAATTGGGTTTTCAGTTGCTAGAGCTATAGCAACTTTTTTTACAAATTATTTATGGTTCGATTCTGTTGATTTAAATTCAGTATGGATAAAAATTTTATTAACGAAGTCCGCTTTGGTTGCTGTTACCTCGCTGTTAGCATTTTCATTCATCTTTATTAATTTAAGACTTGCTGTTAGAGCAACACCAGTAATGGATATTTTTGAGTCCTTTGATTCTCAAGATCCATTAACTAGGTTCAGAGAATTTTTTAATGAGCGTTTCATAAAATATAGACTCTTAGGTGCCATTGGTCTTGCCTTGTTTTTAGGCGCTGGTGCTTCGCAATTGTGGGAACAAGTTTTGTTATTTATAAACCAAAAATCTTTCGGAGTTTCTGATCCTATTTTCCAAAATGACATATCAAGTTATGTTTTTGGATTACCACTGTATAGGCTTTTCGTATCTTGGGGGTTTCAATTAGTTATCTTTACATCATTTATTATTGTTTTATTTTTTATCGCAACTGGAGCTTTACAACTCCGTCCAGGTAGGTTGCCTGAAGTAAGTAGTGGTGCAAAAGCTCACCTCTCTGTATTACTTGCATTTGTAGCTGTCCTCAAAGCTTTTGCTTATAGATTGGATTCTATGGAGTTACTGTATTCACCAAGAGGTAAAGTGTTTGGTGCTAGCTACACAGATGTTGTCGCACACTTGCCTGCCTTAAATCTATTAATCCTAATATCGTTATTTGGTGCAGTATTACTTTTAGTTAATATAAGGAGAAGAGGTTGGTTACTTCCAGCTACTTCTATTAGCCTATGGCTCGCAGTATCAATAATCGTTGGAGGAGTTGTTCCTGCTGCAATTCAAAGATTTAGAGTATTACCTGATGAGTTAAATAAGGAACTTCCTTATGTTGAGCATCATATTAACTACACCAGACTTGCTTATGGTTTAGATAGTATTGAAGAGAAATCGTTTGAAGCCTCACCAAATTTAACAGATAGTGATATAGCTGATAATGCTCAGACAGTGGACAATATTAGATTGTGGGACCCAACAGTTCTAGCAGAAACATATAGTCAACTTCAAGAAATCAGAGCATATTACGCACTAGATGAGGTAGATGTCGATCGTTATGAAATTAATGGTGAGCTTACACAGGTAATGGTCTCAGCCAGAGAGCTAGATCAGACTAACTTGCCGGCAGTAGGCTGGGTTAATGAAAGACTTCAATATACGCATGGCTATGGTGTTGTATTTAGTCCTGCAAATAATGTTGCAAGCCAAGGTCAACCAGATTTTTATGTAAAAGGCGTGCCTGCAACTACAACTGTTAGTGAGCTTGAAGTTGAACAACCAAGAATATACTTTGGGGAATCAGCAGAGTCTGTTGAGTATGTGGTTGTGAACTCTTTACAAGACGAAGTTGACTACCCTTTGTCAACAGAGGGTCAGTCAGTTGCTTACACGAATTACTCAGGAGATGGTGGTGTAGGAATAGGTTCTTTTTTTAGAAGACTCGGATTTGCTTTACGTTATAGTGAATTAAATTTATTAATTTCAAATCAGCTCTCAGATGACTCTAAGTTAATTATGGAACGTAATGTTGTAAGCAGAGTCAAGAAGGCTGCTCCATTCCTGTACACCGATAATGACCCATATTTGGCACTTATCGATGGAAATTTATTTTGGATAATTGATATGTATACTGTGTCTGACAAATATCCTTATGCTGAGCCGGCTGATACAAGAAGAATTAATGCAAATTCTGGTCTTCCAATGAATTTTAACTATCTTAGAAATTCAGTAAAAGCAGTTGTTAATGCTTATGATGGCACAATGAATTTTTATATAGTTGATGAAACAGATCCACTTATTTCTTCATACAGTGATATTTTCCCAACTCTGTTTACACCTAAAAGTTCAATGAGTAGTGAGTTACTTGACCATATAAGATACCCAGAAGATTTGTTTACGATTCAATCCGATATGTATAGAGATTATCACATGACTGACCCAAGAGTGTTTTATGCTGATGAAGATCCTTGGGTAATACCATCTGATTCATCAACAACACCTAGAGTTGCTACTTTAAGGGGAGAATTCTCTGAAATAGGGTTCAAGCCAATGTTGCCATATTATTTATTAATGAGTTTGCCGGGAGAGAGTGATTTAAGTTATCTTATTTTTCAGCCATTCAATCCAGAAAATAGACCAAACATGCAATCATTTTTAGTAGCAGATGCAGATCCCGAAAATTATGGACAATTGATAGATTTTAGGCTTCCAAAAGGAGAATTTGTTGATGGACCAAGTCAAGTTGCCACAAGAATTAATCAGGATCCAGACATTTCGCAAATATTTACTTTGCTAGATCAGCAAGGTTCTAGTGTAATCAAAGGCAATCTTTTCGTTGTTCCTATAAAACAATCAATACTTTATTATCAACCAATTTATCTTCAAGGAGAACAGAATCCTCTACCTGAATTTAAATTTGTTGTAGTTGTTTTCCAAGACAGAATAATTATGGAGGAATCGCTGTCAGAAGCTTTGGCTAGTGTATTCGGGGGCGATTTTGCGACTGAGAATATTGAAGACACAGAAGGTGAAAGTCCTCTTGAACTTCTCGAAAAAGCAACTACAGCTTTTGAAAAAGCCCAAAAAGAATTACTAAACGGAAACCTAGGTTTGTATCAAGACCTAGTTGAGCAAGCACAACAATTTGTAGACCTTGCTTTAGAACTCTTAAATAACGATTAAATTTCTTGAGTTTAAATTAATTCTTATTAATATTAATTAATCAGCGCGGGGTGGAGCAGTCTGGTAGCTCGCTGGGCTCATAACCCAGAGGTCGTAGGTTCAAATCCTACCCCCGCTACCAATCTATCTTATAAAGAAATCTATTATTCTTTTTCTGCCTGTTGAAGCAGCTAATAATTTTAATGCAAATAATCCTGAAGCTCCTAGATAAGCTAAGCTTCCTAAAACTAGAAAAATTCTCCAAAATAAAATTTCATCCATGTGTAAATTATAAACTACTCATAGACAATAGCTATTTGGTAAGTTCAATTATTTCGTTAGCTGTAATCTCTCCATTGAGTGTATGCAAGATTAAAAGATTGCTATCTAAAACTAGAGTAGTTGGAATTCCAGTCCAACTGAACTGAGATAAAATAAGATCAGACTCTTCTTCTTCCAGTATATTTTTATAAGTTATTTTATTATCTTCAATAAATTCTCTACCATTTGATGCTGAGTCATCAACAAGAATACCAATGACTGTTATATTTGATTGTTCGGAAATTTTTAATAATTCATCGACTTCATTTTGACAAGGAATACACCAACTAGCCCAAAGATTAAGAACGATATAATCTGTACTGATTTGTTCGTCACGAACTGAACTCAACTGCTTAAGTGACTCAACTTGAATTCCATTGTTTATATCTGAAATAGAATTATTTTCCTGATCAGTAGTTGAGGCATTTAATACAGCGATACCAATAAGTCCTGTTAATAGTATGAGTAGTAAATTTCTTTTAATCATAATGTAATGTTATTACCTAATACAAATACAATACTAAACATGGACATTCAAGACATAAATTATCCAGGATTTAATAGAAGCCTTGAAGAGCTTAACGCTATTACAAAATTAAAGAAAAATTCATGCGAGATTCTAGATTTTACTGAAATTGAGTGGGTTAGAGATGTATTACGTCAAAGGATTAATGAAAATAATAATCTAGAGATTAAGTTTAAAACGCCATCTGAAAAACAAGTCGAAGAAGTTTCAGCAATTGTAGGAGCAGTCATCGATATGGAAGAATTAAAAAATAACTTCCATAAAAATAAAAGAATTATAGGAATTACCTCTGGTAAGGGAGGTGTTGGAAAATCTACTGTAACATCATTACTTGGCATTGCATTAGATGAACTTGGTAAGAAAGTTGGGATTCTTGATTCTGATATTTGGGGCTACTCGGTTCCAAAGATTTTAGGGGCTAAATTTCCTCCAATTCCATTTAATGAAAGAATCTTTCCTTCAAAAATTAATAATATAAGTGTTATATCAATGGAGTATTTTGTAAAACAAGATGAAGCGGTTATCTGGAGAGGGCCAATGCTTCATAAAGCCATAGAACAATTCTTATTTGAAGTTTTATGGCAAGACATAGATATATTACTTATAGATATGCCACCTGGTACTGGTGATGTTTCTATTTCTTTATCTCAATTCTTAAAATATTTTGAAAACATTGTTGTTACAACTCCTCAAACAAATGCAACAATGGTTGCAGAGCGATCAGGAATTATGTCTAAAAAAGTTAATGCCAGCATTATTGGAGTAATCGAAAATATGTCATATATGGAAGTTGATGGAAATAAACTTTATCCATTTGGTAAGGACGGAGGAAAAGAACTATCGAAGAAACTTGATGTACCAATTCTTGGAGAGATGCCTTTACTAGAACAAATAACTGTCGCTTCTGAAGGAAGTGATTTATTTGCTTTTAAAAATGATCCAAACTTTAATAGAGTTATTGATATTGCTAATGAAATTTTGAAATTTCAACCTAAAAAGAAACCAATCGATCTAAAGATTAATTAAGTAAGTACCTAGCGAAACTAAACCCATTAAAAAGCAATAAATTGAAAACACATTCAATTTAGAACTAACTGTAAAATTAATAAGAACTCTGATTGCAACTAGTCCGGAAAGAAATGCAGCAATGCAAGGAATCCATAAAGAGCTATCAAGAGGTTCTGTAGCCTGCATAAATGTTAGAAGCCAAGCTCCAAAAATTGTAGGCAATCCAAGAAGAAGTGAAAAGAATATTGCTTCTGTTTTTTTTAATTTCAAATATAATGCTGTACTTAGAGTGATACCTGATCTTGATACTCCAGGGAATAATGCAAGGGCTTGGGCAACTCCTATTGTTAGAGATTCTTTTAATGAAAGATCTAAAATACTTTTGCCACCCTCTTTCAGCTTGTCAGCAAAATACAACACACTTGCAATAAAAATATAGGCTAATGCTGTTATTACTAAAAGCACGCTACTTTCATCAATTAAATTACTTATTGGTAAAAATAATCCAAAAGCTGCAGCCGGCATTACACCTACAACTATAAGTTTAAAAATTTGAATTAATGAGTCACGGTTTTTTAAGATCGAAAAAATGTCTTTAAAGTAATATATTAAAATTGAAAAAAATGTTCCTAGGTGTAAAAAAGCTATCTCATATGTATTAAAACTGTTGTCTTTAAACAACTCAGACAAAACCACGAGATGTCCACTTGAAGAAATTGGTAAAAATTCAGTGACGCCTTGTATAATTCCAAATAAAATATCAATCATAATTAATTAATTGTTGAAAAATGCCATCCTTGACATGATGTACATAAGTATATTCTAAATTTTTTACTGTATTCTTTTTCTACAAACAATCTTTCTTTTCTTGCTTCATTTTCAGAAGAAAACCTTCTTTTGTTTGAGCATTTAGGTTTATTGTTCATTCATTTATAAGATTAAATTTGTAAATTGTATAAACGAGCTATATCTTATTTATTTTTAATGAATTAGACTCAAATAAATGAATTATTTAGCACTTATTCTTAGTTATTTACTTGGTTCGATAAATTTTGCCTATATTACAGCACGAATAAAAGGTATTGATATTTCTTCTAAGGGAAGTGGTAATCCAGGAACTTCTAACGTCTTAAGGACTTTAGGAAAAAGATCAGCTGCAATTGTGTTGTTTGGAGATTTATTGAAAGGAGCAATTCCAATCGTATTTTTCTACCAAGATCAATATTTTTTAGCTTACGGACTAGCTGCAGTAATTGGCCATATTTATCCAGTATTTTATAAATTTAAAGGTGGTAAAGGGGTTGCAACGTACCTCGGTGTTTATATTGCAACAGTTTTAATGAATCCTTATAATTCTGACTTATTCAATATAGAGATATTTCAAATACTTAATATACCTGCACTTGCTTTTTTCTATTTTATTGTATTTAAAACAACTCGTGTGTCAGCAATTGCTAGTCTGACAACAGTCTTGATAACTGTATCGTTATTAATTTATACAAACAATGAAATATCTAATATTGTAGTTCTTGTTGTTCTATTTTTTTTAATATTATTAAAACACTCTGAAAATATCAAAAGACTTAGAGAAGGCAAAGAAAATAAATTTTAAAAAGAGAAAATTTTTATAAAACTAGTTATTATTAAATTAACAACAGTAAGGGCAGGGCATGAGTTCTACACTAGTTTTAATAGCTTTAATGATATCGCTTTCAGTAGCTGTTGTTTTCCCTGAGCTACAATATTCAAAAGTCAAAAAATCTATTTCTAATGAGTATCAATTTATGGTTGAGAAACAAAGAAGAGGGTTTATCACATTGGGATTAATAGCTATGTCAAGTTTTTTCATAGCTCTTCAAACAATCTCAGTTCCAATTTTTGTTTTCCACCTAATTGTTGATATAGTTTTTGGTATTTATGCATACATTGCATTTCAAGTACGATCATCCTCTCTTCAAAGAAACAGTTTCACTTATGAAGATGATTCATCTGCAGATAATGACAATGTTGAATATTTAAAACAAGCAGTATAATTGTCCGAATCTGAAGCTAATTTAGAAAATTTATCAGCAGCTTTCGATAAGTTAAATGACGTGCGTGAACAATCTTTAACAATTTCTAGAGAGATTGTTCGTGAGTGCTCAAAAAGTATTAGAAATGTTCATAGAAACGATATATCTGATGCTGAAAAACATATAAAAATCGCTCAAGAAAAATTAAATGATTTAAAAAGTATTTGTAGTGAAATTTCAGAAATTAGTTATGCTGGCTATGTTTTAGACGCCGAAAGAGAGTTTGTAGAGGCAGTTATGTTTTATAATTTTGAGGTTAATGGAATAATCGAACCGTTCTCTGCATTTAATTTACATCCTTCTAGCTACATACAGGGAATAGGGGACACTATCGGTGAGTGGAGAAGAAAAGCACTCGATCATTTAAGAAATCTTGATATTAAAAAAGCTGAAAAATACTTAGAAATTATGGAAGAGGGCATGGGGATATTAAACGAGTTAGATTATCCAGATGCACTGACTGGAGGGCTTAGGAGATACGCTGACAATGCTAGGTCAATAATTGAAAGAACAAGATCCGATATTACAAATGCATTTATTAATGATTCATTAAGAAAAGATTTATCTAAGATTATTAAAAATGAAATATAAATATATAACTGGTAAAGTCTTAGACATACCTAATCCAAATCGTTGGGACAGTTTAGACCAGCTTCTCGAATGGTGGCCAGAAACTTTTGTATCAGGAAGTCAAAATGATTATGGAATGAAACTATCTCCTAGACTTGAGAATTCCAGGATAATAGCAAATTATAAATTTGAGTCTAGATTTCAGGGAGGTCCTGGATTGGTACATGGTGGAATCTTGTCTGCAGCCCTAGATGACATAATGGGCTATGCATGTGTAATCCACGATAGATCTTGTGTTACAGCTAAATTAGAAATTAACTATATTACTCCCGTTCCAGTTGAAAAAGAATTTCTATTGCAGGCATGGGTATCAAAAGTAGATGGTAAAAAGTTATATCTAGAATCAGCCATTTCGAGTGAAGATAGCATTCATATAGAAGGAAGTGGATTATTTATTGATCTTGGAAATTATCCAGGCCAGCTTTATGAGGAAAATAAAAATTATCCTTAATCTAAATCTTTGAGATTAAGAAATGACTCATTGATTGAATACTAATCATTGGATTAACACCTGAGCATCTTGGAAAAGTAGAGGCGTCAACAATATATACATTGTCCAAACCATGAACTTTTCCATCTAGGCCGACAACTCCATTATTTGGATCAGGATTAATCCTTGCTGTTCCCATTTGATGAGCTGAACCAAGAAGGATTCTAAAAGGTTCATTTTTAATCTTTCTTACTTTACTTACGAACTCTTCAATACTCTGATTAGAAGATTTTTTCCAATGCATTGTTGGAGATGCTGCAACCATAATTTCTTGAGCACCAGCTAAATAGTTAGCTATTACTAGGTTTTCTAATCCGTGAAGCAGGTTTGCATGGTCAAAATTATTTAAATTATAATTCCACAAATGTTGAGGATCTTTATTGATTATTGTTCCAGAACTTGTATCTGAAGTTAAGACAATACTTCCGGACCAGTAATTGTAGCTTTTTGCAAAATCATCAAAATCATCATTGTTGTTAGGAAAAAATGGGAAAAATAAGCTTGGATGCATTGGTAATCCCTCCAGAAGATATCCATAGTTATCTTTCATGAATAAGTTGTCATCAGAATAAATTCCCTGCATTGTTCCCGCCCATGGCTTTTGCTCCTCGGAGAACTTTCCTGCAACACCTGAGACAGGATGAAGTTTGAGATGTTGTCCAAGATGTTTATTTTTATATCCACTGTTTAATAAGATTTTTGGAGTGTTTAAGGATCCAGCTGCTAAAACAACTTTATCCACTGCTATTTGTTGTACGTTTCCATTCCTTTCAACATTGATATGCGTTGCTCTACCATTTGATATAGTTAGATGTTTTACTGAAGTATTGCTGTATACATTTTGACTATTAAATTTATCTTCTGGAAACCAAGTTTTATATGATGAATTGATGCTTTCATCTGAATGTCCAAACGTACTAAAACCACTCTCAAGGCATTGGTCATTACTTGTATTTCTTGGAATTATTTTATAACTAATGTCATTCTGACTTAATCCCTCAGCCAGTTTGGTCTCTTTTTGTGGAATTCTATTGTTTGCTTCAGAGACATTCAATTGTTGGCATATAAAGTCCATACTGCTTTTAAAGTTACTTGAATTGAAATAATTATTTTGTCCAGTAAGTGAATCCCACTCATTTAGAATATTATCGGGTGTTCGAAGTGAGGTCGTCCAATTTATACTAGTTCCTCCTCCTACACCTGAACCAGCCAAAAGTAGAACTTTGTACCCTCTTGTTTGCTGCATTGCATATGTTTCATAAAAATTGTGATATCCAAAAGTTTCGTTGTTAGTTTCTCCATTTGCATAATTACCTTTTTCAAATATTCCTACTTCATGCTTCTCATTTAACAAATGAGCTGCAACACCGCCTCCAGAGCCACTACCTATAACTGCAACTTCAATACTTTCTGGTAAAACAGTTAATTTATTTTCTATCTTTGCATTGTTATATATTGGATAATCAAAATGTTTGTACAAGGAGCCTTCACCGTTAAGTGACCTAGCTGTACTTAAACCAAACAAAGCTGTCATTCCAGATCCGAGTTTTCTAAATAATGAAATATTAGAGCTTTGTAAATTGTTTACATACAAAGGTATATTTTTGTCTTTAATAAATAATTTTCTTAAACTAAATGAGAATATTACAAAGAAAGCTTTTAATTGTAATACTTCGGATTTATCGGGATAATTTTTTAAGATAAAATTGAAATACTCTTCAGAGTTTTGTGTTTCATTTTCATCAAAATTTGGATATAACCTTCCAAATATTGCTCGAAACGACTTAGAAATTCTTTTTTCCATATTTATATTCTACAGATAGTTATTCAGGGGAGATTGAATTTTGACAGTTTTGGCAGTCTTGAGTGGCTTCTGAAACCGAAGATTTGCAAAAATTAGTGAATTATAATTTTATTATGCCAGATAGACACAACACTTATTCAACTAATCAAATCAAGAAAATTTCCCAATGTCACAGTTCTCTTGGTAAAAGAACCCGATTAGCAAGTCCAAAATTAGATAGATGGAAAGATTTAAATAAAGCGATTATCGATTGGCAGAACAACGATGCTCTTGATGAAACATCAATAAAAGTTGCTGAAGAAAATAACTTTCAATTTTATGACACAATTCAAAAAAAGATTTTATCTGACTTATTTGCAAGATTTAGAACTATTTATCCGAAAAGAAACACTAACTTTAATCATGAATATTTAACTAAAGAGGCTGTCAAGGAAATTGATGGCGAAGAGTATGGTCTTACCACTCACTTTTCTTATGAATTTGAAGATGAAGATCATTATGAATACATTAAATTAAAAACAGCTCATGATCCAGAACCTGAATTAATTGACAGAGCCATTATTACAAAATTTAAAACTGATAATGAAGAATTCTATACAGCAGCAATTGAATTAGATGATCTTGTAGAGATTGAGTCAGTTGAAAATCCTGATGAAATTATTGATGAATATTTTAAGATTTTAGAAGAATATTTAATTGAAAGAAAAAAACGCAATCCAGGTAAACAATGCGATTACTGCGACCAATCTTCAAGATGTGGACAATTTCCATTGATAAATGCTGATAAAATAACAAATCGTGTCAGAGAAGTGAAAATTTCAAAAACAAATTTAGTAAAGCTTTCTAATTGTGAGAGAAGGACTGCTTGGAATGTTCAATATGGTTTGCCACGTGAAGATTATGTTGAATATGAATCTGAATCAACAGCAACGAAGTTTCATCAATTTTCACAAAAGCTTTTAGTTAATAATGAAAATTTTTCTGAGAAGGAAAATATTGAAAGTTTTAATCAATTAACAAACGAAGAAGATGAAGTTACTAGAGAACAACTTTTTTTAAAATATCAACAACTAGTTTCACAATTAAATAATTATGATGATTTAAAAATTAAAGAAGCAGAATACATCCTGGGCTTTACATGCATTGTTGACGGAAAAGGCTTAAAAGACGGTAAAATCGTTGATCAAAAAGTTGCAACAATTTATACAGGAAAATCTGATTTGGCTGGAAGACTTGGAAAGACACCAATAATTATAGAGCTAAAGACACGACCGGAAACACCGGAAGATTTATTAGAAGCACAACTTTATGCCTTAGGTGCATCTGAGCTAATGAAATCTGAAAGTGAGATTATAGTATTGCATATTTATGTATCTGACAACAAAGCAACAGTAAAAGAAAGACGATTTGGAGTTAGTGAACTGGAGTCTGCAAAAGCAAAATTTGAAGATATTTCAAAAAAACCAGCATCGTGGATACCTTTTGATGCTTTAAGTCCAAAACATACTGTTGGCGAATGGTGTGAGTATTGTGAGTTTAAAAATACTTGTATAGAATTTAGATAAGTTCATCTTTAGGCGCATTTAAATATATAATTATTCACATGGATCTATCTAAAACACATATTGAATTAGTCGAACAAGTATACAAAAACCTTGAATCTAAAATTACAGAGTTTAAGACAAGAAAAGGCAGCTCTCTCACTCTCGCTGAAAAAGTATTGTACGGACATGCCAAAGATGTTAAAAATATTTCGCTAAATAAAGGTGAAGATTTTGGGGATTTTCTACCTGACAGAGTTGCGATGCAGGACGCAACAGCACAAATGGCATTGCTCCAATTTATGCAAGCTGAACTACCAGAAACAGCAGTTCCCACTACAGTTCACTGTGATCATCTGATTCAAGCTTATGAAGGGGCAAACAGTGATTTAAAAGTCGCAAATAAAACACATAAAGAAGTATTTGATTTTTTACGAACAGCATCTGAAAAATTTAATATTGGTTTTTGGGGTCCAGGGGCTGGAATTATTCATCAAGTTGTTCTTGAGCAGTATGCATTTCCTGGTGGAATGATGATTGGAACTGATAGCCATACACCAAATGCAGGGGGATTAGGTATGGTTGCAATTGGAGTTGGTGGAGCTGATGCAGTTGATGTAATGGCTGGTATGCCTTTCAATACAAAAATACCAAAATTAATTGGGGTAAAACTTACAGGAAAATTAAGTGGTTGGACAGCTCCCAAAGATATAATTTTGAAAGTTGCAGAAATTTTGACTGTAAAAGGCGGCACGAATGCAATTGTTGAATATTTTGGGGAAGGAACAGAGTCTATTTCTACTACAGGAAAAGCAACTATAACAAATATGGGTGCTGAAATTGGCGCAACATGCTCTATATTTCCATTTGATGTAAAAGGAGAGGAATACCTTAAGGCCACAGGAAGAGGAGATATAGCGTCTCTTGCTAGGGAAAATATGCATTTGTTAACTCCAGACGATGATGTTGGTGCAAACCCTGAAAATTATTTTGATCAAGTTATTGAAATTGATCTAGATAGTCTTGAGCCACACGTTGTGGGCCCACATACACCAGACTTAGCTCGCCCAGTATCAAAATTGAAAGATGATGCTGTAGAAAATAGTTATCCTTTAGAAATTTCAAACGCTCTTATAGGTTCATGCACTAATTCATCATATGAAGATATTGGTCGAGCAGCTTTTATAGCAAGAGAAGCAGCTAAAAAAGGTTTAAAATCTAAAGTCCCACTTATGGTCACTCCAGGTTCCGAAATTACTAGAGCAACTATTGAAAGAGATGGATACCTAAAAGATCTTGAAGCAATAGGCGCTACTGTCCTTGCAAATGCATGTGGACCTTGTATTGGACAATGGAAGAGAGATGATATTGAGGAAGGACAAACTAATACAATTGTCTCTTCGTATAATAGAAACTTTCCAGCAAGAAATGATGGCAATAAGGAAACATTATCCTTTATTGGTTCACCTGAAACTGTAATTGGCCTTGCTTTAGGTGGAACTCTAGAATTCGATTTTCTTAATGATACTCTAATAAACGATGATGGTGAAGAGGTAAAGCTCTCACCTCCAACTGCAGAAGAGCTACCTTCAGAAGGGTTTGAAAGCACTTTGGAAGGTTTTGTCCAGCCAAAAGAAAATAGTGAAGTTGAGGTTGTTATAAGTCCAGATTCTGAGAGATTACAAGCTTTAACACCTTTTGACTCATTTGATGCAAGTAATTATATAGACATGACTGTAATTATGAAAGCTGTAGGAAAGTGTACAACAGATCATATATCACCTGCAGGTAAATGG
>Ga0181603_10003022_pt1 | contig 12924 bp, 26 predicted proteins | sample 041ome_13_FD_148633 | JGI IMG/M metagenome (GOLD analysis project Ga0181603, IMG submission 148633) | Coastal salt marsh microbial communities from the Groves Creek Marsh, Skidaway Island, Georgia - 041409US metaG (spades assembly) | ecosystem: Environmental > Aquatic > Marine > Intertidal zone...
CCGATTGAATGGTGCTTATTTACACCATTAAGGTATGTTTAAGCATATAAAGATGGGCTTATCCATCAAATTATAAGCGCACACATATAAAAGTAGGCGCAAACCTTTAACACCAAAGAGAAATGAAGCTATTGCAACACTACAGGTACTCAAACACCAATTATTGGGGTGAGCATATTTATATACTACCGTCTTTGAGCTTCAAGTGGGAGAAAATAAATATCGCAGAACCATACAAACCTGAGTGTGATGGCGCTATATTAGAGATTAACTTTGACTTCATGCATAAGTCGTTTGTCTTTGTCTGGGTCTTTGAATACAATAACAAACAAACGAACATGAAATGAAGTACCGAGTCAACTACACCTACTTTGACCAAAGCAAAATGCGGGCTGCTAGATGGGAGCAGAGAGAAAAAGACTTTGATACCATGGAAGAAGCCAAGACATTTGTAAGAAGAACAGAATGGAACGTATCCGTTCGCAACATGAATATCCAACCCGTACCATGAACGACCATGTATTCCTCTACTGGGATGATCCCGGAGATAGCCAAAAGCACGTAGACCGGCAGTGCTCCTGCAATAGCTGGCAACGACAGATCCAAGAGAATGAACTTGGAGGATGCTGTAACCATGCTAGGCAGCAAAATGAAGACGAAAAACAAGCCGAACATCGCATGATGATTATCTTGCGCAATGGCAACGAAGGACTACACTACGACGACTACGAAGATTACACCGAGAACGAATGACACAACAACAGCTTAAACAGATGAAGAAGACCCACAAAGAGGTCATCATTGATCATTTTATGACCGAGGAAGAAGATGCCCCACAGCAGATTCACCTGAATGAACCAGAAGACCTGTTCAAGACAGAGATCTTCAAGTGCCAGTCATGGTATTGTAGGTTCATCACACGAATAAAGATTGCCGTAATCATGACGCTACGCAATATATGAGCCCATTCTTTAAAGCAAGAGAGATGATAAAAAAGCACGGGGAGATAGCCCGTGTACAGACGCTGCAAGTCATTGCCCTACTACCCTACAACGACTACGATAAGAAAACCTATTGGGATCTAGTACTTAAAGAACTAGATCATGCAACATCCCACAACATCCAAAGGTGATATAGGAGTAGCACTGGTTACAGCAGATCTAATTCTACAAGGATGTAGAGTCTTGATGCCCGTATCAGCAACTAGCCCATTTGACCTTGGAGTACTATACAACAACACGTTCATACGTGTGCAAGTGAAATACAGAACCCCCCACAGTGGGAGGGTGGAGGTTAAGCCTAAGAGAGCCACAGCACGGTTCCAATACGAGCTTAACATTGAATACGACATACTGGCTATATACTGCCCTGACGCCGGGATAGCATACGTGCCAAGACAAGATGGACAGAGCGTAGTAACCCTGCGTGTGAGCCCGTCAAAGAACAACCAGAAGATCGGCGTCAACCTATTTGAAGAACACACTGAATTCAATACAGCATGGAAGAATTGGCAGAACTCGCAATCAAAGCAAAAGCCCTAGCAGCATTCGCACGCAATGCACCACAAGGCAACAAAGAACTGGATGAGCTGGATGACCAGAAACACATCACGCACACACTGAAGCTAGAAGGACAGAAACTAGCAGCGCTGATCGTCACCACAAACCCTACAGTAGCCAACATCGCTACACTGGAAGCATACAAGATTATGTACGGCTGGAAGTACGCCTACATCATAGCATACAACAGCACACACGTGTACTACGTAGAGGTGAGCCAGATAGACGCCATCATAGCCAAAGGACAGCTCGCCATTGACCCTAAATGCATGAAGAAAGTAGAGATATGAAAGACCAAACGCTATTCGCAGAAGGCTACGATGAAGCCATCCTAGGATACCAACTAGGGGATCCAGTACGCATCATCTACAGCGCAAATAAGATGGTGGACATCTTCATCAGAGACAACGAAGCAACACAAGACGAGGCAATGGATTTCCTGAGCTACAACACATGGAATGCCTACGTCGGAGAAGGTACACCTATCTACCTATGGGAGGCTGACAGACAGGAGATAGAGTACTTCGTAATAAATGAAAAATGACGCCTGAAGCATGGGATAACTATACGAAGATGCTCAAGCAGTCCAGCGAAGCAGTATGGGCTGTAGCACGCTACATCCACAAGAATGGTGTGGACGTGACCGTGAAAGCAACACACATAGCCCCAAGCATGGATCAGTACAAACAGTACATAGACGAAGGAGATATCGTCATACACAGGAACAACATACAAGAGATCGTAGAGGTCAAACACCAGTCGTGGAAGTGGACACAACACAGCGACATTCCGTGGGATAGAATCATCGTATGCGCCCGCAAATCATACGATAGACACACAACAAAACCATCAGCTTACTTCCTAGTAAACCAGCAGCTTACACACGCTCTAGTCATACCTACAACGACACAGGATCAGTGGGAGACAAAGGTGATCAGAGACAAGGTGAAGAGCTGGGATCAAGAGATGTACATGGTAAACCCATTGACGATTGAGTTCGTAGAACTATAGGTCAAACGATACTTTGTGGGAGTATGTGGGGATGTGTGGGAGAGAAGGGGAGAAAATGTGGGGGTGATTGTCAGCTAGTTACGTGTGACGCAGGAGCGCGTGCGCGAGACCCCGACGAGCCGGTAGGGTAGGGGAGGGGCAGCCCCGATCAGTGGGTACGAGAGGTGCTAGTTAACATAATGTTTATTATAGGACTTTTGAGTACCCTGTAAAACGGGAGGTTAACCTAGGTCCATAGGTGCGACAAGGTAGCCTCTGAAAACGCTAAAAGTTTGAATTTGGATCGTTTTCCAAGGTGGGGCATGGGTTTCGGGATCGGTTTCCGGTTTCGTTTCCCAACTGCTGATAACGTATATAATCCCCCCTCTCTCTATAACTCACATCTTTTGCACGTTATCCGTGTATCTGTTTTTCTGTGAACTGGGATCTGTCGTGAACGTATCCGGGTGTCTTTTGGAGTTCTGTGTAGGGGAGCTTGATATGGGGAATCTGTTCAATGAACTGGTTCTTTATATCAATAAGCTGGAGGATGTCGGTCAGGGGATCGGTGGAGTACTTGAGGTATTCTCTTGCGGATTCTCTACTGAGCCATCCGGACTTGTTCATTGACTTTATGATGTCTGTTGAATCACGGGTCATGAATACGACTAGTGTGTTTGACAGATTTAGTTCTGGGAGTCTATGGAGAAGGGCTGGTGCTTGGACGACTGTTGTGTCTTTAAGTAGCTGTTTAAACAGATCAAAGTTGTGGGCTTTGAACCGCATCTCATCCACGTGGGTGTAATTTAGTTCTGTTGCTAGAGCATAGGCTGCGTACGTTGTTCCGCTGCGTTGATTACCTGTTACGACGATTTTAGGAAAAAAGTAAGCGTAGTCTGTTAGCTCCTCCCAAGTCATAATTGCATTCATAGCTGTGATTATCAGTCTGTTAGCAAAGGTACATTAAAGTAACTGTTCAATATTGACTTTATCATTTTTATCCTGTAACTTCGCTACCGAGCTACGCAGCGGGGCTTTTCAGAGCCCGCGCTACGCTTCGGAGTTAGAAGGGTACGCAAGGCGACGCAGTCATCCCGAAAGAGGCTCAGTAAGATAGTGTAATCGGGAGCAGTGTGCAAACTAGATAACAGACTTAAAGTATTACTTTAACCACGATGAGAACAGTTCGTAAAGCAGATGTACAGAAACTTGGCTATAGTGATGGGAGTCCCTATCGCAATCGCAAGTACATTGTCATTAATGGGGACACCATTGACATGAGCAAGACGGGGATCCCGCTTAGATTGATTCCAGATAATGGGGAGGAGAAGATCGCTGAGCCTTACAGTGGGACGCACAGCTTCCCCGGAGCCACATCTGTAAAAGAAGTACCTTTGCCAAAAAGCTATAAGAAATGAAAGCTATAAGGAAATCCCCGACTGACCCTAAGAAGGGCAAGAAGTTTGTATCTCCAGCAAACCGTCGTTCCGTAAAGGATGACCCTACGAATCCCGGAATGAGGAACAAGGGACTGAAGCCATTAAGCAAAGACTACAACTGGGTTGATGCTGGTAATAGAACATGGGCAGACATAAACAAGGACGGCAAAACAGGAACGTGGAGAGTTGGGCGGGGCAAGCCTTGGAACGCAACGCCAGCAAGCGAAAGCCCAATGACATATAGTCAAGTTAGGGAAATCAAGCAGAAAAACAATCTGCGGTAATGGCTCAGAGCGCTAAGAAAAGATCAGGGGGCAAAGTTCGCTCCGCATCCAGCTCCAAGAAATGGGGGGCTATTCTTATGCGTAATCATGAGATCCTAAAGAAGCTTAGCGATGAAGGCGAAGCGTAAATATCAAGACGGAGGCAAGTTTGCTGAATACGCAAGCAAGGCTCAGTCAATGAGACCTTTCGCCAGAAAGAATCCAGATGGCACTGAATCAACAGTCATCATGGCTTCTGGAGAAGCTGACGGTAAATATTACGCATTCCCAACACTGTTTCCATCTCCCGGAAATACTAGCTCGTCTGATCCTAGAGACTGGATGGAGCCAGAAGATCCTTGGTCTGAAGCTGTTAAACGAGGCGAGATGTTCCAGTTTGATACCGAGGATGAAGCTATAAACTTCGCAGAAGGAAGCTGGAAGAAATATACCAATGTTCCTAAGAAGGGACTAAAGGCTGTATATAAGAGATGAAAGCAAAGCGCAAACAGATCATGGTAGATGCTCCAGATGGATACCACTGGATGGAGGAGCGTGGTCGCTACTACCTTATGCCCGGCGAAGCTCATAAAGGAGCTATGACCAAAGCACCGTTCAAGGTGAAGATGGTTGCAAAATAAATCCACAATATTTTGTGAATTAAAATTATTGTTATAATTTCAGTGTCATGAAAACAGTTAATTTCATGACCATGCAACACAACAATGGTTTTATCAACAACATGATCCTACTCTACAAAGAGGAAGGAACATCACCCGAACGCTTACAGCATGATCTATTCGTAGAGCATAAAGTAAGTATTGAATGGGATGCGTTGATGGCTAGATGGGATCGTCTATAGGCTCCCCGGCTGCCATCCGGTAGAAACGCGCTACCATGTTCCTGCCCTTCTGGGTTAGGGCATAACGGACTCTGTAGTTCCACTTGTTCTCTTCGCGGAACACGTGATCCTCACGGGTCTGACTAGGGCTCAATTTGTCAAAGTGTTTGTAGACAAATCCATCATTCTGTAACGGGCGAAGGTTGTCGCGTTTAAATGCAGCCTCGTTCCTATCCAGCTTCTCACATATGTATCGGATGGTAAAGAACTCTAGGTCATAGACGTAGAGCATGATCATGATATTGGCTGCACTGAGATTGTGCCTAACCTCCCAGTCTCTGAACACTAGGTAGGTATTCTTTAACCCACCATGCGATAGGTACTTCTTCTTCATTGGTGACGCTTCCCGGAACATACGGGACTTGGCGACTCTTGATTTCGGCATGAATTTAATTGCGTATTTTTGTACGTATATAACAAAATTAAAGATTCATGGCGACTTTAACAGGCAATAAAGTAAAAGACACGTACGAATCGCTTCTAAAGCTTTCGTCTGGGTCTGCTACTTCTACCCTTAAAACCGTAGAGGATGGCGCTGGAAACTCCACTGCCTTGAAGGTTAGCACGGACGCCGTTGAGGTAGCTGAGCTTCTGATCACCAATACCCCTACGCTAGCATCCAGCGAGACCACTGTTCTTGTTTACGACGACGCCGACAACACGGTCAAGTCTCGTAACCTTGGAACGGCAGCATTTGTAGATAGCGTTTCTGTAGATGGTCTGTACGCACGTACGGAATCAAACCAGTTGTGTACCACCACCCCTACACGGATCACATTCAACACTGTAGACAATACGCTAGTTAACGGAAGCTTTCAGACTGGATCTGGATTCTCACTAGCTGATTCTAACAGAAACATCGTAGTAGGATCCGACGGAGGTGTTCGCTTGGAGGTTTCGCTATACGTGTACTTCACCAACAACAACTCCAATGTGATCATCTCGCTCAAGCAAGGTGCTACCACTGTGGCGACTGCAAGAAGATCTCAGACTACCGGTGCGACGTACAACGTCATCTCATTCAATACTGTTGTTGCAGCCAATGCTGCCGACACCCTTAGCGTAGAGGTTAGCTCTGCTGACGATGGAGTAACGGTTCAGTCCAAGAGCTTGGTGATGGCAATGAAAATCTTTGACGGATCCTTTACCTGATGACTGAACGCGAGAAACAAATACAAGAGTTTCTCGCTGAGGCTTCCGGGGCTTTTCAAAATCTTCTTGAAGACTTAGCGAAGAAGTATGAGGTGGAAGACGACTACCTTTATATGCTTTGTCTAGGTACATACAACGACGAGACAGAAGATCAGGATAAGCTCATTATATCAATGTCTGCGGACGTGGATGATGAGATGGAGTTTAGTAGTCTGCACGATGCTGCTTTGCAGATATTCATTCAGATGAACGACAAACCTGATATGGGCACAATAGATTGGTGGATCAAAAATTACGGGAATGGAAGCATTAATTAAAACTAACTATCATGCAATTGATTCGCAAAATCATCGTGGGGCAAAACCCCAAAGACGCCATGGCTTACTTCGTTGGAATGAACGTGGGCAATGGAAAGGTCTCTACGATCGTCCTTGACGAAGAGCACCTAGTGCGCTACAACAACAAGCGCTATCTTATCTATATTGAAGACCCCAAGGAAGGGACCATGCTCTGGAAGAGTGTGGACAATATGCCCTGCGTTGCTGAGTTTGACTGTAGATTCTAACAGCCATGAAGTCCATAGAAAGCTTTGTCATTAGACTTCCAAAGAAGTTTAAAGATGAGATTGAACTCAACGGCAATAAGTTGTTCTTAGACAGCAAGTTTGATGAGTTCGGAAACCGATTCATGGAGGCTGAGATTGTCTCTACTCCATTAAGATATGACACCGGAGCGAAGGCTGGAGATACGCTGTACTTCCATCATCACGTTGTGCTCAGCCCGCAGTACAGCATGGGGGACCATATCTACCTAGTTCCATATCACCCACAGGGGAACCGGAACAATATGGCTAATGCATATAAGAACGAGGACGGTATCCATATGCTGGGGCAGTGGGTATTCCTAGATCCTATGGATTCAAGTAAAAAGCTCAAGAGCTCGCTACTGGAACTCGTACAGGAAGATGTAGATAATGACCGCGGCAGGGTATTGTACTCCTCGCCGGAGATCAAAGAGGTTGGTGTGGAGATAGGCGACGTTGTCTACTTCTCTAAGAACAGCGACTACGAGATGGAGGTTGATGGGAAGAAGGTATGGAGAATGCTCGTAAGTGATTTGATGTATGTCGCGCCCGCAGAAAAAGAGTGAGTTCACAACCATTGACGCCGCAGAGCGTCTGTTGGACTCCATGGAATACGCTATCAATAACATGATCCAAGAGATCCGCAAACCTGTGGATCAGGATCTTAGTGGTAGCCAAAGGAAGGCTGAACTCCAGTCTATCAAGCAGACGGCAGTAGATGCCCGTGAACTGTTGCAAGAAAGGCAACGGTTGGAACAGATTATTAAAGAGCTAAAGCAGACGGGTAATATTGCCGATTCGGCAGATTACTCAGGTGGCTTTGCTGAGAGATTCAGTAAATAAAAGCGTGACTGTGTATGGACATCATCTGGCATCCGTCAAGCGTACACGTTTTATGGTTTACTGAGACTACTGTACTGTCCATGCTTGCACAAGAACTGAGAAGAAGGACAGCGAGAACTACTAGGTATTTCATCTGTCTCAATGTTAAGTTAATGTAAAGATATAAAATAAAATGAAATGGCAGGCATTAAGAATGTTGAAGGGTACGTTGGCTACGTTGTCAACATATGTCCCAAAAATTCGGAGGGTAAGATCGTTGAGATCGGCGGGCTTTTTATTCAGCTTCCCGCTACTCCGTCACATGAAGAAATCTTATTTCACGACCGACCCCGTGAAATGCAGATGTGGAAGAGACTCAATGTGCCGGAAGAACTGCTTCGTATTCGCTCTATGGATGAATGGGCGGAAAAGCCAAAGGAGTTTCGCGATAAGTACTCATCGTACATTGAAAGGGAGTTTCAGCGCAGACGTGACGGTCTTTGGTTCTACAATAACGGTGATCCTACATACATAACCGGTAGGCACTACATGATGCTCCAGTGGAGCAAGATGGATATTGGATATCCAAACTACCTAGAGTTTCAGTCTAAGATCTTCACGCACTTCGCTGCCTGTGAGGCGGACCCCAGATGCCTAGGTCAGATCTATACCAAGTGTCGTCGTTCTGGGTACACAAACATATCCAGTGCTGTTCTGGTGGATGAGGGCACGCAGGTCAAGGACAAGCTGTTGGGTGTCCAGAGCAAGACCGGTAAGGATGCGCAGGAAAACATCTTCATGAAGAAGATCGTCACCATGTTCAAGAGCTACCCATTCTTCTTTAAGCCCATCCAAGATGGTACGACCAACCCGCGTATGGAGCTAGCGTTCCGGGAACCGTCCAAGCGCATCACCAAGAACAACAAGACGTCTAACGTCGGCGAGGCGCTCAACACAATCATCAACTGGAAGAACACTACCAACAACGCATATGACGGTGAGAAGCTGCACATCCTGTACTTGGATGAGGCGGGCAAGTGGGAGAAGCCCACAGACATACGTGAGGCGTGGCGTATTGAACGTACGTGTCTCATTGTAGGGCGTAGGGTAGTTGGCAAGGCGATCGTCGGTTCTACGGTAAATCCTTTAGATAAGGGCGGCAAGGAGTTCCGGGATCTCTACTATGACTCCAACCCTAGTGAGCGCAACAGCAACGGACGTACGCGCTCCGGACTGTACCAATTATTCGTACCCGCATACGAAGCGCTGGAAGGATTCTTTGACAAGTACGGAAACCCAATTGTAGAAGACCCCAAGCAGCCCATTGAAAGTCTTGATGGGGACATCCTAGACATCGGCGCTAAGACCTACCTAAAGAACGAACGCGATGCCTTGATGAAGGATCCGTACGAACTCAACGAGGTGATCCGTCAGTTCCCATTTACTCCGGACGAAGCATTCCGTGATTCTACCAAGTCCAGCATCTTTAACGTGGCGAAGATCTACGAACAGATCTCACACAACCAAGAGCTGTATCCAAATCCTGTCGTCAGGGGCAACTTCGTATGGGACAACGGCATCGTTGACGGGAGTGTTATCTTCAGTCCTGATCCCAATGGTAGGTGGTACATATCATGGCTCCCGCCTAAAGAGAGGCAGAATAGGTACGTAATTAAGTACAACAAGAAGAGCCCACCGGAGGACGCCATTGGCTGTGGAGGAGTTGACTCCTATGACCTTGATGCTACCGTGGATGGTCGCGGATCTAAAGGGGCGTGCCACTTCTTCAATAAGTTCAACATGAACTTCCCCTCCAATATGTTCGTCGCTGAGTACGCTAGCCGTCCTCCCATGGCGAAGATATTCTACGAAGATGTTCTGATGGCAGCTGTGTTCTATGGGTATCCCATCCTGATAGAGAACAACAAGTACGGGATCGCTCGTTACTTTGAGCAGCGCGGGTATGATAACTTCTTGATGGACAGACCGGACCACCTAAAGACTTCAACTGTTGGTTCAAAGACAAAGGGCATACCGTCTAACTCTCAGGACATTATACATTCTCATGCCCAAGCTATTGAGGCGTACATCCACAACCACGTGGGATACAATCCTGAAACTGGGGAGATGGGTAAGATGTATCTTAGCAGAACCTTAGAGGATTGGATTGGATACCGCATAGACGATCGTACAAAGTTTGACTTAACCATTAGCTCTGGTCTGGCTCTGTTGGCTGCTCAAAAGTACAAGGAGGAAAAACCTAAAACAGACTTCAGCGCCAAAAAGTTCTTTCGTACGTTTAAATCTATAGAGCGTTAAAAGCCCCTTTGCATAATTGCTATATTTGCATAATAGAAATATAGCCCTTATTATGCATGAATCTATAAATGAAAGGGAGAACTACGGAAACTTTCCGAATCCCCTAGCTGACGCCGTCGTAAAGATGAGCAAGGCTTATGGGCTTAAATATGCTAAAGCCATTGAGAAGCAATGGGGCTCTGCGGATGACGAAGGTTCTATTTATCGCCGGAGGCTAAAGCAGTTTGAGCTCAACCGAGACTATGCTAATGGCACACAGGATACGACCATCTACAAGAAGATCTTAACTTCTTTAGATCCAAATAATGGTGACGGTTCATTGTTGAACCTTGACTGGACTCCAGTGCCCATTGTTCCCAAGTTCGTAAAGATCGTAGTTAACAAAATCCTTTCACGCGAGCCATACCCAAAGGTTGAGGCTATTGATCCTGTATCCATGATGGAGAAGGAGCGTGAGCGCGACAAGATCAAAAGACGTATCCAAAACAAAGACCTGCACAAGAAAGCCAAAGACATGGGCTTAGGTGCTGACTTTGATATTGACAGCCTTCCAGAGACGGAGGACGAGGCAGACATCTTCATGAATGCCAACCTAAAGACAGCTGCTGAATCTGTAGCTCAGCTTGCGATTAATCTTACGCTAAGCTGGAATGATTTTAACGAGAAGATTTACAGACGTTCTGTAGAAGATCTCGTAACCAACGGCATGGCTGTAGTTAAAAGAACTAACGATCCCAACTACGGCATCGTAGAGGAATATGTAGATCCTGCATATTTCATCCACAGCTACACCGAAGATCCGAACTTCTCTGATGTTGTCTATATGGGGCACATCAAGCGCATGACCATCCAAGACCTAAAGCGTAAGGCTGGCAATGAGTTCTCTGAGGAGGAGTTTGAAAAGATCGCTAAGAGCGTACGTCATCGCTACAACAACAACCCGAACAAGATGACTCACAGCTACTACGATCGTAACCTAGACAAGACGTCTTACGGCTACGACGAGTATATTGTTGAGGTGTTGGAGTTTGAGTTCCTGTCTGTTGACGAGATCTTCTTTGAGGAGAAGAATTCCCGTTTTGGTAACGTGGGTTTCTACTACAAAGGATACGAGTACAAGATGCCTACGCAGACCGTGTATGATCGCAAGCCGGTGGCGATGCGTAACACTACCGTCTATGGAGGTAATTACATTGTAGGTACGGATCATCTTTTCGCATATGGTATGCAGAAGAACCTACCTAAGAATGTTCACGACATCTCTAGAACAAGAATGTCATACAGCGTTATTGCAAACAATATGCGCCGCATGATGCCCAAGTCCATGGTCAACGGGATCATTGGATTTGCGGACCAACTACAGCTCACTCACTTAAAGATCCAGCAAGCCATTGCTAAGGCTAAGCCCGACGGACTGTTGGTGGACATTGAGGGTCTTGAGAACGTGCAGCTGGGACGTGGAGGCGAGCTCCAGCCTCTAGATATCCAAGATATCTACGAGCAGACTGGTGTGTTCTATTATCGCTCCCGTAATCCAGAGGGCGGATTCCAGAATCCACCTGTTCGCCCGCTGGAGAATAACATCCGAAACATCAACGAGATGATCGGAATCTACAACCACTACTTGCGTATGATCCGTGATGCCACGGGTATCAACGAGGTAATGGACGGCACGTCTCCCAAGGGAGAGCAGCTTGTAGGTGTACGAGAGCAACAGATGGCTGCCGGCAACAATGCAATCTATGACATCACCAATTCAGCCAATGTGCTGTTCCGCAAGGTGTGTGAAGACGTAGTAAAATGCTTGCAGGTATTGCCCAGAGAATCAGTACTTTACAACCTCTATGTTAAAGCTTTAGGTGAGAAGTCTATGGACTTACTTACGAGCTTTGAGAACCTACCTATGTACAACTTCGGTATCCGGGTTGTTAACGAGATGGGTGACAATGAGAAGGCATACCTAGAGCAGAACATCCAGATCGCTTTGGCTCAGAAAGAGATTGATCTTGAAGATGCCATTGCTATCCGTCAGCTCAAGGATGTGGATCAGGCAGAACAGCTCCTTATCGTACGTCGGAAGCGTCGTATGCGCGAGATGCAGAAACAAGCCCAGATGAACAGCCAGCTCCAAGCGCAGGCGAATGCACAAGTTGCACAAGCCACTTCCCAAGGGAAGATGCAGGAGGAACAGATGAAGGCTCAGCTAGAGGCTCAGAGAATACAGCTTGAGGGTCAGGTTAAGGCACAGCTCCTAGAGATGGAGTATCGCTTTAAGATGCAGCTCGCACAGATTGAAGGTCAGTCCCGCATCGCGGTGAAGGATCAGGAGATCGGACGCAAGGAGCAGCTTGACATTACCAAGGAAGATAGAAAAGATGAACGAGTGAAGAAGCAGGCTGTCCAGCAGTCAAAACTCATCTCCCAGCGTCAGGGTCAACGCCAAGAACTGGAGGATATGAGCGACGTGGATCCGCTAGAGGCACTCCTATAAAAGCGTAAATTTGCAATATGGCAACCAGTATAAATCTAGACATTGCTTCACGAGTAGACATCACCTGTAGACGTGGTGATACTTTCGTGTTGGAGCTAACCTTCAAAGACGAGGATGGGATTGCTATTGACCTGTCGTCCGGCTACAACTGGATGATGCAGGTTCGCGAAACAGATACGTCAACTTCAGCTATGCTAGATGGTGATTCCAATGACGATAATGCAAATGATTTTGGCTTTACCGGGACAAATGCTGGTGTTTTAACAATTACGGCATCTGCGACTGTCATGGCAGCTATTTCGGGTGGTGTTTATGTATATGATCTTCAGAGCGCTCAAGGTGCAGTTGTAACCACGTGGATGTATGGAAAATTCACGATTAATGAAGACGTATCAGTATGAGCAA
>Ga0181603_10003056_pt1 | contig 12818 bp, 9 predicted proteins | sample 041ome_13_FD_148633 | JGI IMG/M metagenome (GOLD analysis project Ga0181603, IMG submission 148633) | Coastal salt marsh microbial communities from the Groves Creek Marsh, Skidaway Island, Georgia - 041409US metaG (spades assembly) | ecosystem: Environmental > Aquatic > Marine > Intertidal zone...
ATTTAGGCACCTTCCGTTTTGACATTGAATCCATGAATGCCAAGCTCAACGAACTTCCATTGAACATGAAAGGTTGGTTGCAACTCAACGATGAAAACATGGAGATGGATTTAGCCATGGATGTTCCGAGTTCTGAATTTAAATCATTGTTGTCTGCCGTTCCTGGATGCTACACTCAAGATTTTAATCAGGTGCAAGCATCGGGTAAAATGAATTTCTCTATGGTATTGAAGGGTATCATGGACGAGGTAAAAATGCCATCCTCTGAGATTAAAATGGGCATCCAAAATGCACAATTCCATTATCCCGATCTACCAAAATCGGTGACCAATATCAACATGGATTTATTGATTGAAAACAAGGATGGGGATCCCGACCAATCCATCCTTGATCTAAAAACCTTCTCACTAAAATTGGGAGAAGATCCGTTTGAAATGAGTTTGTATTCCAAAAACCCCGTTTCAAACCCATATGCCAAAGGAAATATAAAGGCAGGCTTCGACTTAGATCAGTGGAATGAATATCTTCCTTTGGATTCAACGTTAGCTGTGAGTGGAAAAATAGCAAGTTCCATATCGTTTGAGGGCCATTACGCAAGCGTCGAAAATCAGAACATCAATGACCTCAAAGCGGAAGGTTCTTTAAAGTTGGAAGAATTCAACTTCTTCAGTGAAGATATATTACCCCTTAACATAAACTACTTTGAAATAACCGCTAACCCTCATTCCTTTAAAGTTGCTCCATCCAAAATCACCTACGGACAGTCTACAATCGAAGTCAAAGAGGGAACATTAGATAACGCAATTGCCTTTGCTTTAAACGATGAAATGCTTCACGGTAGATTGAAAATCCACAGCGATAAAATCGATCTTAACGAATGGATAGCTTCTGAGGATGTAAGTCCGGAAGAAACATCCGAAGCCAAGGATAGTTCAACTTTGGAAGCGGTAAGCATTCCACACAATTTAGACCTTGAATTCTCAGGAAGCATCGGGCAGTTGATTTATGAAGATTATGACCTTCGCAATTGCCAAGCTGTTATTAAAGTCAGCGAAGGCCGATTAATCGTTGACCCCATCAAGGCCAATTTATGGGGAAGTCAGTTCAACTTCAGTACCACCTATGCATATGAAGAAGGAGGGAAACCCCATTTGGCTACAAGCTTTGCGTTACAAAACCTAGTGCCAAAAAATGTGGGGAATTCTTTCCGTCTATTACAAACCTACGCACCTATCATGAAAAAGTTCGATGCGCCATTCAACCTAAACATGAAAATGAATTCTGATCTCGGCCAAAACATGTCACCCATCATGCAGGATTTAAACGCGGATGGATTTGCCAAAGTAAGTCAGGCGACGAAATTAGAATCACCCGAATGGCTTAATCAAATTTTTGAGCAGTTAAAATGGGGTAAAGAGAATGTAAAAGAAGTTAAAATAAAGCCTGGTACCCTTGGTTTTGCGATACAAGATGGTCAGCTTAAACTTAAGGATAGCATCAGATTAGATGTTTACAAGGGGTCAAATATGGCGTTTACAGGTGGTGTAGACCTCGACCAGAATTTAGATTTCAACGGACATTTTTACACCCAAGGGAAAGCTGTACCGATGAGAATTACGGGCACTACTACCTCTCCTAAATTGAGCATTGATTGGAAAAAGCTCGGCCTCCAAGTAGTTGAAGAATACAAAGAAAAAGCTGTAGAAAAGGTAAAAGAAGAGGCGAAGAAAATCAGCGACAACCTCATTGAAAAAGCTGAACAAAAAGCAGAAGAATTGAAGAATGCGGCTGCCGAAAAAGCGCAAGTGATCCGAGATAAAGGTCGTGAAGCAGCCGACCGACAACGAGCGGAAACCGATCGTTTAATGGATCTAAGCAGAGAGGAAACCGATAAGAAGATTGGAAAGATGATCGAGGCAGCCAAAAACCCAATTGAAAGACTCGCGGCCGAGAAGGCAGCCAAAGCGTTAAGAAAGAAGAGCAACCAAAAGATTGACCGACTAAAAAAAGAGGGCTACAAAAAAGCCTCGCAAATCGAAACAGAAGCAAACAAGAAGGCTGACGCTATAGAAAGTGCTGCAAGGAACGAAAGTGAAAAATTAATACAAGAAGCTCAAGAAAAACAGAAACAACATCTTAATTGATAATATGATAAATAGGCCGCAAGGTATTAATTCCTTTTGCTTCTTAACCAACTTTGTTTAATTTCGACGCTTATTTTTTTAAAATTGGCAATTACAAAAAACATGGGAACCATAGACAGAGGCATTAGATTCTCTGTTGCACTCATACTTGGTGGACTTCTTTTTACAGGATATTTCACCGGAATGTGGGTATGGATAATGTCAATTCTAGCGGTTATTTTTATACTCACTTCCGTAGTTCAAACCTGCCCATTATATCTGCCTTTAAAGATCAGCACGAGAAACAAAAGCAAATAATAATTCCGAACTTTCTTTCTGCTATTACCTTTTTCTTTGTTACACCAATTGCCATTAACTCTTCACTTCATTGGCAGAAGTTAAGCATACTACCTACATTTGTATGTAACGATTTATGACACCTATAAGATTTGAGGGCAAAAATGCGGAGTTCTTCTCAACTCTTCGAAGCCGTATAAATGAATACTTTGAAGAGAATAATATTAGTCCTACTGGTAACTGGAAACTCTACTGGAAAACCATCATTTTAGGTCTTGGTTTATCTACCAACTATTTGGCAATATTCCTTGTTCCTGAAGGTAGCGCATGGGTTTATTTGCTCTATTCTACCTTGGGTTTATGGTTTGCAGGCATTGGATTTAACGTCATGCACGATGGTGCACATGGTAGTTATTCTAAACACCAATGGGTAAACAAACTAATGGCAAAGTCACTCAATCTACTTGGTGGTAACGCATTTTTATGGGCAGAAAAGCATAACGTGGTACACCACAGCTTTACCAACATTGAAGGTGTCGATGATGATATTGATTTATGGCCCATCTTGAGAGTAAATACTTCTAAGAAGAAATACTGGTTCCATAAGTATCAACATATTTATGGTTTACCCTTATACACCATCGCTTATTTGGCATGGGTATTTTTCCAGGACTTCAAAAAGTATTTCTCGGGTAAGGTAATTGATCGCCCATTCAAAACGGCATTTACTTGGAAGGACCATATTACATTTTGGATTAGTAAGATCGGCTACTTACTGATTTTCTTAGCTGCTCCAGCTTACGTGTTTGGAATTAAAATCGCTTTAATCGGTTTTTTCCTCACAGGAATCATAACTGGCATTTGTATCACTGTAGTTTTCCAGCTCGCACACGTAGTTGAAGACATTCACTTTGTAACAGACAAGGCGGATGCTGAAAATGCTCAAACCACATTGGATGCCATTCGCGTGCAAGATGACTGGGCGACTCACCAGATCAACACCACCTCTAATTTTAGTACTAAAAGTAAGTTTTTGACTTGGGCTTTAGGAGGTCTCAACTTCCAGGTTGAACACCATCTATTCCCGAAAATCAGTCACATACATTACCCTAAACTCAATGAAATCGTAAAGAGAACCTGTCACGATTTCAACGTAAAGTACAATGAGATCCCGAACTTCTTTGAAGCCATTCGATCACATCTTTTGCACCTAAAGCATATAGGGCAATTGGCTTAGTGGTTAGCCCACTTTTCAGATAAGTTCACCAATACTTCAACGGCTTTCTCCATGTCTTGAACACTCACGTATTCGTGTTTGCCATGGAATGCCATTTCACCCGTAAAGATATTCGGACAGGGCAATCCCATAAAGCTCAAACGTGAACCATCGGTACCGCCACGTGCGCTGCTTAATCGAGGCTCAATTCCGGCGCGCTCAATAGACTCAATGGCATACTGTGAAATCTCTGGAGTAAGTTCAATAACTTCTTTCATATTTCGGTACTGTTCCTCCACCTGTATATCGGCTCTAGCTCCTGGGTAATCAACAACGGTATCGTTCATAAAGCCTTTCAAACGTTCTTCGTATTCAGCTAATTTTGCAGTATTAAAATCACGCACAATAAACTTAACCCAAGCGTGCTCAGCAACACCCCCCATCGTTACGGGGTGAACAAACCCCTCTCTACCGGAAGTGGTTTCAGGAGAAAACGAATCTTTGGGTAATCGATTTAAAAAATCACCTGCAATCTTCAAAGCATTCACTAATTTGTCCTTAGCATATCCTGGGTGAGCCGAAACTCCATAAAAGTTTACTGTAGCTCCATCAGCTGAAAAGGTTTCGTCTTCATAGGCCCCACGCTTACCAGCATCTAAGGTATAACCCACTTGAGCACCTAATTTTTCGATGTTCACGTGATCTACTCCTCGACCTATTTCCTCATCTGGGGTAAATAAAATTCGAATATCACCGTGCGGTAATTCTGGGTTTGCTACCATGTGTTGAACGTAATCCATGATAACGGCCACACCAGCCTTATCATCGGCACCCAACAAGGTTGTTCCAGAAGCCGTGATGATATCCTCACCAATCTTTTCCTTTAAATACGAATGTTCAGACGGTTTAATCACCTGCGATGGATCATCGGGTAACACCAAATCAGAACCATCATAGTTGCGGTGAACAATGGGTTTTACGTTAGCGCCCGTGCAATCAGGAGAGGTATCCACATGCGCACAGAAACATATCACAGGAACTTCACGGTTAACGTTCGACTTTAAAGTTGCGTAAACATAGCCATGCTCGTCTAAATGGGCATCCTCAAGGCCTAAATCCAATAACTCTTGAACCAATAAACGGCTCAAGTCTTTTTGCTTTTCCGTACTAGGGAATGTAGTCGATTCTGGATCGCTTTGGGTATCTATTCTTGCATAATCGCAAAAGCGATCGATAATATGTTTAGTCATGTTGTTTTACTAAGTCGGTTAAAGACATTTCCAAGGCTTTTGCCGAAATGCCGGTTGATTTAGGATTAAACTGGTGCACTCGAGCAATAGCGCCCGCAATTATTTTACTAACGTCTTTGAAGATCTCCGTGTCTTTCACTTGTGCATCTTTGCTCATTAGATAACCAAACACCCGTGCCATTCCGCAGTTGGCAATGAAATCTGGAATCACCGCAAATTGATTGTCTGCGAGTTTTGAAATTGGACCCATGAAGATTTCCTCATCTGCAAACGGAACATTGGCTCCACAGGATACCACCTCTATGCCGGATTTAGCCATGCGATTAACCTGATCTTCGGTGATCAATCGACTTGCTGCACCGGGGATGAAAATCTCTGAGGGAAGGTCCCATATTTGCTCATTGACTTCTTCAAAACTCATCATATTTGGTGCGTTTAGCGCATTACCATTACGAGAATTGAACAAAGCCACTACTTCATCGTGACCCAATCCTTTTTTATCAATGATGCCACCATCTTTATCAATGATACCACCAATACGCACACCATACTTGGTTAAATAGAATGCGGCTGCAGCAGCTACATTACCCCAACCTTGAATGATGGCTAGTTTATTATTCATGAAACCACCATAGGTTTCGTAGTAATGCCTTACGGCTTCTGCTACTCCCCAACCGGTTATCATATCTGCAATGGTATAACCTTTACTCAAGTCTGGAGTTAGGCGTTCGTCAGTAATTGGCAACAATACGCCTTCTTGCAATCGCCCAATGGCTTTTAATCGTTCTTCGGCATTATAGCTGGTATGATATCCATTCACTACTCCTTCTTGGGGATGAAGGATATCCAACTCCGCTGTCATTGGTATCACTTCGTGGATTTCATCAACGTTAAGATCTCCGCCAGTACCGTAATAGTGTTTTAAAATCGGCTTTACCGCCTTGTACCAACGTTCTAATACGCCTTTTTTACGGGGATCTTTTGGATCGAAATTAATCCCAGATTTAGCACCGCCAATGGGAGGTCCTGCAATCGTGAATTTAACTTCCATGGTTTTAGCTAAACTTTCAACCTCTCTTTGGTTCAACCCTACCCTCATTCGGGTTCCTCCACCGGCTGCACCATTTCGAAGTGAATTAATGACTACCCAACCCTCGGCTTCGGTTTCACTATCCTTCCACGAGAACACAATATGCGGTGCTTTGTTCTCGAATTTACTAATCAGTTTATCTACCTTCACTTAAATAAGATTTGAAAAATCACCATCCAACGAACCACCAATCACAGAATAGTCTGCACCGGTTGATTCACCCATCACATTCGTTAAGTTGCGCACGCGCATCACACCCAATAAAGCAAAAATCATGGCCTCTTTATAGTTGATCATATCATCATCGGGAACCACAATATCAGCATCGGTTTCGGTTTTGATAAAGTCAACTAAGGTAGGGTTCATAGCACCACCACCGGTCACCAAAATCTTCATGTCTTCAGGGGCTTTATCTGCATAGGTATCCAAGGCCAATGCTATTTGTGTTGCAATATGCATAACCAAGGTTTTCATGCGATCTTCTACCGAATGATCATCGTAATCACGCACAATGTGCCAGAATTCTTTATTGATCCATTCTCTTCCCAAACTTTTGGGAGCTTTCTTTGAGTAATAGGGTACTGAATTTAATGCCTCTAACAACGGATAAATGATGCTTCCTTGCTCTGCAATTTGACCACCCTCGTCCATTTTTTGTTTTTTCTCACGGGCCAAACGATTCAGTATAATGTTACAAGGAGCAATATCAAATGCCATTCTCCCACTTGCATTTTTTAGTGATAAATTACAAAAACCACCCAGATTTAAACAGGCATCGTATTCTGAAAATAACAACTCATCCCCTATAGTTACTAAGGGAGCGCCTTGACCACCAGCGGCTAAATCTGCTCGACGGAAATTGGTCACGGTTGGGATTTTAGATGTAGCGTACATGGTAGCTCCATCACCCACTTGGGCCGTTAACCACTTTTTGGGATCGTGAAATATGGTATGACCATGAGAAGCAATCAAATCAATTTTTTCGCCCGACTCTTTCTCAAAGGCAGAGGCCAATTCTCCCAAATAACGACCGTAAAAAACATCCGTACGAGCATACACTTCAGGGTTTTGATATTTCAACTGCGATAATCGAACCCTCCATGTTTCACTGTAAGGAATGGTTACGGCCTTCTTGATATTAACCGACCAGTCATCTCCATTTGCTTCTACCGAGCACAAGGCTAAATCAATGCCATCCATGCTCGTACCACTCATTATCCCTAATACATTCATAATTTCCTCTTTTGGTGATATCACAAAAATAAGCATTTAAGCTCGAAAGTATTTGGTATTAAAGCGAGTAGGAATTTCCAATTAAAGCTGAAATTCATTAAACTGCAATTGCTATGGACAGAAAATCATTTCTCGGGTTAGGGCTTGGCGCCACACTGAGCATTCCTCTACGGGGAAGCCAAGAATGGCTGCCTAAACATCAGGTCAGCAGTCATCAAATCCCACAAGCCGACTGGAAGACATTGAGAAGCCTGTTTCCCTTAGAAAAAAATAGAATATTCCTCAATAATGGAACCATGGGAATCACGCCCTACCCCGTATTAGAGGCCGTTCAAAAAAGCTATCTTCATATCGCGGAAAAGGCAGCATATCCTCACCATAGCGACCACCTGGAGAGCGAATTAGCTCAACTCTTAGGGGTAGAAGCACAAGAGATAGGCATAACAAAAAACGTAAGTGAAGGGGTTAACCACATTGCTTGGGGTATCGACTTAAAAGAAGGAGACGAGGTCATTCTAACCCAACATGAGCACATTGGAGGATGTGCCGCTTGGATGAGGAGGGCGCAATTAGAAAAGATAAAAATCAAAACCGTAACACTAGGAAAGGATGCAAGTGAAACCCTTGATATCTTAAAAAAAGCCATTGGCCCAAAAACCAAAGTGATTGCCGTTCCCCATATCCCGTGTACCATCGGACAAGTGCTTCCTGTAAAAGAAATTTGCTCCCTCGCACGCGAAAGAAACATCATTTCTGTCTTAGATGGGGCACACCCATTGGGAATGATCCAATTCAACCTGAAGGAAATAGGTTGTGATTATTACGCAGGTTGTTTTCATAAATGGTTGCTAGGCCCAATAGGAACGGGTTGGATGTACATTAAAAAAGACCGATTAAACGAAACCAAGGTAACCCACGTTGCCGCCTACAGTGTGAATAGTTTTGACATGAGCCAACATCCACCGGAAATGGCTCTTCCCAATGAAAGCGCTAGTCGATATAGTTATGGCACATTTGGAGGACCACAACTCAAAGGATGTGAAGCGGCGCTGGAACTGTATCAACAAATCGGACCGGGCAAAATAGAAAATCGCATACGCGAATTACACGCTTACCTCAGAAACACCTTGCTCACCAAGAAGGATGCGGTAGAAATTCTCACCCCAGCAGAAAACAAGTCCAACGCAGGACAACTGGGTTTTCGAATATCACCTCGCTATTGTTCCAAAGAGAAACCTAACAGTGGCTTTGTTGCATACGCCAGAAAAAACGGACTGATCCTCCGTTACGTTGGGGAAAACGGCATCGATTGTATCCGTGTGTCTACCCATTATTACAACCAAGAATCAGAGATAGATCGTTTCTTTGAACTACTCAAAGGGTATGCCTGGAACGAATGACCTAATCACACTGTATGAAGAAAAATGGCAGAACCACGAGCCATTAGAAATCACTACTTCAGGTAGTACGGGCGTACCAAAAACATGGATCTACCAACATGATTTATTGATCTGGAGCGCAAAACAAACCCGCAAACATTTTATTCCGCAACAGGTTTCCAAGCAACTCATCGCCCTGCCTCTTGATAAAGCAGGTGGTTTTTTCCAATGGGTAAGAAGTAAAGTTTGGGGAATACCCTTTGATATAATAGAACCCACTTCCAACCCACTTGCATCATACGAGGGTCAGGCCAATTTGGCCTCGTTTACACCCATGCAATTGCGCGCCATATTAAACAATGAAAGTAGTAAGGCAAGGCTCGCTCAATTTAAAGCAATCCTGATTGGAGGCGCTCCCATCGATGAAAATTTAGAGCAACAATTGTGTACTGAATTTCCAGATATTAAATGGGTCCATACTTTCGGAATGACAGAAACCTACTCTCACTTTGCCGGAAGAATATTGGGTAAAGAACATTACCGCTGTATCGATAATACCGAAATACAAACGGATGAAAGTGGCCGTTTGCAAGTAAAAAACCCCACTACCCATGGTTGGCTCCAAACCCATGATTTGATTAACATCCTGAGTCCCTCAAGTTTCCAATGGATAGGGCGAAGCGACTTTAGCATTAACTCTGGAGGAGTCAAAATACAACTTGAATCCGTTGAGAATGAAATTCGGCGGGCCCAACAATGGAACGAGGATGACTTTTTTTGTTGGTGGGAAGAAGATGAACAGCTCGGACAAGCTCTAGTCGCCTACCTTAAAAAAGGATTCACTCCACCGGAACATTGGGGAGTTACTCGTCAGCATACAAAACCCAGAATTGTTCGATATTTTGATCAACTTATCCGCACCAAAACAGGTAAGATACATCGAGAAAAAACATCAAAGTTTAGTGTACAAGAGAAAGGAAAGCACAAATAAGCCCATCCCCACAAGCCTCAAGCGATACATGTTTTTTTGAGCATCTACATAAGAAGCGGGCAAATCTATTTCCTTTAACTTTTTCATGGTCAACCATTGTGTGACCAATAGGTACACTACTAACAAAAGAGTATACAACGCTCCCGTATCTTGAAACATATCCAAATACCCGATCAACCAATACAATCCGATGACGGCAAACAACGCATACAGGGAATAAATTCTAAATCCTGAAAAGTGATTTAGTAGATGCCCCCTTTGCTCGTCGGTTAATAACTTCAGGGACTTTTCGTTTCTATGGCGATTGAATAAAACGATCCCAATAAGTGCCGCTAAACCCAATATCAATATGATTTCTTTCATTGCAAATATTCCATTTTATAGGTGAACGTTTGAGATGCTCCCGCATTGAGATGCATCATTCCTTCCTTTTCTGTCAAGACACCCGAGGCATTCGCGTGATCTGCTATCCCCCACCAGGGCTCTAAACAAAGGAACGGTGCACCAGGCTTTTTCCATACACCCCAATAAGGGGTCTCCGTTTCTACATAAAGCTTTACAAGTGGTATATTATCCTCTAAAATACAAATAGACGATATACCCGCTTGTTTGAATACGATGGCATCCGATTCAAATAAAGCATCGCAGAGGTCAATACGATTGCCCGAATGAGTTTCAAGCATTTCCATTTCTCCCGTGTAAATTCCATTTTCTATTAGGTGCCTCACCGGTTCTTCCAAGCCATCGATTTGAATGCTGTATTTCTCAGTTTCAAGAGGAGTATGAAACCCAGGATGTGCGCCAATACTGAATGGCATGGTAGATGAATGGTCAGTATTGGTTACCGTCTGCTCCACGGTAAGACCTCCTCCGTTTAAGGTGTAACGAATTTGAAGCGTAAACGAAAATGGGAATGCATCAAGTGTTGCTTGATTCGAATTCAATTGAAATAAAACACTGTTTTCAGATTGCTCTATACACTCAAATTCCGCATCTCGAGCAAATCCGTGCTGTTTCATTTCGAAGGTATCGCCGTTGTGAAAATATCGGTCGTCTTTTAATCTACCCACGATAGGAAATAATATCGGTGCAACGCGATTCCAATAGGCGTCATCTACGACCCAGAGCACCGATTTTTCTTGATTCCATTTTGTTCCATTCCGAGCTGAATGGCAAGTCCAGTTTAAAAGCTGCGCCCCTTTGGCGCTGATATTTACTGAATGGAGGGAGTTTCTTAATGAATGCACTTCAATTTATAGCAAAGTAACGTTACTTTTGGTAAAGTTATAAAGCAAAAAAAACAACCTACCATGCCTGATCGTCAAAACATATCGCGGATTGCTTTAGTGATAGACGATGAAATGTCCGGTAGGACCATGATTGAATTCTACATCCAAGAACATTTAGGAGACATGATTACCCGTGTCATATCCGTTTCTTCTTTGCAGGAAGCCAAGGAGGCATTCCTAATGGAGAATGTATTTATTGTTTTTACGGATATTGAACTGCGTAACGAAATGGGGCTAGAACTTACTCATTTTATTCCGGAAGATGTCCCGCTAGTAGTAGTTAGCGCTCATTCACAATATGCCTTAAAGGCTATTCAAATAGATGCCTTTGATTACCTGCTAAAACCGTTGAGTGAGAGTGAGGTACTTCGATTTAAGTCAAAATTGAAGAAATGGCTAAAAGGTAAAAAGATTGGTGAAGTTACCGACGACCAGGAGGAACGTCTCATCATCAAGGATTCAGGGGAAAACATCGTAATCCCCGTTGGCGATATAATTTACCTAGAAGCCTGTGGGGCATATTCTAAAATTCATACTGAAGCTCGGAATTTTATTGCGTCGAAAACCTTAAAAAACATCGAAGATCTTTTACCGAGTTCCTTTCTAAGGGTACACCGTTCATTCATTGTACCTTTGGAGCGGATCAATAGCTACACCACCAATACCGTATGTTTGAAAGACGGAAGAAATATCAGCTTATCAAAAAGCGGCAAAAAGTTATTGCAGGCTTATTTGTAATCCTGCTTTTTTTTGGGATCCAGAACAAACCCGTCTATGGCCAAAATTTTCACCAAAAGCTCGAATTAAGCGAATTCAATGGTCTACCTACGTTGGTTTCTAGAAAAACCCATGTTGATGATGAGGGGAGCGTTTGGGTAGGTACCGATGCCGGTATGCGCGTTTACCCAAACAACCAGTCAGCCAAGGGTAAAATATGCCGTTCCCTTAAGCAGTACCAAGTGTGGGGAATTGAATCCTCCAAAAGGTATATATACGTGGGAACCTACGACAGTGGGATGTACATTTTCAGTCGCAATTCTGGAACTGTAATAAAGAAGATTTCATTTGAAAAGGCCAATCGCATCCGAAGGTTAAAACGTATCGATAGTGTGGTTTATGTATTACACAGCAAAGGAATTTTGGCTATTCGAGGGGATTCCATTTATCCGTATATCGAACACAATCCTATAATTTCAGATCAAGATAACGTCATATTCCCAATCGATATTTTCAAATGGAATGAGCAAATACTTATAGCCTATTATCGGGGCAACACCCTGTATAAACGAGGCCGTCAAAACCAGCCTCTCATTGAACCCTCTATCACAAAAGATCTGTTTGATATGACCTCCTCTCAGGGCCTTTTTATACTTTCTGGGGTAGCATTTAAAGGCAAATTAATACTTGGTGCAGATCAAAATAGAATTGCTGTATGTGACTCTAACGGGGTGCGCATAGTCCAATTTCAGAGTAAATATGATCGATTTCTTACTTCGTGGGATATGGATACCGACGGAGAGAACCTTTACATTGCCACGGGGAACAACAAAAACCTCAATGAAGGGGCCTGTCTAAAAGTAAGCGAGAACGATTTGAGCCAAGATTATATTTGGGTGAATGAAACCCAGATTCAAAATTTTGCCTGGACCGTCACCTTTGATGCTAAGAACCATGGAGTTTGGTCTTCTACCTTGACCAAGGGTGTGTATTTCCGCCCGCAATACGATAAATGGATTGCCGCTCCATCAAATTTTGAACAATTTGAAGCAACGGAAGATTTCTTAGTGGCATGGAATGATCAGCATGTGTATTTAAAAAAACATGATCATACCAAATGGAGAAAGTCAAATAAAAAGATCAAACCTATTCAATTCGTTCAATGGCAGCAAGATCTATTTGTCATAGGAATGGAGGGCTTGTATCAGTTTGATTTTAAGAATAATAGTTTTA
>Ga0181603_10003084_pt1 | contig 12745 bp, 10 predicted proteins | sample 041ome_13_FD_148633 | JGI IMG/M metagenome (GOLD analysis project Ga0181603, IMG submission 148633) | Coastal salt marsh microbial communities from the Groves Creek Marsh, Skidaway Island, Georgia - 041409US metaG (spades assembly) | ecosystem: Environmental > Aquatic > Marine > Intertidal zone...
CAGGAAGATGCTCGGCAAACATGCCGATCCAGTGCGGCGCAGACTGGCCGGAGTAGCCCGCCTGCCGGTGCAGCACCGAGCCATCGGGGCCAATCAGGAGCACGCTGGGAAACGAGCGAACGCCATAGGCCTTACAGATCCGCGAACGCTCGGCTCGCTCTTCGCGACTCAGCCCGTCTTGAGGCATGTCGATCTCCAGCAACACGACGCGTCCTTCGGCCCACTCGGCAAATGCCTTTGTGTGAAGGACCTTCTTTTCCAGCGTCTTGCAGTGCGGGCACCAGTCACTCCCCGTGAAGAAAGCGACAATCGGCAGATCACTCGTCTGACAGATCGTGACCGCTTCCTCAAAGGACGTGTGCCACTGCGGGCCAGCGGCAACGGCGAAACTGCTGCAGACGAGAGCGGCGGCTATCACAAACGAGCCGCCGCGGCATGCTGAGAACGAACGAGTGAGAGCCCTGCGAATACCAGACGCCATGCTGTGGCCTCCCTGCCTTGTTGTGAATCCGTTCGGAGTCATCGGGCCTCCGGGGGTGCCGAAAGGATTCGATTTCCGCGAGCCCGCATAACCTAGCCATGGCGACATGGGATGTAAAACCGTGCGGCTTGCGCAAGGTTTTCCGGCACTTTTGGGCCGATGCCTCAGTGTGCCACTCGCATAAAAAAACGCTGCCCGCCGAAACCGGCGGGCAGCGCTGTTGTTGTCAGAGACGAGGTTTCAGCAGTCTTTAGAACTGCCAGACCACGTCGCAGCCGCCGTAGAACTGATCGTTCTTGTCGTTCAGACGACCATAGGGCATGGTGCCAGGACCACCGTTGCCCTCATCAATCCAACCTTGGTCGGCTGAGAACCAGTCGTACCGCAGTTCCGGGCGGATGATCAGGTTGTCTCCGACCAGGTAGTTAAGACCCCAGGTCAGGTTCCACAGGTTGCCAGTGTAACCGCCCACTCCCGGCGATCCATCACGCAGACCTGACACGACCCGATATCCGTTGTTATCACGGAACCATTCGAGTCGCACACCACCGATAAGATTGTCGGTGAAGTTGTAGAACATGTACTGGTTCACACCGTACCAGTATGCTGACCCGGGCTGATTACCTACAGGAGCGTACGCGTTAGGATCCACCGCATATCCTGCATAACCGAAGTCACTCTGGTAAACGTACGTCAGTTTGTCGGTAAACTCGTTGGTGTACACAACACTTGTGACGGTACGATTGCCGATCTGGTCCTCACCGGTAATCGGATCTACTCCACCGTTCGCTTCGTTGCCGCTCGAGTTGGCAAGAGTCAGTGCCTGACTTCCATCAGCACTGGAGAACGTAATGGCTCCTAAGAACCCAGCATTGCTATTCTGACCTGGACCAGCATTTGGGTTCGGCAGTGGGGTGTCCCAGTTATCCCACCCGTTGGTCACACCGCCGATAATCGTCAACTGATCGTTCGGCACCCAAGTGCCCAGCACGCCAGTGTGGGTGAAAGGCTCACCGTACTGCATGGTATAAGCATGGGTGTAGAAGAAGTTACCGATTGCCGGCACCACTTCGTAGCCAATCAGCGTATAGAAGTGACCAAACTTGACGTTCAGCGATTGGGTACCAAGCTCACCATACAGCTGTGGCATTGCCAAGCCGTAGTAGCGTCCTGAGTTCCAATCGCTGTCCAGTCCACCGGCAACCGTGTAGAGAAAATCGGTACCGTAAAGCAGATCCACTCGACCACCCCAACTGAGGCTGTCTTCTTTCAGAACCCGTTCATTAATGAGGTAGAGCTGGTTCATCTGTCCCTGCCAGGCACGATCATTAAACGTGACAGGACCATTCCAGTCAGCTCCCCATGCATTTGCACCGATGCCAACATCAATAAAACCGTAGGTCTCAATGCCTCGATCTAAGAGGAAATCAGTCTCGAGGTAGCGGTTTGCCCCTTGCTCGAACGCGGCCTCTTGAGGAGCAGCAGCTCGCAGCTGGTAGACGTCTTCATCTGGCACCCCTTCGCGAGGCATCAATGTGACGGGTGGAACAACTGAATCAACAGGTGCAGGCGCCTCCGCTTGTACCAGCTGAATGTAATCCCCAAGCTCAGCGGCGGGGGCGGGGGCAGCGGCCACAAGGCCTGCGGCAACCCATGCGGGCAAAGTGAACTTCATGAACTTCATGGTCAGGCGAGCTCCCATTTCGTAGGTCACAGGAGAGTGCGTCCAATGCCTCTCCTCGAAGCGTCGCACCAAGTACTGGCCGGCGTCCCCCCGCCAAGGGCAGGCCGGACAAACCGTAGAGATGCGACACACGGAACAGATCGGACAACTGGTCTTGGCCGGTACGAGCGTTTTCTTTACGCCCGCAAAGTCCCCGCGACTGGCATCTCCGGAACGCCCAACTGAGGGGATCTCCGTGAAGGCTGGCAAACTGCGCAAAGATGAGCGGCTCTCAGGCCGTGCGTGCCGCTGCTGCTTACGCGGCTGAATCGCCAAAACTGTCGGCCAGCAACGCCTCGAGATACCGCTTCGGATCAAACACGGCCAGGTCGTCCGCCTTCTCCCCCAGCCCCACGAACTTAACGGGGAGTTTGAAGGTTTCCGTCACAGGCACCACTACACCGCCACGGGCCGAGCCGTCGAGTTTCGCTAAGACGACTCCCGTGCAGCCAGCAGCTTCAGAGAAGCCCTTGGCCTGCGAGAGGGCATTTTGACCTGCCGTCGCATCAATCACCAGCAGCACTTCGTGAGGAGCCTCAGGAATCTGTTTGGCAATCACACGTCGGATCTTGCCGAGTTCCTGCATCAGGTTCGACTGTGTCTGCAGCCTCCCCGCGGTATCGATGATGCAGATATCAAAGTCTCCCTCCAGGGCTCTGGCAACCGCACGATGGGCCACGCTCGCTGGATCGGCCCCCTGATCGGAGCGAACAATCTCAGCACCGATTCGCGAGGCCCACATCGAGAGCTGTTCCACAGCGGCGGCTCGAAACGTATCTCCAGCACCGAGCACAACCCGCTTCCCATCCTTCACAAAACGGTTTGCGAGTTTGGCGATCGACGTGGTCTTGCCGGAGCCATTCACGCCCGTCACGAGAATCACCGTTGGTCCAGTCGCCGCAGCTGCAAGTGGTGCATCGGTCTGATCCAGCCGCTGGCTGAGCGTGCCGCGAATCGAGTCGAGCACGCTCTCGGGATCAACAACGCGGGCCCGTTGCTTGGCGTAGACATCCTTGACGATCTCCTCCGCCGCAGTCGGCCCCATGTCGGTTCGCACGAGCGCACGCCGCAGGTCGTTGAGGAACGACTCGTCAACCAGCCGTCCCTCCTGCTTGAAGAGATCACGGACATCAGTGTTGAGAACCTGAACGGTCTTCTTCAATCCCGCTCGAAAGCGGTCGAAAAGCCGCCCTGCGCCCCCCGCCTCGTCGGCTGTGGCCTCCGGCGATACCGATCCCGTGCTGTCAACGGGAGCTCCACTCTTGGCCGCCTCGTCGACCTTCGACGGATCAGGCTTGTCAGAACCACGGAAGCGGAACAGGGCCATCTGGTTAGGTCCTCTCAGGTGAAGTGCTCTCAGCAGAAGTCGTGCCGGCGGTCTCATCGGCACGGTCCGCGATCAGTTTGGCCAGAATGCCCGCAACGAAACGGGGCGACGATTCCGCCCCATACCGCTTCGCAAGTTCCACAGCCTCGTCAGCCGCGACCGCCACAGGCACGTCGGTGTGCAGGATCTCAAACGTCGCCATCCGCAGCAGGCTGCGGTCAACGACTGTCATGCGGGCCAGCCGCCAGTTTTCAGCTCGGGCCTCGATGGCCGCATCAATCTCTTCAAGATGCTTTCGCACGCCATCCACCAGGCTTTGGCTGAAGCGAATCAGCGGCTCAGCACGCAACCGCCCAGCCACGAAGCGTTCGAGAAACAGAGGGTCGGCCGAATCCACCAAATCAAGCTGATAGAGCGTCTGCAGAGCAACCTCGCGGGCTCTGCGACGAGAAGGGGCAGGTGCTGTCATCAATGGCTCAGGAAGGCGGGAGCGTAGGAGGGGGATGGAAAAAGATGGACGACGATATGAGGCTGAAGGTTGAAACGCTACGAACCGGACCTGCCGGAAGACGTCACTGCCGGTTGAGCTACTGCAGGCAGAAGCTGCACCATGGCGAGTGTCGCTTCAGCGGCTTCCACCCCCTTGTTGCCCTGAGCACCACCGGAACGTGCCGTCGCTTGCTCGGGGGTCTCACAGGTTAAGACGCCAAACGTGATCGGAAGCTCTCTCTGACGGGCCGCCTGTTCGATGCCAATTGCAACCGCTGCAGCGATGTGGCGGTCGTGAGTGGTCTCTCCCTTGATGATCGCTCCCAGACAGATCACACCGGCATAGCGGCCCGACGCGGCGAGGCGATCCGCTGCCAAGGGAAGTTCAAAACTGCCTGGGACCCAGGCCACATCGATCTCGTCAGCTTCCAGCCCTGCCTCCCGCAGCGTGTTCACGGCAGCCGCGAGCATCCGCCCTGTGACGGGTCGGTTAAACCGCGACACCACAATCGCGATTCTCGTGCCAGGAGGCACGGCGGTGGGCTCAAGGACCGTTGCCTCCACAGGGGCGTGCGTGCCTGCCGGATCTTCAGGGACCTTTTGATAGGTCATGCGGTGGTTCCTACGACTTCAGGCTGGCTAGGAACTGTGCGTTGGACTGCGTCTTCGCAAGTCGGTTGACCAGCAGTTCCATCGCATCAGTGGGGTTCATCTCACCAAGGACACGCCGCAGCACACAGATGCGACGGTATTCCTCGGGATCGAGCAGCATTTCTTCGCGTCGCGTCCCTGATCGATTGATATCGATGGCAGGCCATATGCGTTTATCAACAAGACGGCGATCGAGCACGATTTCAAGGTTGCCAGTGCCTTTGAACTCTTCAAAGATCACTTCGTCCATACGGCTTCCCGTGTCGACCAGCGCTGTGGCGAGGATCGTCAGGGACCCCCCTTCTTCGACCTTGCGAGCACTGCCAAAGAACCGCTTCGGACGCTGCAACGCGCCGGCATCAACACCGCCGGAGAGAATCTTTCCGGAGTTCGGAACTTCCGAGTTCCAGGCTCGCGCCAGGCGTGTGATGGAATCGAGGAAGATCACAACGTCGCGGCCATATTCGACCAACCGCTTCGCCTTCTCGATCACCATCTCAGCCACCTGGATATGCCGGGAGGCATTCTCGTCGAAGGTCGAGCTGATCACCTCACAGGACGGCCCCTTGACCTGTCGCTCCATGTCGGTGACTTCCTCTGGCCGCTCGTCGATCAGGAGCATGATCACGTAGGCCTCGGGATAGTTGGTCAACACCGCCTTGGCCATCTTCTGCAGCAGGATCGTTTTGCCCGCTCGCGGTGGGCTCACAATCAGACCTCGCTGACCGAACCCAATCGGCACAACCATGTCAACGACGCGGGTAGCCACCTCCTCCGGGGTGGTTTCCATCTTGATGCGACGATCGGGATGAAGCGGCGTCAGATCATCGAAGAAGACGCGGTTGGAGAGTTTGGCCGGATCATCACCATTGATCGCCTCAACGCGGAGCAAGGCGAAGTATCGCTCACTCTCCTTCGGTGGGCGTATCTGTCCAGCAACGCTGGCACCGGTCCGCAGACCAAACCGGCGTATCTGGCTTGGAGAGACGTAGATGTCGTCTGGACAGGAGAGGTAGTGGTAGTCGGGGCTGCGGAGGAAGCCGAACCCATCAGGCAGGATCTCGAGGGTGCCTTCCCCAAACATCAGCCCATTGAGCTTCACCCGTTCCTTGAGAATGCGAAACACGAGCTCGTGTTTCTTCACGCCGGTCACATCACCGCCACACTCTTTCCGAGCCAGTTCGATCAGCTCAGGCATCGACATTCGCTGCAGTGACGAGATGTAGGTGTCGCCACGCTTGAGAGCTTCGTAGCGGTCCTTCGGTTCAAGACCGTCCTGTTTCACCTCTTCGGCAATCTCTTCGGCGATGGAGAGTGGCTCGCGCTCGTCATCGAGGGTCCGAGACGGCGACTGGTCGGATTCAGGACGTGTCATGAGTAGAGGTGCCCAGAGCAGTGAAGAGGCACGACAAGCCAACGGTCGCGAAGACCGACGCTTGCATGGTCGTTGGACGAGAAGGAGGGGGAAAGGCGGGGAGGAGAAACAGGCCTGCAGGAACGCTTCGAACCTTATTTGCGAAGCCAATGCCAAGCCTGATCTACCTGAGTGCGAGTATAGGAGATCCCCTCAGAGGTATCCACGGTGGTGATTTTCGCTGCGTCACGAACGGCCCGCAGACCACCGGACGGCATCTTCCGCTGCCATGCGGTATCCCGCCAGCGGATCGCGTCGGCAGACCAGCCTCGCTGCTGCAGCCGCTCCTGTCGGACAGACTCGTCACACACGACCTCAACAATCCGATCGCAGGCCGCGGCCCAGCCACTCTGCACGAGCAGAGGCACGTCGAGCACGATCACGAGATTTGCTGCCGCATCTCCAGCGTCGTGGCAGAGCTGATCGATGCGGGCCTCAATCCGGGTCCGTACCGGAGGATGCACAATCGCCTCCAGAGCATCGAGCGCAGCGGTGTGTTCTGGGGACGGGCCGAAGACAACGGCAGCCAGTGCCGGGCGGCGCACACGGCCGGACTCGTCAAGCATCTCTGCCCCAAAACGAGCCGCGACCGCATCTTGCACAGGCTGCGTCTCCAACACGTCATGGGCGATACGATCGGCATCAATCACCACCGCGGCGTGTCCTGCCAAGCAGGCAGCGACCGTGCTCTTGCCGACACCGATCTGGCCAGCGAGCCCAACGAGGATCACGCGGCTCCTCCCTTGTCACAGGCATCCCAGTTTTCTCCGTCATGCACGGAAACCTCGAGGGGCACGCTAAGCTGCATCGCGGAGAGCATCGCCTCCTCGACGAGGCTCCGCACGTCCTGCAGCTCATCAGCTGGGCACTCGAGCACCAGCTCGTCATGAATCTGGAGCACAATCCTCGCGGCAAGCTGGCGAGCCGTGAGCTCACGGTCGACAGCGAGCATCGCCAGCTTGATCAGGTCGGCGGCAGACCCCTGCACCACCGTGTTGACCGCAGTTCGTTCTGGCAGAGTCAGTGAAAATCCACCTGAAGCTGTGCGGCGAGCCTCCCGCGGCCGCACGCCTTCAATCGTGCGGCGACGGCCCAGCAGCGTGGTCACACAGCTATCACGGCGACAGTCGTCAAGCACCGTATCCATGAACGTGGCAGCGCCGGCGAAGGTGCGGAAGTAAGTCTCAATAAACGCCGAGGCCTCCAGCTGAGTGATCGAGAGCGCTTTCGCGAGGCCAAATCCACTCTGCCCGTAGAGGATGCCGAAGTTGACCGCCTTTGCCACCCGACGCATGTCCGACGTGATGCCCTCGGCAGGCTCGTTGAATACAGCCATGGCAGTACGGGTGTGGATATCGTCGCCCGCGTCAAAAGCCGCTCGCATCGCCGGATCGGCTGAGAGGTGGGCGAGAACCCGCAGTTCGATCTGCGAGTAGTCGGCAGCCACGAATCGCCAGCCCGCTTCACGCGGCAGAAACGCGGCCCGGATCTCACGCCCCTCACGAGTACGAACCGGGATGTTCTGCAGGTTTGGATTGCTCGAGGAGAGCCTGCCGGTGGCAGCCACCGTCTGATTGAACGACGCGTGGATGCGGCCAGTGGCCGGGTCGACCAGCTGGGGAAGCGAATCAACGTAGGTACTTTTGAGTTTTGAGAACTGTCGATGCTCAAGCAGTTTCCGTGGCAGCGGATGGTGGGCGGCAAGCTCCTCGAGCACCTCAGCGTCGGTGCTCGGACCGGTCTTGGTGCGTTTCACCACGGGCAGACCGAGCTCGTCAAAAAGCACCTGACGAACCTGCTTGGGTGAGCTGATCAGAAACGCGTGCCCTGCGAGGTCGGTGATCTCGGTTTCCACCGAGGTCAGCCTTTCCGCATAGGTCTGCGAGAGGCGGTCGAGCGTGCTCGTGTCGACACGAACACCACCGATCTCCATATCGGCCAACACACTGACCAGCGGCATCTCCAGGTCATGAAAAAGGTCCCGAAGCCCGGCGGTTTCCAAGGCTGCCGACAGGGGCTCGACGAGTGCCAGCACCGCAGAGGCGACAGCCGCGGCATCTTCGGGCGTCTCGGTTTCATCATGGAGCGAAAGGCCGGCCGGCGGCGGGAGACCGAGCCGGCTGGCCACATCGATGAGGCCGTAGCTGCGTTGGCCAGCATCCAGCAGGTAGGCAGCAACGAGCGTGTCGATGCCGCGGGCCGGCCGAGGCAGCTGCCACTGACATCCGATCACGAACTGTCGTTTGAGGTCATGGCCGCACACCGTGACTGCCGGATCAGCCAGACAGCTGCGGAGAAGGCCCACCTGCTCCGGGTGGTTCGTCATGAAGTCAGACGTCAGCCAGACAATCTGCGTGCCTGCCTGTACATCGGCGGTCACACAGACAAGGCCTTTGGCGGTTCCGACAGGACGAGTGGCAGAGGCCACCACGGCAACAGCGAGACGACCAGCCGCCCGCACAGCCTCAACAAACGTGGCAACACTCGCGGCATCCGCCGGCGGCAGCGGTGTGGCCTCGGGAAAGAGGGGTGAGCCCTCGGCCTGTTTGGTGCTCGTGGCAGAGGAGCCGGCTGTCGGCGGTGACGCCCCCCCCCCAAGCTTACGTTCGGCTTCGGCAATCAGGCTCTTGAAGCCCATCTCTTTGAGAAACGCGACAACCTCGTCGACCGGTGGTGCCGCAACACGCCCCAAATCCCAGGGAATATCGCAAGGCACATCGAGGTGAAGACGCACCAGCTCACGGCTCGCTCGAGCCGCATCAGCATGCTCTTGCAGGTTCTGTGACCGCTTCTTGCCGGAGACCTTCTCAGCGTTTGCCAGGATTTCATCGAGCGTGCCGAACTGCTGAAGCAGCTGCGAGGCAATCTTGGGGCCAATCAGAGGCACCCCAGGCACATTGTCGACCGCGTCTCCGACCAGAGAGAGAAAGTCGACGACCTGCCCGGGGGCAATCCCCCACTCGGCAAGCAGCTCGGCAGCTCCGTAGTCACTGCTGGTGCGGAGGTTGTAGAGCCGCACCTGATCGCTGAGCAGCTGCCGGGCGTCCTTATCACTCGTGGCCAGAATGCAGGTGCCACCAGCAGCGGCGGTGCGGGTCGCCAGCGTGGCCAACACATCGTCAGCCTCGAAACCGGGCTTTTCCAACAGCGGAACCCGCATCACATCGACGAGTCGCCGCACGAGTGGGATCTGCGGCACGAGGTCGGCGGGCATCTCACTGCGGGTTGCCTTGTAGGCCTCATAGGCCTCATGGCGAAAAGTTGGCCCCGGCGCGTCCATTCCGCAGAAGAGATAGTCCGGCTGACGACTGGTGATGATGTCGATCAGATCGCGGGCAAACCCATACACCGCCGAGACTGGCTCACCCTGGGGTGACGTCATTTCCGGCAGCGCATGGAACAACTGGTAGATCCGCGAAAGCGTATCCACCACCCACACCGTGCGTCCTTTGAGATCGGGGATGGCGGTCATGCCGTGAGTCGCGGGGGCCAGAGTCGCAGGGACCTGTGGAACAGCGGATCAGTCACCGCCGGGAGGTTCGTACTCGAAGTCTTTCCACTTCATGGCGCGCCGGAACGGCTCAATGCGGAGAACAACTTCACCATTATGGAACAGTCTCACCGTTCCGTTTGTCTCGCTGACAGTCACCGCAACGCTCTTCGTGCGACGCGTGACAGCGGCGGCCGCCCAGTGTCGGGCGCCGAGTCCCTTCGCCACCGAGACACTTTCCGCCGACGCATCGATATAGCGGGCAGCCGCCTCAACGGTGCCGTCAGCATTTACAATAAACGCTCCGTCGAGCTGCGCGATCTCCTTGATGCCTTCACGCACACGCGAGTCCGTCAGTTTCCGCTCGACTCGGTTATAGCCACGCACAGGGTCGAAGCCTGTCGCATGGCTTGCCTGCATCACGTGACGGCTGTCGCCCACAACAAACAGCGTTCCGACGGGCTTGCCTTCACGGCCTTCGCGGCCGATCTCCACTGCGATGTCGACCACCAGCTTGAGCGTCTCGAGAGGAACTTTTGTCTCGAGGTTCCGCAGATCACGGCTGGTGAGTTGGCCAAGATGCTCTTCCAACCGCAACACACTCAGCGAGTCGAGCGAGCCTGCCTCAAACCCACTGTAGAGGGCGACCACGTCGGCCTCAGGCGCGATCAACTCTGCAGCCACACATTCCAGTAGCGCCTGCGTGAGCTTCTCCTGGACAGGCAGTCCCGCCACGTCAAGCAGCACAGTCTTGAGTTCACGTGCGGCAACGCCTGCGAGATCTTCTTCATCATCCGCTGCAACGAGGACAGGAATCCCTTCAGTCGCTTCGCGGACGACGTCCCAGTCGAGCTTGCGGTCGACGAGCAACAGCAACGCATCGGCACCGGTCTGCTCGTAGAGCCGAACCCCTGCGGAGAGAAAATGCTCGAGATGTCGCTTCAGGCTGCTGGCCGTCATAGTCCGATCCCGCCGGACGTCGGCCGGTGCGGATCGTCTGGACAGCCCTGCAACCCAAGCCCCGGACGGCGTGATGGAAGCGTATGCCGCCCTGCGGCAGGCATCAAGAGAGCGACCCGTTCCGCGGCCCGGATTCCGTGTTCGCTCAGCGGATCAGCACAGGCTGAAGCAGGTCCACATCCTCTGCAACTGCCAGGGCCCTGTTCGGCACCGCCTTCATCGATCCGTGGAACGCGGCGATGTTGCCAGGATGAATCGTGCCCCAGACCCGCTCCTGATAGACGGTGAGAGCGTGGAGGGCATGCCCCATTGGACCGATCTTCCACTCCCGGTTTGGATCACTCGCCAGGGCTCGAGCCAAGAACGACGTGGCGTTCACGATCCGCGGGTGGTAGAGCATCGGCTGATCGACCGAGGCGACCAGCCACTCCAGGATGTGCCCCGTGGTCTGCACTTTGCGATCGATGTCATCCGCCCGGTTCGCGGGCATTTTGAACCACTCCGTGCTGAACGAGCCCTCGGCGTTCTGGAGCTTTGACAGAGCGAAGACCTGATACTCCCGAACAAACTTGTCGGCACGCTTGAAGGCACCATCGAGTGAGCCAGTGGCCTCCCGCCGTCGCTGACAGGCATAGGACAGAGCAAACAGCCGATGTGTGCCGCCGCAGGCCGCTGTTCGAACCGGCTGTGCGAGCTCTTCTTCGACGAGCCGCTCGAGATCCCAGGTCTCCCCTTCCCTGCTCTGCCAGACAGCATCTGTTGGCAGGTAGTGCGAGAGGGCGATCAGTGTGAAGGTCAACTCCACCCCTGATCGACAGCAGAGCATCTCCTGCTCGACGAGGTCAGCGACAGTGAAGTCCTGTCCCTGAAGCTTGAGGGGAGACTCCTTTGCCACGCGGCACTGGGCGAGGATGGCGAGATACTGAGCGAGATGCCCCTGCACGCCATAGCCAATCAGACCCGTGGGCAGATCACCGGCTGGCACCATCATCACCTGGCCCCGGCAGCGGCCGCCCATGTTCATCCAGCCGATTGAGTTGACCAGCGTGCCGGAGCGGCCCACCCGCACCTGAGACGGAATCCCGAAAGCGATAAAGCCGTGCATCACCTCCCAAGGTGTGTTCTCGACAGTGTTGAGTGGTCGCCGCTTGTAGAGCTCGAGTGTCCGCTCAACCTGCTTCTTCAGTACGGCAAACTCGCGTGTTTTTGGTGGCGCCACCGCTGATGGAGGCGGGAGTGGCTTCCGCGGTCGCTGAGACGCTCTCTCCGTCTCTTCAATCAACGTCGCTTTGCCACCGCGATCGGTGACGACAACCCGCGTGGCGGGCTGTGCCGCCTCAGATGATTCGGTTGACTCCGTGTCATCGCTCGATTTGGCCACCTGAGCATCTGACGAAGCAGTGGCCTCGTCCGCCGCGACCGGAGAGGCATCGCTCATCTCCTTCGGGCTGACGAGAGTGCGAGCCGAGTCTGCGACTCGACCAGCCATCTGCTTCATCTCGTTCCAGCTGTTGCGGGGCCAGACCAGTCCTGACGCAGCAGTACGCTCCTGCTCGTCGTTCTCCTCGTCTGCGTTCTCCTCGTCTGCGTTCTCCTCGTCGGTGACAGTCGTGGGCGTCTCGTCTCCACTCGCACCAGGCTGCTCACTTACCGTGGCCGCAGCGGACGCTGCAGCACTCGCCCGATCGCTGGCCGGCGGCGGAGGGTCTGGCTGTGGCGCAGGGATGAAGTCGCGAGGATGGGGAAGAGGAGGATCAGCCTCCGGAGCTTTTTCACGCCCAAACCAGCCGTCAAACAGCCGACGACCGGTGTTGCGAGCAACCCGTATTTCTCCAGGCGTCCCCACTCCCTCCGGGCCGGTCCCCTGACCTCGCCCAACAGTGGCAACAACAACAGCAGTCATCAGCAGCGTCAGAGGCACTGCCACGCTGTAGCGGAGAAGACGTGGCTTTCGACAACGTCCGTCTGGAGAGCGAGGAAACATGAGAAACTCGAATCGGTGCGGGTCGACGGCGTGTGAACAGCTGGGTGGCCCGGCATGCATTCCCGAGCAGCACGGCAATCAGACCGAACGCCCGCGAGAGAATGCTCTGCAGGCTGCCACCACGTATGCGGGGTCTATCGTCAATCAGCCGCTGCGAAACCGGGGCACCGTCTGCGACGACGGACTCTCTCACCAGATCACCCGCGCCGAACAACCCGCAGGGTTT
>Ga0181603_10003094_pt1 | contig 12710 bp, 22 predicted proteins | sample 041ome_13_FD_148633 | JGI IMG/M metagenome (GOLD analysis project Ga0181603, IMG submission 148633) | Coastal salt marsh microbial communities from the Groves Creek Marsh, Skidaway Island, Georgia - 041409US metaG (spades assembly) | ecosystem: Environmental > Aquatic > Marine > Intertidal zone...
TTCAACCTTAAAAGAAGTACACATTGCCTGTGTAATTGCCATGATTATTACCTCATATTTTGCTAATAATTCGAGCCAAGTCAGCGTGGCCCTGTTTTGCTAACTCAGCGCAAATAGTTGTCCTATCCGACCGAATCGCTTCCTTCATATAAAAAGTAATTAACTCTCTTATATGATCCTTAAACACCATAGCTTGCGCTTTAACCATTGGGTCGGCTGTTTCACTAACAGAAATCAACTTCTCCATAGCCCGCTCTGCAAGCTCTTCTGGTGTATGCCCACGGTTATTCGTGGTAAAAACTTTTATATCTGCACCCAGTTCATTGTTTGCTGTGTTGCCTAGCATCACACTACCTCTTTTCTAACTTGACCAGAACGGTAAGCGTCTTGTCGCATTTTACCGTCACCAAGGTTCTTAAGTAGAAAAATTGATTCCGTATATAGTTTTTGATAGAAAGCGACCATATCAGGTTCGCCTTTGAGGAACCTTATAGCTTCAATAAGCGCACCATTTAACAGTGCAGAGTCAAACTCATCGCCCAACCATGTAGTACCGGCAGTAACAATAGACTCTGGGTAATACCCATAGTGAAGCTCTGCTACGTAGTTACTATCCGGTGTCGGCCCTAAGATAAATGCAGTATCGTCAAAGAACGCATAGTGTTTAGGGAGTCCAGTAGTGCTTGGGTTAGGGTAGGCTTCACGAACAAAATTTACATCTTTATCAAGTAAGTATTGAAAATTACCGTCATTATCTGTCAACGCCAGAGAAAACACATACAGCATATCTGTTGGATATATAAGATACTTGTTGCCAGAAGTGACGTTACCCGTCTGGTTTCGACGCAACTCAGGTATCTGTACAGTGTTATATATCTTTTGTTCCGCTTGTTCTGTAAACATAGCAAGCTGGTCATCTGTAAAAGTGTTCTCACAAATGTCTTGGATATTAGTTTTTAACTCGGTGTAGTTCACCAGAATTACCTCTTACGCCATAGGGCCACGGGCCATAGTGCCTTTAATAGCTGCTCCGTTACCACGAGTTTTAACACCCGAAGTTTTCATATTGATTGGTTGATTACAGCAATCGGCAACTTTATATACTTTAGGCTGGTTTGGCATTTTCTTTACTTTATTTACTTTCATCTTAATCACCTAATCTGTTGTTACTGTTACAGTTCCTACGGCTCCAGAACCTTCTAAATTATCTGGAGTTAGTCCATCGTTACCATTTAATCCTACAGGGTTCCAGCCCCATTGAATATCTCTACTAACTTCTAATTCGGCTGAATCTGGTCTTGGGTTACGCACAGCCTGTGGGTCTTCTACTACAAACTCACCCAAATGTAACTGTGGATGATCCGGGTTCCAACACTCAGGGCAAGCCTTTATATTTGTTTCTTTACCTTTCCGTACTAAGCTCTTAAGTTGGCGTAGTCTATATTGGAAACCGCACACATCACATATTGCAATAGCATTAACAGCAGCACTATATCTAGCCATTACATAGCCCTAAACATACGTGGGACAAACCTTACCGAGGCTTTTTCTCTATCCTCTCCCGCTGCCAAATCAAACTGCCTTTCATATTCAGCCTGTAGCATAGGTATCCTAGGCATTAATTCTGGGTCTTTTTGCGCTATATAATACGCCAACCCAGATACTAAACATGGTAAGAATCTGAAGTTCATATCTGCTGTTTCTGCACCCGCCCCAGCGTCTTCGATCCTACGCATACGCCAGTAAACAAGTGTGTAGTTGTTGCTGTCAGGTACAGGCCAGACAGTAGCTGTGGGGTTATCACGGCCTCTATCTATATAAACTTGTATGGGTCTACCCTGAGAAATCTTGTTAGGTATGGATGAGTATGTAGAAACACTTATTCTGGACATATTTAGATCAGATTGTGTACTTACACTACCTGCACCCGTTCTCACAACTTGTTCTAGTAAGTCAATGGTGTCAGCGGGTAGATTATAAGTAGCTGTGCCTGAAGTAAGAGCTACACTGCCTTCTTCAATAGTCCACATATTTATGCCACGATTTTGCCATTCTATAGTCAGCAAATTCATAGACCGTCTAGCAGTACGTAAATCATAGCCAGAACGCATCTCTCTACCGGCACGTTCCCACGCTTCTTCTGCTATTTCAGTGAAGTCTGGATTAAATGCTGTAGTGCCTGATGTAGCCATTATTTCTTCTTCCTAGCTGTCTTTCGCTTTAGCGATTGCACTCTTCTTGGTTTGCCTGCTGGCTGCCCCAAGCGTTTTTTCTGACTTACTCTTGACTTCTTCTCTGCTGAAGTCATTTCAGAAGCTGTTTTAGGGGTCTTACTAGACACCCTTTTAGTGGGTCTACAATACGGCGTACCGCGTTTTTCACCCTTTTGGCGACCGCAAGCCTTCCCTGTCCGAACGTCCTTCCAGTCCTCTTTAAACCACCTTTTAAGGTCTGCACCCTTTTTGGTTTTACGAACCGCCACTGGCTTTCTTTTTCCTGCATTTAGCAATAGCGCCAGAAGCATAGGCAGACGGGAAAACTTTATACTGCGCCTTTACCTTACGATAACACGCATCTTTTACCGTACCGCCTTTTTTGTAATATCTTCTCATCGCATCTTACAAACTTTACCGCCGCGAGCCATGCCGTAGCCACGAACCTTAAGGCCGCTATTTCTAGCATCTGTTTCTTTTGGCCCAACAAAATTTTTCATCCGTTCAGCCCTTTCTCTAGCTTTCTTTTTGGCTTCTTGCTTTTTTCGGATTTTTTCTTTCATGCGCTGCATAGTTATCATTCTTTGCCTATCGTTACGGCTCATGTCTTACCTCATTTGGCAGGGGCGTACGCCACGCTGTGCCATGCCAGCACCACGTACTTTACCACCCATAGCCATTTTCTTTGTTTTATGCTCGGAGTTTTTCATCATAGAACCATCAGGCATTTTGTGATACCCGGTCATACCACCGCTTCTCATTCTTTTAGTACCGCAATTTGACATTTCTCCACCTCGATTAAATTTTCTACCTTCGTCAGCCTTTTCATAGTCTTTACCCACGCTCTGTGGGATTCCAACTTGTTTAGCAAACTTAGGGTTATTAGCTACAGCCACCATAAGATTATGCTGTTTTTTGCTTTTACTCGGCATAGCCTACCACTTAACCTTATCGGCCCAGTACGCCGCACTCATCTTACCTTTCTTGATGTTGCGTCCGTGGCGGGCCTTGAAAGATTTACGCTTTGCTTTCATACGCGCAGATTCACCCTTCTTAGGTTTACCGGCGGTACTTGCGCCTTGTTCGCCAAAACGTATTATTTTCTTCTTCCCACCCTCACATGCTTTAACTACATGGGACTTTTTTGGGTGTGAAGGAGTACGCCTTGGCTTGTTGCAAGCCATAGCTTGTTTGTCGACCTTACCGCCAGCTTTATAATAGCGACGCATAAGAATCTCCTAGCTATAGAACACAGTCATTGCGGTTATATTGGTAGCAGTAGCCACATAGACATCATTGCTAAATCTAATACCGTTATCAGGAATGTTTACTGAGTGGGAATCAGAAGCTAGAAAGTCTATGTCCAACAGAGTTTCCCCACCATTACCATTAGTAACAGTAAGTCTACCCGCGCCTGCGCTTGTAAGAACTTGTACCTGCCTTACACGCGCTGGGCCTACACCAAGAGAACCGGTACCTGTGACTCGCTTACTGGAAACATCAGAGCTTGACATAGGTTACTCCTTCGGCTTAGTAGCCTTAATTTTTGGGGCTGCTTTTTTCTTGGGTGTACCATCTGGATTTAACCCACGAGCTGCTAGTTCTTCAGCGCTTGGTTTTTTAAACCTATCACTCATAAGTCACCTCATTAAGCAGATGCAGTTGCGCCAGTATCTACACGAATCCAGTTAGAACCATCGGAAAATACAAGGTTACCTGTACCATTACCTGTAGTTTCAGAAGCCTTCAGGGCGTTTGACGCATACAGAACAGTACCTGCACCTGCCGAAGCTGCCGCTGGGAGTGTAGCTACAGTGTAGCTGGGGACTTTAATATCGCCGACAAAGCCATTAGTGCTTGTTACCGGCCCGGAAAAAGTAGTTGAAGCCATTAGAATTACCTCTTGCACAAGGTTTGGTTTCGTAGTCTGTGCAACGTCAGGCGGGCAAAAAACCTGTCTACGAAACTAATTGGTGCCCAAAAATTTAGTGTATCTCAAAAGAAAGGGGGCGACAAGCGCCCCCTAGTACCTTTTATGCTCCTTCGGAGCCGAAGATACCTAATGGATCAGATACACCAAAGGAGTATCTTTCACGAGCTTTGTAGCGGCTGTTGCCGGTATCAAAGTCAGCATCCATAGAGGTCTGCATCGGAGTACGAACGAAGTGTTTCAGTCCGTTCGGTACGTCTGTCAGCAGGAACCAAGCATCTACATCTGTCAGGTAATGGTTGACAGTGTAACCTTCAGGAATCGCACCCATGTTGCGGATAGCGTTGATGTCGTTATCAGCAGTGGCTACGCGCCCTTCAGTTTCTAGCAGACGATCAGCAACGAACTGAAGATCAGCCGGGACAACCAATTTACGTGGTTTCGCAGCAATCAACAGACCGCGCTCATCTGTCCAACCAGCAATCTGAATGATAGCGGCTTCCAGAGAAGTTTCGTTCAGGTCAGCAGACACAGCAGGCTCGTTAGAGTTAGTACCACCAGACACCAAAGGATGGGCAGTAGAACAAAGTTCTACACCATCACCGTAAGTGACGTTGCTATCGAACGCACTGTTCAAAATAGCGGCGGCTTTAACTTGCTTGGTGTAAGCCATAGCGCGGGCCAGAGCTTTGGTATAACGAGAAGACAGTGAATCGTACAGGTTGTCTTCAATCGCTTCTTCAGTGATTGAAAAGCCCATAGAAACAGTCTCGTGGTTGTACCTTGCAGTCCACGCTTCCTGAGCGTTGTCATAAGCAATGGCAGAGCCTTCGTTCTTGACGGGGGCGGCTGCAAAGCCTGACAACTTAGTTTCTTCTTCAAAAGAACGGTCAGAAGATTCTGTTTCAAAAATCTCTGCATGTTCTTCACCATATTTCTGATACTCAAGGCCGAACAGGGCATTTAGACCCGGTAAGAGTTCCTTGAGCAGTTGTGCTCTTGATATAGCCATGTGTCAGTTACTCCTTAGACGCCAGTGTTCATCGTAACACGATGAGCGCCGGTGGTGAATTTAACCAGAACGTCCGGGTACGTATCATCAGTAGCTGATACGAAGCCCATAATCAACAGGCCACCAACGGTAGTTTGTACTGTAGCATCAAGTGCCATAGTAGAGTTACCGGTAGCTGTATCGCCTGAAGTAAGGGCGTTCTGAGCGGCGGGAAAGCCGGTAATGGTGCCAAGATCGTCCTGACCACTAACACCGTCAAGCTGCGCCTGAAACAGTACGTTAGGGTCGTCAACGATGTAAGCTACTGCATTCACTGCGCCAGAAGGGTAGTACTGAGAGTGTACTGTCTGACCCTGATCGTTTACGTATTCACAACCAACAAATACGCCAGCGGCTCCGATAGAGGAACCACCAAAGTTATTGGTTGTAATGTCTTTACCAGTACCATCAGCAAGCTCGATATAACCAGCAGCAGTTAGCTGCACAATCGAACCATTGAAGATGTTATTGGCGACCCCAGCAGGGTCAATTTTGTAGTGGGTTACGGCTCCCGCATAAGGAAGACCGTCAGCCCGCTTAACGGGCTTTAGCCCGTAGGGTGTAGCTGAAGATGCCATGATAGACTCCTAATAGATTAACCTTTTCCGAAAGTCACCTTAGAGCGCCTGTCATTAAATATAGGCATTCTAGGATCACTTTCTCGCATCAAGTTGTTGTCGACAGAGTGCATCTGGTTACGAGACTGATCTCGGTAATAACCATTACGTTCGTCAACAAGTTCTTGTGGGGCTTTGCAAAGCATCAGACCACCTATAACAACATTATCCTTGAAGCGGTCATTTTCGACTACTGCAAGTTCAATTTCAGGGTGATCTAAAGCCTTAACCGGCTCCCATCCTTGTCTTAATTTAGAGGTCACATTGGTGGGATCAGCGTTTCCACGAGTAGATACACGCACCCATTTGAAACTCCACCCGTCCTGCGGATCAGGGGTTGGCAATGTTTCTGGCCTACTCCACGATCTTTTACGGGTTTTCTTTTCACGAGATTCTAAATCTCTGTTAAGTCTGTTCTCAGCCATTATGTGTTCCTCGATAGTTGTGCAACCTGTTTGGCGTATACATCCAAAGGTACGTTAAGACGTTTCGCGATAGCAATTTGTGATTGAGTAAGTCGCACCTTATTAGGTGAAGTGCTCCGCGTAGCGGGGGCAACCACGTTGCTAGATTTTTTCTTTGGTTCCTCTGGTTCATCTATCCCGTCATCAAATTGATCTGGGAATACATTTCGCATGCGAGAATTTATCTTCTCGTAGTAATCGTCAGATTGGGGGTCAACCCCCTCTTTGACTAGTTTATTGTGGTACCCCAAAGCGAAAGCGGTCATTTCGTCGTCAGAGCCAAACCATGAATTCTCATCTCTCCATGCTTCAGCCTTTAGATCTCGCGCAGCTTCCTGTTGTGAGGGTGCCTGTACTTGCTGTTGTACCGTATTAGTATTTGATTGTAAAGGTTTTTCTTGTGCCTGACGTGTAGGCACAAAGCTTTTAACCTTATCCATACGTATTTGAGCAGAGTTAAGTTGCTGTTGCGCTTCCACAATAGCGTCTGTTTCCCCTGACTCGTAGGCATCCTTATAGGCACGTTTAGCAGCACTAAGCTCTGCTTCTACCTGCCGCTTAGCAGATTCAAGCAAAGCAGACTGATTTTTAGTGCTTGATTCTTTTAGCTTATTATTCTCTTCAATAAGCTGTTTAGCGTATGCCTCTGCCGCTTCACGCTCACGAAGTGCCTGTTCTTTGGCCCTACGCTCGTCGTGATAGCCTTTACTAAAATGTTGTATTCGTTTTTTAACCTTATCTGAGTAGTTTTCTAACTCATCAGTGGTTACTTCGGCTGGTGGTTCAGAAGGTTTTCTACCTCTATCTTCAGGTGGGGTATCATCCTCGACCTCAATTTCTACCTCTCCAGCTTCTATTTTTTTATCTTCTGCGCCATCTTTAACAGATTTGGGCTTCTGTTGGATGTCATCTCGCCCAACAGCAGGTTCAACCTCTATACTAGTGTTGACCTCTTCCTCGGCAGTTATCTCTACTTCTGTAAGAGATTCATCCTTTTCATTGGGGAATTCATACTCTACTGGTTGCATAGCCATAATTTATACCTCACGCACGAGTAATTTTACTCGGATCATTAACAACGGCTTCTATAGAATCATCGTTTATTAAACGGTATTCCTGTCTGCCGACCTTAAATCGCGTACCACTATTGGCACGGAACATCACGTAATCGCCCTGTTTGCACCACGGGCCAGTTGGGAAACGCTCTGTATCTGCATACGCTTGATCCCCCACGTCTAGTACCACACCAATCATAGACAAGATATACTCATCCCTCATGGTCTGTTCTGACTTCAAAAGCCCGCTTTCGCCGTAGGTTTCATCAATACTCGGTAGAGCTATCAGAATCCTATACCCGACAGGTTTTGGTATTTGCTCGTTTAAGACCACTTCCTGTGCCTTGTCGTCCTCTATCTTTTGCTTGCGCTTCTGCTCTAGTGCAGTAAGTTCAGTCATCTTCATCTTCCATATAGTTACGCGAGAGGTCTTCTATTTCTCGTATTGCGGTGGTTAGACCTCGTATCACCCCGCAAATCTCGCGGTACTGGGCGTAATCTTTCGGCGACCCAGCTACAACGGATTCTTGACAAGAATCTACAGACTCTTGCAGTTTATCTTTTAGCACGTCAAAGACGGTTTTAGGCATTGTTATCACCTTTAATGTTGTCCAACAGTGTCCGTATCCACCAGTAGAACAGATCTTCAGTAAGCTCGTGTTTCATCACGTTTACTCTATAAGCCACTAGCTGTACGTTATCTTTTATATAGGGTTCGTATGGCACAATTCTATCAATACTGGCGTTAAACTCTTTACGCCCACTACCGTCCTTGTGGTGGGTGAGGACTACACCAGATAAAGCACAACGCCCATTCTGCTTCCCCCATATATCTATCAAGTCCTCTTTTTCCAGCTTGAATTCGGCTGCCGTGTGCCCCGGTTGTTTCCTATTAGTGTGCGAATACTTACACTGCGAATACAGTCCGTATAAATACTGCACATGGTCAGTTGATACCGTTCTCCGGTGCTTCACGGTTTTACAACTAGCACACATATTAGCTCGTGGTGCAAAACTGTCTACAGGCTTTACTTCCCCACACCTTTTACACTTCTTTTGTTTGGGTGTTGACATACAAAAGTGACCCTTAGTAGAGCTGTTGAGCCGGTGTTACCCACGCCCAGACTCCTTAGCTTGAGTCTTAGCCAAGTCTAATAGTGCTTTAGCCTCATCCAAGTCTTGTTTAGCAGAGGCTTGCTCAGTCTGTGCAGCTATACGCCCTGCTTCTAGTGTAGCGGTATTGCTAGCTTTCTGCTCTTCCAACTGCAATTTAGCTGCCGCTATCTGTGCATCAGTTTGGTCTTTCTGCGTTTTGCGTTGGAGTTCCGCTTGTTTTAAAGCTAGTTCTTGTTGCTGCATTTGCACTATTGGGTCTTGAGCTTTCTGAGCAGCCTGCTGTTGTGCCACTTGCGCTTGTTTCTGTTGAGTTACTTCTATAGCAGCTTCACTTAGTAGTTTAGATAGCTGCCTTTCTATAACTTTTGGCATTTCTTCGTTGGGCGGTGGTAGGGCAGAACCAAGCCTCACTTCTATTTGCTGTCTATAGCTAAACGCTATGTGCTCAGCTATATGCGCGTTCATCGCTGCCATCATTTGTTGCGCTGACGGCCCTTGCCCTATAAACGCTGCAATCTGAGGGTCTTGCATGAATGCTTGGTGGGTAGCTATATGCGCTTCATGTTCTTGATTTATAAAGGCTTTTAGGGGTTTACCAACAAGTAAGTTCATGTTTTCGCTTACTGGGTCTACTGGAGCTAAATCAGTTTCAAGTGGTACAAGTTTGTCAGCGTTTTTAATACCCATAACTTCGATCATCTGACGATGTAGCTGAGGAAGGTCATATATCTGTGGCGCCTGTTGTGCCATCTGCAACACCGCTTGATACTGTACAACACGTTGGGCTAGCGTAGTATTGTTAGGGTCACTTACAGGTATTACATCAGTTACTGCGTAGTCATTTTGCCTAGCGCGTGGTGCCCCACGGTCGGGAACATACCCATACTCTTCTGGGGCGTACTCAGCCATGATAGCCCGGAGCAGTTTAAACTCCTGCTTCATGGCGTAATGGACACGCGCTTGTACCGCAGCCATTGGTTTAAGAGTACGTTCGAGTAGAGCTAGTGTAGTCCCCACTGGCGCGTTGGCACTCATGTCACTGATATTCATGTCTGAGATTGCGCCCAGACGACGACCTTCCTCAGTGATACGGTTTAACAACGCCAGCAGGGTCTGCGATGGCTCTTTATATGGTAATGGCATGATGTTATCGCGGATAGAACCACTAGGCACATCCACATCACGAAACTCACCGGGGCCAATAGGTGTATCATCACCTTTAACTCTTAGCCCACGAGATTTTAACCCTCCGGGTAAATTAGATAAGGTTCCCGCATCTACTAACTGGCGTATAAGCGAGGTACCAGCCCTAGCATATCCACCGATGATGTGTATCAAACCAAGGCCATAAAAGCCAAATCCCGGTACATAAACGTAATGCACAAAATGCTGACGTTTAAGCATTAATTCATCGTCAGGGTTCCAGTTACGGCGTATAGATAAAACTTCCCCTGTGCCTTGCTCAATGGTTACGACGTAAGGCTTAGCAATTTGCATAGCTTCATCACCTTCCTCCTCGTCTAAATCATCAATAATTAAATCTGCGTGTATCTCACATAACGTATAACGGTCATCAGAAGTTAAACTAAACCCACCTTCCTCTGCTTTCTTTTCTTCTATATCAGTAAAGAAAGACTGTGGTTCACCAAGTTCAATGTCTCGGTAAAATCCGGCGGCTTGTAACTTGTTCATCTCGTTTTTTGTTTTTCGCATAACGTGCGTAACACGTTCAGCAGTTTCTATATTAGATGCGCCGTAGGGGACGATAACGTCTTCGGCTGGGATATACATTGCAACCTGACGACCTAAATTTGGGTCGTAATAAACCTTTTTAAAAGCTGACCCTGCAAGACCAAGACTATAGAGGAGTCGCTCGTGCTCAGGGCGATACTCAACCATAACCTCTGTTAACTCGTAATTCATATCTTCGCGAACACGCTCAGCCGCTTCTTCTTTTTCACGACTATTTTCGCCAAGAATTTTGGTCTTTACAGGGCCAGAAGCGGGGAACGTTTCTGACATAGCCTCGGCTTGGAACCGAATAGCGGCTTCGGACAACACGGTGCTATACACACCACAAGCATCATCCCAAGGTTCTACCCGCTCTTCGTATTTAAATCCGAGCACCTCCAAGCCTTTTACAAAAGTATCGGCCCACTCTTTGCGGCTATTTGTATCAGAATTAACGTACCCAAGGAGATCGTTAGATAAATGAGTTAAAACTTTTTCTTCTAGATAATCGGCTAAGTTAGCGTCAAACGGAGCGCCCATAGTGTCTTCAAGGCCAGACTCAGGTACCAACGTAATCTCTACGCTACCATCATCCATAGTTACAATCTCAGGGTCGACAATGGTTATCTCCATCTCGGAGCCTTCCATCATCTCATTTTCCAAACCTTCGGGGGCTTGGTACACGCTCGGTTCAATAGCCATTAATAGTATCCACCATGTCTTTGTTTAAAGTGCTGTGTCTCTTCTTCCTCATCGCTTGGTAGCCTTATAAATCCACCTTTGCGGAATCGCATCAAAGCCAGTGACACAGAGTCAACGTAGTCATCATGCTCCCCCGCAGGAAAACTTGCAACTTCGTCAATAACCTCTTCCGCCCAAGACCTGTTCGGTGCCCATACCATACCAGAGGCGAACAAGTCAGAAACGGAGTTTAATCTAGTAATCTTGTCGTTCCCTCTACTAGGAGTAAACTCTTGTACCGGTATACCCATAGCACGCATTTCGTATATTAAGGGCGCTCCAGATGCCTTCTTCTCAATTATTATAGAATCAGGTTCCCAGTCTCTATATTGCTCTACAGCTACTTTCTTAAGTAGAGGAAATTCCATTCTCTCACGATAAGCGTTTAAAAGTATAATATTCGCCTGTTGTACGCCTAACTCATCCGTTTTGTAGAAAACTCCCCACGTTGTAAGAGCGGAATAGTCAGCCCTAGAAGTCTTTTCAAACGCTGTATCCCACGCCATAAGTATATATTCACACGCTGGCGGTTCGTCTTCTTCCCATTCTTTCCACCATTCGCGCTTTACAATAGCCGAAGTCTCGGATGTGGGCTGTTGTTGGTACTGAGCCATCCATTTTGAGTTGGGTAGCTCCTCTTTTAACGACTCTAGCTCCTTTAATTCCCAGAACTGAGGCCACAACGCGTTACCAGATGGCATAATTGCAGGAAATTCAATGACTTCCCACTCATCTCCGCCCCTTTGGGCGCTCGCTTTTAACACTTTTGCGGTCAAATCCCTTAATGACCAGCGAGTCATAACTACAACTATAGCTCCACCCGGTTGTAGACGCTGTCTTGGCCCAGATGTGTACCATTCATAGGTCTTATCGTATATATCTGGGTTAGTTTCGGCTAATGCTGCCTCTTGCTCGGAGTGTGGGTCGTCAATAATGAGCAAATCCGCACCTTTACCAGTAACCGCACCGCCTACACCTATCGCAAAGTAGTCTCCACCCTTACTTGTGTTCCACCTGCCCGCCGCCTTACTGTCCGCAGACAAGTTTAGATCAGGGAAAATATCATGGTACGCATCCTGATCGACTAAGTTTCTTACTTTACGACCGAAACCAACCGCGAGTTCTGCCGTGTGCGACGTTTGAATAACCTTTTTGTTGGGAAATTGACCCAAAAACCAAGCAGGCAAAAGATAACTAGCAAACTCAGATTTAGTATGACGAGGAGGCATATTAATAATAAGGCGTTTACACTCACCGCGAGCCACTCGCTCAAACGCTTCAGCCATGATGCCATGATGCTTGCCCCCTATAAACGTAGGCCACATTTGTTTAACGAAATCTAAGAACTTATCCTTCGCCGCTTTCTGTTTTTTCAGCTTCTCAAGATGATCAAGTTCCGCTAATAACCTTTGCTGCTCAGTTTCAGACAACAAAGGTAGTATATTCGGTATATCCTTTAGGGATATAGAATCAAAGGGGGATGTCGTCATCATCCTCTACTTGCCCAAGACTAGCGTCGTTAAGCTCTTCTTCTTCATCGTCTGTTACATTGTCTGCTACGTCGTCTAACATAACCAATCCTAAATTATCAACTGAGTCGGAAAGTGGAGTAATATCAATAACTTGCGCGTTCAATAATCTCTTTACGCGTTCCTTAATTTCTTTTTCTAACTCTTCTGGATTTTTGTAGTTTATTGTTACTTCGCTACGTTCAGTGAATATACCAATATCACTATGCTTCCCGAGCAGTTCAAGCGCCTTAAGCTCGAACCTTGGGTCACCACAGTTGGCA
>Ga0181603_10003109_pt1 | contig 12678 bp, 8 predicted proteins | sample 041ome_13_FD_148633 | JGI IMG/M metagenome (GOLD analysis project Ga0181603, IMG submission 148633) | Coastal salt marsh microbial communities from the Groves Creek Marsh, Skidaway Island, Georgia - 041409US metaG (spades assembly) | ecosystem: Environmental > Aquatic > Marine > Intertidal zone...
CTGACCTTTGATACAGCGCAGCGTTCAATGATGGGCATCACGCCCTCGGACTTCGCGCAATTTGCCATAGAGATCGGTCTCGATATGGCGGGCGCCAATTGTGGCGTGGGGCCCGCAGAACTGATGGACTCAACCCAGAGGTTAGTATCGACCGGAATAACAATCCCAGTGATTGCCAAAGGCAACTGCGGCATCCCGCAGTATGTCGACGGGGCGATTCACTTTCAGGGCAGTCCGGCGCTGATGGCGCAGTATGCTGTGTTCGCAAGGGACGCGGGCGCCACCATTATTGGTGGGTGTTGCGGCACAACCCCCGAGCACATAGTTGCCATGGTTGAAGCGCTCAACAGTCAACCAAAACGGACGCTGGACGAAGAGGCGATGCAAACCTCACTCGGAGTGCCTTGGCAAGCGCTGGCGTCCCGCGGAGAGTCCTCACCAACACGCTCACGGGGTCGATCGCGCCGCCGACAAGCGTAAAAAATTAAGCTTTTTAAATACCTGATATTGCTTATTGGATCCGGCGAGCGCACATTCGCGTTTTTTAGCGAGGCCAAACGAGCTCGCAGGGCAGCGGCTCCAAGGAGGTAAATGAGTCGGGCGATTTCTGTCGATCGAGCACAAGCTATTTCTGGCCGATGGCTCTCGTTACATTATCGGTTTAATTGGCCACCACCCGACGCTACTGCGCGCCGGGGTCCCTGGCTTCGACGGCTTTTAACCTCAAAACTCGGCAAGCAACGCCCGCTGGTTTGAGCGTGCTGAAAACGTTGGCAACTCTGATTGTATCCCGTTTGCGGAGGTCCCTTCGGCGGTTATCCAGACCGCCAAGAGGGCGGCCGCCTGCATAGGAAACGGCCTCTATGGCGTTGATCTCAAAGAGAGCGGTGGCAAGGTGTATGTCATTGAGGTCAACGACAACCCCAACATCGATGCTGATGTCGAAGACATCATTGACGGCGAGCGACTCTATGACCGACTCGCCGAAGACCTCGCGCGACGCATCGAGGCCGAACGCAGTCATTTGGCGATGGTTGCCGGGAAGTAAACATGCCTTCGTCTCTATCGGAACAACATCCGGCTGGGCTGACAGAGGCTAAAGCTGTTCATCATGCAACCACTCCCCTAGTAGGCAGAACAAAAAAGGCCACCCTTGGGTGGCCTTTTTTTATTGCCCTATAACTGGCGTCAAATGATCAGAACTCCTGAGACCAGCGAATACCGATTGTTCTTGGCCGCGCCCGAACTCCGTATTGCTGAGACCCGCAAGTGCCGGTAGCACACTGAGAGGTGTAGTAAAGCGGTGCGTCCTCGTCAGTGAGGTTACTCACATACAGCTCTAACGCATATCTGTCGTTGCGAATGCCAGCCGAGACATCCATGAACGTGTTAGAAGGCATCTCCCCCTTTATTTCATTATGGCGCACACGAATATCCGAGTTACGAGATCCCTCGTGAGAGACAGCACCCTGAAAATGGGCGTCAAATCCACCCATATTGAAGCTATATCGCGCGACCAGATTACCCTTGAAATCAGCGGCGATCGGCAATTTGGTCCCTTTCGGCGCCCAGGAGGAGCCGTCAGATTCACACGCAACGCAATAGTCAGATTGCAGCTCGCTGTCGAGAAACATAAAGGACGCTGAGATGTTCAAAGAGTCAACTGGCAACCACTGGAGTTGCCCTTCGATACCGTTAACATCCGCTGTCGGCCCGTTATCCACCTGAGTGATGGCATTGGCGCCAACAAATGAGACCTGAAAATCCTCCCATTCCTGCATAAATGCGGCACCATTAAACTGCAAGCGGCCGTCGGCCCAGGTCGTTTTCCAACCAATCTCATAATTAGTCAGGAAGTCTGAGATGTAATTTCCGGCAGCGGGTATCCGATTGATACCACCAGGGCGATACCCCTCAGACCACGTGCCATAGACCATGTGATCATCTGTAATCTTCCAGGTGAGATTGGCACGGTAAACCTGCTCACTTTCCGAGATACCCTTTTCCACGTTCTTACAAGGCTTGCCATTCCAGTCGTCTTGGGTGGCGCACTGTCTTTCCCCGGTACCCGACCAAACGTTATATCCAAAAGTATCTGCACTAGAAAAACCGAGACCAAAACCGTAGAACCCCTCAACCGTCACTTCGGGCTTGAAGTAGCGCGCGCCAAATGTCGCCTCAAGGCGATCGGTCACGTCAAAGCTCACGCTACCGAAAAACGCCTCGTCTTCATCCGTTCGGAACAGGCTGTTGAGGTACACAATGTCTTTAAAGCGCTGATCAGTTCCCTGATTGGGCCACATAGAAGGAGCGAGTCCCTCAATCAACCAACGTTGTTGAAAGTCGTGTTCCTGCTTCTGGTAGAACGCGCCCAATTGAAAGCGCACGCGCGCGTCCTGAGACGAGCTGATGCGGATTTCATGGCTGGTCTTCTCGTATCCATCATCATTAACGAACCGTGCACCCGGCATGATGCGAGTACCAGCATCGTCGAAGACGCTTCCGCCCCCGGTTGCAAATTGGTTCGCTACGCTGCGATCCCCGCTGCTGAGGAAGTGGAGATCTGCGTAATAACCGGTGGTGTAGATAGTGTCATACCAGTAAGAGTAGTCAGAATAGTCAAACGAGCCGTCCACCTCACGGTCAAGATAGGCACCGGCGTAGACCACATCGAAGTTGCCGATCGTGCCCTCAATGGTCATCGCGATCTGATACCACTCGTCGTCAGTAAACTCCTCCTTGAAGTGTGTCACGGCGTCGTCATCACTGACGAAATCACTCATGTCGGCACCCCAAGAACCCTTACCCTCTTGCTTTTGATATTGCGCCTGTGGCGTGATTGTCCAGTTGTCGTTGAGGTTAATCAGCATGGACAAACGCGCACCCTGAGTCTCGACGGTGTTGTAGTCGTCTTTGGCCAGCGCTGCATTGTCAACGGTGATGTCATCGGCGGTCGTGCTGGCCACGCCAGGAAAGGTTCGCGTGCCGCGCTTGTTATCGATCCAACCCGCGTCTTCTCGCATCCAGCCCACCAACCGAATGGCCGCGTTCTCCCCGATCGGCACATTGATGTAACCCTCAGCGGTGTAGCCAGAGTCTTCCCCGTCTACGATATTGCCCTCCAAACCATAGGCAGCAGAAAATCCGCTCGGATCAGGTTTATTGGTGATGATTCGGATTGTGCCCGCCTGCGAGCTGGCACCGTAAAGCGTGCCTTGCGGGCCCGAGAGCGCCTCGATACGCGCAATGTCGTACATGTGAATATCCAGATTACCCTGAATGGTAGTAATCGGCTGCTCGTCGAGATACATACCCACGCTAGGTTGAGACGTCGTGGCCTGACCATCTTCCCCCGTAACAATGCCTCTCATATACACGGGGAAGAAACCCACACCACCTGCGGCAGGCGGTTGCACCGAGATGCTGGGTAACATTCTCGCGTAATCACTGAAATCTTGGATACCCAATTCGGCAATCTTCTGAGTGCTCAGGGTTTCGATACTGATCGGCACGTCCTGCAGGTTCTGCGCCCGCTTTTGGGCTGTCACAACGACTTCTTCCAGACCGCCCTGCTGTGCGTAAAGTGCGGGACTGGCAGCAATTAATGCAGCCACCAACGGTGCTTTAACGAAACGGTCTTTACCGCCTCGAGAGCTAGCGATTAATTTTGACATGATGAATCGGCTCCATTTAATAACTTTTTTGGTTTCAGGGAAAAACCCTTCAGGTTTATACGATTATTGGGCCTCCGTGTAAATGCGCAATGAGCCGGAAGGTCTTCTGGCTATGTCAAAATACAGGTATCAGAGCCGTCATCGGGCTGTCGGGGCATGGGGGTACGCGGTTAAAACGTCGCCCAATGCCGCCTTCAGAGGCGCCAGATGAGCGTCGTAGGCCCGCCATTGCTCGACTCCCTCCCGGTAAATAGGCTGCCTGACCTGTTCTGAACTCGCGGTACGAACAGGTCTTTTGTTCTCAAAAAACCGTAAACAGGCTTCTTCAAACGGGAGTCCGCAGTAGTCGAGCACCGAACGAACTTCCGTTTCGATATCGTTAACCAAAGACTCGTAGATAACTCGGTGAATTCTGCCGGGGAGAACGGCGTCATAGTGGGCCATCAGGGTTACGTAATCGCGGTAAAAATGGCCGACGTCCTCAAGGGAGTAGCTGAAATTTTGCCCCCGTGCAAAATACTGTTTGAAGTTGGAGAAACAACAGGCCAGTGGATGTCGTCTCGCATCGATGATCCTGGCGTTGGGCAGACAAACCTGTATCAAACCGATGTGAAGAAAATTATTGGGCATCTTGTCAATGAAAAAGGGGCGATCGGTTTTACGATGAATTAGTGTGCGCTCCAAATACTGGCGCCCTAGGGCGACCAATTCGTCGGGGGTCATCCTCGCCAGCACACCATCGTAAGCACCCATCTCATCCTCAGTGGCCTGTGATCGGAGCTCTTTGGCCAAAGTGATAATGTCGGGTAACTCCGTGGTGCCCTCTACCTGAGAATGGCTCGCCAGAATTTGCTCGAGTAGCGTTGAACCCGCTCTTGGCATGCCCACGATAAAGATCGGTCCGCCATCACGACATCCCATACCCGCGCGCTCCTTGAAAAAATCCTCCGTGAACCGAGACTTCATCCTTTCAACGCGAGCAGTATTCTGCGACCGTTGATAGTTGACAGTGGATTTTTGGAGCGCGTTGCCCTTTGCATAATGCGAAAAAGACAAGTCGTGCTCTCCGCTGTCCTCAGCGGCCTTCCCCAGTGCAAAGTGAAACTGTACCTGGCTACTCAGATCGATTTCCGGTCGCTGGATCTGCTCGTTCATTTGCGCGATATCGTGCTCGGTAAAACGAAAAGTCTTGAGGTTTGCCAAGCTCCAGTAGGCCTCGCCAAAGCTCGCGTCGCGCTCTATCGCCCCACGGTAAGCCGCTTCACACGGCTCCCGTTTGCCTTCGGTCTTGAGAACATGGGCATAGCTCAACCACACCTTGGCGTTCTCTGGATACTCCTCTAGTAATGCGCGATACAGCTGACTGGATCGCTCATATTCGCCAATTCTGCTGCAAATCACCGCCGCCAGATTTCGGTATCCCGGCCGCCTGGGATCCTCTCCCAGCAGCCGTTCCACCTCAACAAGTGCTTCGTTTGATTTGTTAGTGCGATGAAGCAGAACAGCCAGGTTATAACGTGCTCCCGAGAATCCGGGAACAAGTTCCAGGCAATACGCCAGTAGCGACAGCGCCTCCTCGTTGCGCCCAACCCGCACGGCAACCTCTGCCAGCATACGTGCTGCGGTCACATCGGTAGGGCTATGTTTGAGGTGGGATTTAAGCACCCTCTCCGCGACTGATAAGTCATTGTCGATCATTGCCTTGGCAGCGAGCTGCAGGTCTTTATTTTGAGTGGAGCAGCGTAAGTGCCTTAGATAAGCAGATTCACTCCTCTCCTGCTCCCCCACCGCCGCAAGATGATCGGCAAGCACGCGCCAAGCCTCCGGATGTTCGGGCTCCAGCGCAACGACTTTCTCAAGCGCAGTGATGGCGTCGGCGCCGCGCTGGAGCCCGCCGAGTGTTTTGGCGTATTCAAATTGAACCGCCGACCATTCAGGGTGCCTAGCAGACAAAGAAGCCAGCAACTCCAAGGCTGCCTCAGGCCCATCAATAAGATTGCTGGCAACGGCTTTCATTAACAGGGCGGGAGGGTAATCCGGCACTACCGCCAACACTTCTTGCAACTGGATGATGGCCTGCTGAGGATCCTCAGCCAGCAAGTTTTTGGCGTGACCCATTGCCTCGGCAAGGTTGCCCGTATTTTCGTTTACGTCATTCACCCTAAAACGCCTTTGATGGCCATGGTATTTCGCGGAGGCTACTGTCGGCTGGAAATTACTCACCGGCAAGCGCCATACGATCCGCATTTTGTCACAACCGCAGATCATTAATGAAACCGGTCAAATTAAGCGTAAAGCGCAGGGTAACCTGCTCGAATACCCTCACGTGACCTGCCGCGCTTCTCGGCAGTAAGATGACCGAGCCCCGTTTAACGCAATACAGAGCACATGGCGATGAAAATCAATGAGCCCCCAAGAGAGACGCCTGTCATCCACGAGACCGAAGTACTTGTAGTGGGCTCAGGGCCGGGAGGGCTTGCGGCGGCACTCGGCGCGGCGCGCGCCGGCGCCTCGGTAACCCTACTAGAGCGCTTTGGTTGCTTTGGCGGCAATATCACTGCGGTCGGTGTGGAGGGATTTGCGTGGTATCGGCACGAGAAAACCGTCGACTCCGAGGGGGTCGGTATCGAATTCGAAGAGCGCGCCAAATCCATGGGCGCGTCGGTCAAGGAACCGCAATCCGACAGCCATGCCATCGATGGTGAAGCATTCAAGTGGGTCGCCGATACGCTGGTTAAAGACGCGGGCATTACCCCCATGCTACACCGGATGTTTGTAGCCCCGATCATGGAAGGTGATACGATCAAAGGCGTCATTGTCGAGAGCAAAGCGGGGAGAGAGGCCATTCTGGCCAAGCGCGTGATAGATGCGACCGGCGATGCCGATGTTGCCCACCGCGCGGGCGCCCTCACCATCAAGCAAGCCAAGGAAGACATGATCGGCGCGTCGGTGATGTTCTCGATGTCTGGCGTTAACAAATCCCGATTTATTGAGCACGTAAAAGCCGACCCACAAACCTACCGAGATTGGGCCTATGGACAGTGGACGGTTGAAACCACGGGCAAAGAGGACGAAATGTTCTCTCCGTTTCTGCGCAAACCTTTTGAGCAAGCCCGCGAAGCGGGTTTGATCCCGAAGCATCTCGACACCATCGCCGGCACCTGGGGCGCGCTTTATGACAGCGGTGATCTCACCTACCTTAACCTCGTACACTTACTGGGTTACGACGGCACCGACCCCGATGACCTCACCCGGGGCGAGATGGAGGGCCGCAAGCAGGCCATGCTGGCGATAGAGGCGCTCAAGCGCTACACCCCGGGCTGCGAGGGGGCCAAGCTACGCAACTTCGGCATGACGCTGGGCATCCGTGATACGCGAAAAATCGACGCGCGCTACAACATGAGCGAACAGGATGTTCGCGATCAGGGGCGGTTTGAAGACAGCATCGGCATCTTTCCGGAATTCATCGATGGCTACGGCATTCTGATTTTGCCAACCACCGGCAGATACTTTCAGGTGCCTTATCGCACACTGCTGCCCAAAGGTGTCAAGAATATGATTTGCGCGGGGAGAATCACCGGCGGCGATCGGGTGAGCCACGCCGCCACCCGCAATATGATGTGTTGCACTGTCACCGGTCAGGGTGCGGGCGTGGCCGCGGCGATAGCGGCGCAGCAGGACCTCGAGTTCGAGGCGCTGGATATTGAGCAGCTTCAGGCGGCGTTACGTAAACAGGACGTGCGACTCCACTGAGGCGGCACAGCGGAATAACGCAGAGAGTGGCAAGGGCGATGCGAAGTGGGCGCTGGATAAAAGAGGGTTACGGCGACACCGTAATGCCATCAGTGTCGCGTAGCATACTTCCCATGGGGCACACATGAAGGGCACTCATGAACACTAACAACACACGATCAACGGTCACGTCGATCGACGACATCCGCCGGCGATTAAGGATCGATGGGTTTGCCGTGGCAGCCGACTTGTGCGACGCGAGTATGGTGACGCACCTCCTCAATGTATCGCACCGCCGCAGCCGGGAAATCACAGAGGCACTCGGTACCCAGGCGATCGGTATTGGCAGCGCGGCCGGATTTTTCGAAATCGTGCAGCGATCGCCAGGCCGCTGGGACATTCCCATATCACCGTCCGAGTTCGGTGTCGAAGACCGGTCACTGCCCTGGCGGCCTCTGGTTGCCGACATCCTGGGCGATGATGCGGAACATTCTTTTAGTGGGGTGGTGTATTCAGATCCGGGCAGCTCCGCCCAGTGCTGGCATATTGATTCGCCGCACGTGGCTGCCGAGCATCGCCCGCCCCACGCGCTCAATATCATGGTCGCGCTCCACGATATCCCGCTGGCAATGGGGCCTACCGAATTTGCGAGCGGCTCGCACCGGCTCACCAATCACCTGCGCAACCCGCGGCTTGTCAGCGATGAGTTAGTTTACCAGCACGAGACAACCTGCCCCGAACAGCTAGTCGCAGGAACACAGGAAAACGTGCCCGAACAGACTTCCTATCCGCTGAGCGCGGGCGCGTGCCTCATATTTGATGATCGTATTTTGCACCGCGGGCTGGGTAACGAATCCGACAGTCGTCGCAGCATCGCTTACTTCAGCTATCGCCGATCAGGTTACGGCGAGAACACCCACTTCGAATCGCAACGCTCGATTTACACAACCGCAACCTGATCACCTGCCCCACCTGGCGCCGCAGCGGATTGACTTCATCTTCTCGGTCGACACAGACTGCCGCCATACCCGTCCTGCGTTTTGAGTTAGCCATGATGAAGAATCGCTTATTACTTTGCCTATGGTTTGTCGTTGCTCCGCTACAGGGTGGTGCGTCGGCAGACGTCGACCTCGGTGCTGCCGGCTTTTCTGGTGACCGGCTCGCCAGACTCTCCCAATTTGTCGACCGCGAGATTGCCGAGGGCAGGCTGATCGGCACTGTCACCCTGGTCGCCCGACACGGGCAGATCGTGCACTTCGAATCCGCGGGTCGCTATGGGCTCGACGATGATCGTCCTATGGATAACGATGCGCTATTCCGGATCTATTCCATGACCAAGCCAATCACCACGGTAGCGGCGATGATGCTTTACGAAGAAGGCGCGTTCCATCTGGGTGAGCCGGTCGCCAAATACCTACCGGAGCTTGCCGGAATGGCGTTGATGATCGGCGGCGAGTCGGTGGCACACAAGGCACCCATGACCATCGAGCAACTGATGACACACTCCGCGGGGCTCACCAACGGCTGGCACGTTGAACACCCGGTGGAACGCGCCTACCGAGACGCTGCGCTGTACCAGAGCCCCGACCTCGATGCGTTTATCGACAAGCTATCCACCCTCCCGCTCCGTTTTGAGCCGGGCACGCGCTATCACTACAGTGTGGCAACCGATGTTTTGGGCGCACTGATCGAACGACTGAGTGGCCAGACCCTGGCGCAGTTTTTTCAGGAGCGCATTTTCGAACCGCTTGCAATGCACGACACGTTTTTCAATGTGCCCTCAGAGAAAGCACACCGACTGGCACAAAACCATCTCTGGAGTGCCGAGAAGCAGCAAATCGTCCCGGTACCAGACGGAATGATACCCCCGCCCTTTAGCGTGACCTTATTTTCAGGGGGCGGCGGCCTGGTCTCGACAGCCCGGGACTATTGGCGATTCTGCGAGATGCTGCGCGGGGGCGGCAGTCTTGATGGGGCGCGGATACTGGGACCCAAAACCGTGCAAACCATGACCATGGCTCGCCTCACACCTGAGGTGAGAAACAATGGTGCGACAGAATACCCGGCGTCACATCTTTACCCCGGGCAGTCCTTTGGTCTGGGCTTTGGCGTGATTACTGACCCGGCGCAATCACAGGTCATCTCGTCGAAGGGCGAGTATTCCTGGGGTGGCATCGCCAATACCAAATTCTGGATTGATCCCGAGGAAGATCTGATCGTTATCTTTATGACCCAGATTATGGGCTCACCGCACAGTGATCAGCACCGCTTCAACCTTAAAGTGGCGACCTATCAAGCCCTCACTACATTGGGGCCGTCACAGGGGCAGTGACCGAAGACTGGCGCGGCGCACAAAGACCAATCCGTAGACTGCCGCATAAATCCCAATCACCGTCAGGCCAACCCACTCGATCTTAAAAGGCGTGAACTGAAAGGCGAGCAACAAGACATACAGGATCAACCAGTTCGACGCGATATAACGGCCCGTGCCCAAGCGCTCTACTGTAAGACCCAAATTCTGGGTGTAGAGCCGGGTAAGAGAATCGAGGGAGTTCACTACAAACAAAATGCCGATACCCATCATCGCCCAGCTCATTGGGCCCGCTATGGAGACTGCGTTGGCGAAATACCAGTACAACACCGAGAACCAGAGCGCGATGGGAATGGAAGGCACAACCAACAACAAGACGAGTAATTGCCCCGTGCTGATGCCCCCCACAAAACGCGACACAAACTGGCCGATCATAATGCTCCAAGCAAACCACCAGAACAGGTAAAAGGCGTGATAATCGTTGACCGGCAATACAAACTGATTGAGCTGGCCAAAGTAATCACCCAATAACCTCGCCGATACCAGCAACCCTGCCCCGCCCATGTCCGAGGCCAAAAAGGCTCCGGCAATCAATGCAAAAAACAGAGCGCTTGAAATCAAACTGAGCACTTTTACAAAGCGAATTTGCGTACTGGAAATGACTGCCACCAATACGGTTGCAGCAACCAGTGCAAATCGCACCAGGTCGGGAATACCTGCCACGTAATCGGGAAGATAGTGCAAAAACAGATACCCGGTAAACGCACAGGTTCCCACAATCGTGAGGTTATTGATCAGCTTGATCAGGGGGAGTTCAAACAGTTGAAGTTTCGGCTCGATGACGCAAAAGTAGAACGTCGTTAGAAAGTAAAACCCCCATACGAGGAACCCCCAAAAACCGAACTCGAGAGCAAGGGGGTTGGCGAAGGTGTAGTCCGGCTCGGTCGCGAACATTTCAAAGTCCACCATCGGGAACATGATCAATCCCACGTCGAGCCCCGAGGTAAACAAAATTGCCATGAACGTCACCAGAGGAATCGGTGTCGCGCCGCTGATTCTCAACTTCCGGTAACGGATAACGATAAACAGTGAAGTCAACAATGTGATGACAATCGCAGCGGACAAAATGGCGTTCATCGCAAGTCTCGCTTCAGATTAAACGCGCAGGGCCTGGGGGTATCGATCTGACGGGATCACCCTCTCTCTGCCGAGTGCGCCACTCGGGTGCGCTCCACACCGAGACGTCTTCTTTCAAGGGCTCTCTGCCCAAAATTAAATCAGCCGCACGTTCGGCGACCATGATCGTGGGCGCATTAAGATTGCCGTTGGGAATAGTGGGAAAGATAGAGGAATCCACTACCCGGACTCCGCGCAATCCACGCACTCGGCACTCTGGATCGACCACGGCCTGCTCATCCTCCTCGGCACCCATGCGACAGGTACAGGAGGGATGATAGGCCGTCTCAACATTCCGGCGAACCCACGCATCAACCGCCGTATCATCCGATAGATCAATGCCCGGCTGAATCTCCTCGGCTCGGTATGTATCCATCGCTGGCTGCTGAAGAATTTCTCGCGTCAGCCGCAGGCAACTCCGCCAGTCTGCCAAATCCTTTTCGGTTGACAGATAGTTGAACTGTATCAGAGGCGGACGCTCTGGCTCTGGTCCGGAGATTCGCACATGGCCCCGACTGTCGGGTTTGTTGGGGCCAACATGAACCTGAAAACCGTGCCCCTCGAAGGCGGCCCGACCGTCATAGCGGATAGCAGCAGGCAGAAAATGATACTGAATGTCTGGCCATTCAATGCCGGCCCGGGACCGAATAAAACCGCAGGATTCAAAATGATTGGTTGCACCAAGACCGGTCTTGGTTAACACCCACTGCGCGCCAATCCGAAACTTGGCAAGCAATCCGAGGTGTCCGTTCACGGTGATGGGCTTTCGACACCGGTACTGAAAATAAACTTCCAAATGGTCCTGCAAGTTCTCCCCCACACCCGGCAAGTCGTAACGAACAGGTACCCCGGCAGAGAACAACGCGGACATGGGCCCCACACCGGAGCGCTGTAGTATGGCAGGAGAGCCGATTGACCCCGCGCAGAGAATGACCTCCCGTTGCGCGTTGACCCTGAAATCCTGCCCGTCCCTGCGATACTGCACGCCTGTGACCCGCAGCCCCGAAAAGGCGAGCTTGTTAACCTCGACCTTGGTCAGGATGGTGAGATTGGGTCGCAGCCTGGCGGGCTCGAGATATGCCAAGTCTGTGGAGCAGCGCTCGCCGTTACGCACTGTCATGTGCATCGGCCCAAACCCTTCCTGACGATAGCCGTTGTAGTCGTCGGTGACACCATATCCGGCCTCTCGGCCGGCATCGATAAACGCTCGATACAGCGGGTTGCGCATGTTATTCCCGTTGCAGGTATCGACCGGGCCCGACCCACCGCGGTAGGTGTCTCCTCCACCCATCCAGCGCTCTGCACGCTTAAAATAGGGCAAACAATCGGCGTAACTCCATCCGGTAGCGCCGGCGGTCACCCACTCTTCGAAATCCTGAGGGTGGCCCCGGACATACACCATGCCATTGATTGCTGACGAACCACCCAGGACTCTGCCACGGGCGCAATCCATTCTGCGACCGTCAAGATACGGTTCAGGTTGCCCCCAGTAACCCCAGTTATATCGCGGCGTATTCATCGGAATAGAGAGCGCAGTCGGCATTCGGATGAATAAACTGCGATCGTCAGCACCTGCTTCGATCAACAGCACCCGGTTGGCCGGGTCGTGACTGAGCCGGTTGGCCAACACGCATCCCGCGGACCCGGCACCGACAATAATGTAGTCATACTCGTTCATGGCGCTACCCCTAATCGATAAAAGACCGGCCGTCCAGTTGACTTGCAATGGCTTCCGGGATCGTAATCCCCATGTGTTGGGCGATGGAAGGATAGATGTCCACCATT
>Ga0181603_10003130_pt1 | contig 12636 bp, 7 predicted proteins | sample 041ome_13_FD_148633 | JGI IMG/M metagenome (GOLD analysis project Ga0181603, IMG submission 148633) | Coastal salt marsh microbial communities from the Groves Creek Marsh, Skidaway Island, Georgia - 041409US metaG (spades assembly) | ecosystem: Environmental > Aquatic > Marine > Intertidal zone...
ACTAAAGGTTCCGACTGCTTCGAACGACTCTGGAGGAGTCGACGTCGTCTTTGGAGAAGGAGAGGAGAGCGTACGCGTCGGAGGCGACGAAAATGGAACGGGAGAAACGAGAGGTGCTTTTGCGGACGAAGGAAGCGATGGAAGAGGCGAAAAAAGCGAGGGAAACGGAAGAGCGAGCGAACGAGGCAAAAGAGAAAGAAATGCAAACGGAGATGGATCGGTTGAAGCGAACGCTGAGAGATTTTGAGAGGACGAAGGAAAACGAGATGGACGCGGTGGAGAGGCGGTGCGTGGATGCGGTCAATAGGGCGAAAGAGAGGGAGTTGAAGATTGAAGAAGCGTGCGAGGAAAAGTTGAAAAGGATGAAGGAAGAGAAACGCAGAGATCTGGAAGCGATTGCGATGAAACACAACCTAGAGATGGAACACGTGCGATCGAAGCTCGGCGAGATGAGCGAGGATGAATCCGAGATTCGGAAAAAAATGAGAGAGATGGAAAGCGAGCTGGAGAAAGCGAGACGAGACGCGCGACGAGCGAAAGAGGAGAAGGAAAAGTTGAGAGAACAAGCCGGAATGGCGAGGAAAAAGTTAGAGGAGTTGATGGAAACGATGAAAGCGAGAGATGCTAAACGAGATGCAGACGTTGAATTGCTTCGAGAGGAACACGGAAGACGCGAGGAAGAGTTTACGGAAACGATGGAAGCGAACAAAGTGAAACGAGATCAAGAAATCGAGAAACTTTTGGAGCAAAGGGAACGAGATGCTCAGACAATCGCGCGGTTGGAGAAACGGGTACAAACAGCAGAGACGGCGTCTATTGCGGTCAAGTTTTTGTGTGAAGAAGCGCAAAAAGCCATCGAAGACAGTGAAATTGCTGCGGCGTACGCCGAGAGAAGAGCCGCGAGGCTCGCCAGCGGATTTGGCTCCTCCTCTTCCTCGGACGTGTCATCGTCTTCAGATGAAGAGGATGAGAAGGAGAAAGAAGGAAGTAAATTGAAATTTAGAAAACGCGCCGATGCGGCTAATCTTCGTTTGGAACGCTCGTTGCGAGACGCGAGAGCGACGTTGCGCGAGTGCATCGAGCGCAAGAAAACCATGTTGTTAGAAAGCGAGTACGACGAAGTCAACGACGAAAACGATGAAGCGTCGTTCGAGGAGAAAAGGCGAGAGCTCTTTGCATTTAACGTCGTCAAGAACGTCGCAGATATCCGCGTTTCTTTTCTCACGCGCGCTATTGCGAGCGTTCGATTGTCGCGCCGATGCGGCGCGCTCGAAGGATTGATAGCCGGTCGAGCCGATCGAACAGTCGACGAAAACGAAGACGAAGTAGAAAAAGTAGAAGAAGAAGATTATTACCGTTCGATGAACAATACCATAGACACGATCGAGGAAGAAGACTATGATAATTATGAGGATGAGGATGAGGACGACTTCAAAGACGAAGAATACGTTAGCTGGTACTAGGTATGTATTTTTAAATTTATAGAATTCTGTACTATTTTACGCTTGTTGATGTTGATGTTGTAATTTTTCTCTGCGCTCTCGCGTCGCTCTCGCGCTTTCGAGCAACGCCATCGCGCTCGCTTCTATATCCATCAGTTTTTCTTTCAACGCGTTTTGTTTGAACTCTCTGGATTCGCGCGTCGTTGGCACCGTCGAAGAAGGAGCGCCTTTCCTTGGCGTGGCGTACGGTGACGTTCTCGTCGCGCTCCGTTTCATCTCGAGTTTAGCCTCGAGCGCGATGCACGCATCTATGGTTTCCCGGTACGACCGATCTAAAGCTGAAAATCTACTGCTACTTCTATTGTTGTTATTGGCGTCAGAGTTCTCGTCGTCGCGCCTATTCTTGTTGTTCGTGTTATCGGCGCCAAAAAACGTAGTCGTTCTTCTCGGCGACTTCGAGGTCGTATTATAATTTGTCAACTTCAAATTTCTCGCGTTTTGCTCGAAATCGACGTCGAAATCCCACGAACTCGCGGTTGATTTCGGGCCACTTTCCTTGTCCTTTGCTTTCTTTTTGAGCGGAGACGATGACGACGACATCAAAGCTGCGACGGCTGGTGTTCTGCTGGATTGCCACGCGTCTTTAGCCTTCATCTCCATGGCGCGTTGCCGCCAAACGCGAAAGGCTGCCCGCAAGCGTCTCGACTCGTTTTCTTCGATAAACGCGGATTTCAGCGCCAACAAAACCCCATTTCTTTTCGCACTTTCTTCGCGCCATCTTTGAAACACGACGCTTGCGACGCGTTCGAGAAAATTGCGCCGCTGAAAACGTTTTGCCGCTTGAACTATGGCTATGCCCTCCGGCGTCCCGTAATGAGTCTCCGATTCATCCGCAATCGCACGTTCCACGACCGCGCGTTTCATTTGCTCTATTCTTGTTTGTTTTAACATCTTCACGCGTGCATTCCACGCTAGTAAGCAATCTTTTTGTAGTTGCGTTTGTTGCTTTCTATATTTCTGCGCGATGAACTTCTCCGTAAGTGCCAATCGATTTTTGCAATCTTCGGCTGAGCGTTTCCACGACATAAACACGGCTCGTAAAACTTTGACGCGATGCTTTTCCTCTCTTTGCCGCGTGAAAGAACGTCTTTTTTCCGTGAGTGCTTTCCAATTGGCAAACGGCTGCACGAAATGTCGCTCGTAGTGGTTTTTCGTCTTCAACGTCCTCACCAACGTTTCGTCGCGTTTCTTCTCCGAGACGGCTAATGTTCGCCACGCTCTGAAAACCTCGCGCATTTTCGAACGTTCGCGGAAAAGAATTGCGCGGTCTAACTTGCGCTCTTGGCTTAACGCTTTGCGGCGCGCAACTGTTTTCTGATGCCAAAACTGAAGCGTTTCTTTCAGGATTTTTGAGTCGTATTTTTGTGTCGCGTCGTTTTCGAGCATTCGAAACCGTTTTTCCTCGTCCGAAACCATCTTCCATTGCGAAAACGTTCGCTTGAGCAACTTTGGTCTCACTCTCGTTTCGAAATGCAATTCAGCTTTCCTCGGTTTCTCTTCTCTTTGTTTTCTGGTTTCGTTTCGCCAAACATGAAACGCTTTTCCGACTTTCTTGGAGGATATGCGCGATATTGCTCTGGCCTGTAAGTTGGTCACGATCTTCGAACGCTTCGCGTGCGTTCGCATCTGTTCGAACGCTTTCTCTTGCAATCGCGCGTTTCTAAACGCGTCCGCTTTCTTTTTGTTGCGCATCCCTATTTCATGTTCTTTGACAAACACGTCTTTGAAGATACGTTTTTGCATCCGAAATTGTTTCGCTCGAATGTGATTTTCCAAGCGGCGTTCCAACGCTCGATCCTTTTCGCGTTCTTCTCGACTCATTTTGGCGGCTTCTTGCCACGCTCGAAAGGCGCTCTCAATCACGCTCCTTCGTTTTTTGAGCAATAAAAATCGCAACGTCCGCTTCGCTCGCTTCGCTTCCATCGTTTGTTCTCGCCATCTCGTGAAAAATTTACGCATTAACCTCTCCTTCTTTTCCTTCTCCATGGCTCCGACTGCGCGTTCCGTCAACCTCTCCTTCCTCTCTTCGTACGTCTTCCTCCCTTGTTCTTCTTTCAATTTCAAAAGCGCAATCTCCGCTTCAAACTTCTGCTTCGTCTCCGCGTCCCGACTAGCTCGTTCTGTGGCCACTCGCAATTTCTCGTTCTCGTTCGCCTTTGTAAACTCGTCCAACTCTGCCTCGTGCGCGTCCGCGATCCGCTTCTCCTCTTCTTTCCATCGCTCTTTTTCTTCCTCGAATTGCCTTCGCAACGCCTCCAACTGCTCATTTAACGCGCTCACCTCCCTATCCGTACCTTCTCTGTCGTTCCTCTCTTTCTTCCTCTCTCTCGCTTCCCTCCGCCATCTCTCGAACATCTCCCGCTGCAACATCCCCGCTCTCCTCTCCGTCGCTAATCCCAACCGCCGCTTCAACCGCTTCGTCCGCGAAGCTTCGCTCCTCCACGCGTCAAACGCCCTTCTCAAATATCTCAACCGTAAACCTTCCACTTTTGATTTCAAACGCGCGCTTTGCGCTCGCGTCCTCGCCACCTCTTTCTTCCACGTCGAGAAACACTCTCGTTGGTACTTCATCGCCTTGCCGTGTAAGGCTAATTTCAACGCGTCGCGCCGTTTCTGCTCCAGGAGCATTTCCAACAGCAATCTCTGCTTTCTCGTTTCCGCGTGCTTCCGCCAGATTTGGAAGGTTAACAGCAGGAGGAGTTTGTTATCTTCTTCTTCGCTCTTACTGTCGCTGCTGTTGTCGACGTTGTTTGTGTTCTTCTCGTTCTCATTTGTCGTCGTTGCCGTCGTCATCATCGCTTCTTTGATAAACTTTTTATTCTCTCCTTTCGAAAAGCGCGATGATGTTTCCCCTAACAGACAACTTAAATGGAACGAACTTCTTTATGCGATTAAATATACTCTCTAACGATTTAAAACATGAGTATATATATATTAGTTAGTGTGCGAGAAGACGTTATATTCTTGAGCTGATTTTGATGATTGTTATGCGAGCTTTGTTTATGTTATCGCGGTGAAAGCGAGAACAACATCTTCTCTCTCGACCGAAAATGTGAGTGAGGATGAAAAGGAAACGGTTGGAAGGTTGCGTTGATCTGCTTTAGGGTTTCAATTTGAGAAGCTCTGTTCCGTCGTACAACGAAAGGTGCGCGCGTAGGTGGGTGAGCACGGCGATTATTCGATATATTATTATTATTACAAAGCGATAAAGTCGTCCTTGGTATTTTCCAACGCGATGAGAACTTCGTTGCGTCTTTGCAACGGGTTCGTGAACGGGTCGTTGTATTGCGCCAACTCGACGAATTCGTCGCCCGAGCGAGGGAGGAATGTTACCTTGGACGTAGATTCTTCTTCCCTTTTCATGGCTGCTCGCAATTTCGATTCCGTCTCGTCCGTGATTTCCTTGTTCGCGATGCCCGAAAAAGACATCACGGCGACGAGAAAGCTCTCGCGGTCTCTCACCTGTACGGAACCGTCCACCGGTTTCACCTCGCTCGAACTCTCCTCCACGACGAATTGCATCTTTTGATTCTTGTTTGAAAATACCGGCGTCGTCATCTCCATCTTTTCGTTTCTCTCGTTTTTGCCGAAAATATACCCAGCTAAGCGATTAAAAGCCTGCCCGGCTTCGCTATCTTCCATCTTCGCGCTCCCGGTGTTTGAGTTCAAACTCGTCTCGGCGACAAAAAATTTCTCGTACTCTCTCACCTCGAAATCCCTATACCTCCTCAACGTCACGTATTTCGGCGTCTTCAAATTCTCTGGCGTCTTTGCAAAGTTAAACACTTGCTTCAAAACCTCCGCGACTGCCTCTGGACTCAAATACGTCTGGTTTTCGATGCTATCCCACGTGTCCACGTGCTTCACGCACTTGTGCGGGAAACGCTCGTCCATCTCCATGATGGATCTCCCGGTGAACGTCAGCTCCGGATTCCACACGAACGGAAACGAAGGTAAATACATCTTCATCGTCCACCTCGTCGTGATTTCGTAATCGTTCGTCTTCTCGATCGAATGCATCGTGTATATCGGTTTAAACACATTTTTCAACATCTGGATGTTAAAGTTGTAACCGCTAAAACTCGTGTATTTAGAGAGGGGATCGGTAAAAGTCACCTCCGGCGAGTACAAGTTCGGATCGATCCCAACGTCGTCGAATAAGTGCGACAGATCTTCCGTCAAGTCTTTTTTCAGCTTCGAGAGCGTTTCGCCGGTCAAACCTCTCTCCGTTTCTTCTTTTTTCTGTGCGGTCTCTCCGTCGACGTCGACGTTGGTCTTTGAAGCGAGTCGGCTGAGATTTACGCATCTTCTTCCTCTTCTTCTCTCTGTCTTTGCGCGCATTCGTCGACGAGTGGGAGTGGGAGCGAAAAAAGACGACGTGCACGAAGACGAACAAGACGCGGAGAAGGACGAGCGCATTTTATGTGAGCGTATGAATATATATATATCGTGTAGGTATCGCGCAAGATTAATGGAAAAAAACTCCGGTGCGTGTCATTTTAGGGAAAAAATATCTCAACGCTCTCAACGACGTCAGAAAAAAGCCGCGCGCGCGCGGCTGCGGTAAAGCGGATTTAAAAAAGAGAAGAGATGAAAAGCGAAGAACGACGGGAAGAGAAGAGCAGCTCGTCGTCGTCGTCGTCGTTTTTGATGAAACAGTCGTCTTCGTCTGGAGGAACGGGACACTACGGGAGAGTGTTTTCGATGAGCTTTTCGCCTCCGTTTTACGTCGACGATGATGCCGACAAAGAGTCGAATCCCCTAACAACAACAACAACAACAACAACAACAACGCGCTTTGTTAGGAAAATGAAACGACGAAGAAGACTTTTAGCGACGAGCGGAGAGGACGATTGCTGCAGATTGTGGACGACCACCGAATGGTGTCATTCTGGTGATTGCGATGACGAGAAAGAAGGAGAACAGCAAGTGCTATTGGAACCGAAACCGTACGGTTTGAGCGTTTTGAGAGGCCACTCGGACGCGGTGTTGAAGTGCGCTTTCGGGGCGAGCAGCAGCGCGCGCATTAACGACGATGAGAATGACGACGAGGACGAGGACGACGGAGAGAAGAGTTCTTCGCGTTTGTCATCGTTTGTGTTAGCGACCGGGTCGTCAAACGGCGAAGTTTTTTTGTGGCGAGTCGTCTGTCAAAGCGGGAAGGAGAAGGACGAGGAAGGCGGCGACGGGCTGTTGGCGAAGTTTAACGCGAATCGAATGAGGGGAGGGGAAGGAGGAGGAGAAGAAGAAGACAGCAACAACAACGAAGTGTACGGGTTGAAATTTTTAGGCGCGAGGGATCAGTACTTAGTCATAGCTACGGACGCGGAGTTGATTGGCGTGGAAGTGACCAGGAATGTAAGCGAAGACGGTTCGTCATCGGTGGGGGAGTTGAAGGAGATTGCTCGCGTACCGATTGGATTCGCGTTGAACGAAAGTGAAGGCGGTGCCAACAGTCAACGAGGTAAATTCGATATAGCGTACGCGTTTGCAATGGACGCATATGCAATGAATAGTAGATATAGTAATAGCACCATCGACGACGAAATGGGAGACAAACACATTTTGTCGGTTGGATACTCAAACGGCACGATGCGCATGTACTGTTTCGATGCTAAAGCACGAGAGTTTTATCTCGTCGGGGAGAATGCGAGCGTTTTTGACGACACTAACAGTAGTACTGGTCGGAAGAATATGGCGTGCACGTCGTTAACTTTCGTGAACCCAGCCGTAGGAATGGAACTCGAACAGTTTCCGAACGTGGTGTTGTGTAATCGCTTTGGCATCCTCGCAATGTCAGACGCGAAAAATTGGATCGAGAAGACAAAACCGAGAATGAACATGCAAACTGATTTCGCGTTAACGCACGCGATGGCGGATGTTGGAAACGGATTCGTCGCGTGTTGCGGTCGCATGAAGGAGCACAATAGGAACGGAGTAGCTCTGTTCGACGCGTTCGATGTGCAAAGAGGGTCGATGTTCTTGAACGCGAGCGAAATGATGGGCGAGCACGCGTCCAAGTATCCTTTGTTGTGTGTGGGAGGTTTCGCGGAAGATGTCGTCGAAGAGGAAGCAGAGGAGGAGGAGGAGGAGAGTAATAGACGAACTAGAATAACCGTAGTCGCTGCAGGCGGAATGCCCGCAAAATTAGTGAACGAGAATTTCTCGAGTAGGAACAACGCGAAGAGTTTAGGATTTAGCTTGGCGAAATTGAAAGTAGGGGTAGGTGTCGGAAAGGCGGAAGAGGATACGAAGACTTCGCGACTCTACGTGTGGAATTTTGTAATTTAAGATCAAAAGAAACTCTAGTTACACATAAGTTTATACATACACTGCTTGAATACTGGTAATTAACGCGCTACTACTTTATCGAGCACTTCGCACTGCTTTTTGAAATCTACGAGCTCGTGCGCGGCAGCCCAACCGCCAGCGGCTACGGCCGGAAGCCCGGGGCCTGGGAAGCGCGAATCCCCTACTAACAACAATTTTTTCAAATTACTCTTCGCGGAAGTAACAGGAACTGCGCCCGCACCGTCTTCGCCAGACTCTTTTTTCTTTATCCACCCCGTACCGCCGTACGTGCCTTGAGAGTTTTCTCTTCGTAAAAAGCGCGCTTGCGTGAGAGGCGTCCCAACCATCTCAATTTCCGCACGGCTTTTCAAATCTTCGACAGTGATGTTATTCAGCGCTTTCGCGACCGCTTGATACAACACTTCGCTTCTCTCTTTCTTCAATTTATTGTATTCTTCAGAGTTATACTTTACGTTCTTCCAAAGCTCTAAAGGCTCGTTACCGGGCGTATAGGCGTGTATGACATGTTTCCCTTCTGGCGCCATGGACGGATCTTTAATCGAAGGGATCGAGACGAGAACTAGATTTTGCTCCGCATCCACGCCTTTGTCCCAATCACCAACCCACACGTGGTGCATTTCCAGAGTTTCTGCGTCCGGTAAATTCGTGGCGTCTATGCCAAGGTGCAAATGCATGAAGGATTGGCAAAATTCGACGTCATCATCGACTATTTTCTCGCTTTTCGTTGATCCAGTCGTCGCCGACGACGCGTCGCGAACGCTTTGTCGCCTCCCTTCCGAGCAATCTTTCAAAAGCGCCTCGGTATCCCAAATCGTCGCGTTTGAAATCACCGCTTTCCTCGCTCTTAAAATCTTTTTCTTTCCGTCTCTTTTTTTCGTCACGATCCCAGTCACCTCTTCTTCTTCATCTCCGTCTTTCTTCTCGACTAGAATCTCTTCGCAGTGCGTTCGCAAGCGCAAATCCCCGCCGTATTTCTCAAATCCTCTCACCAAGCAATCTACGAGCGCACCGGATCCGCCAATGGGAAACTCTAGAGCAGCGTCAGGAGCGTACCAGTCCGCAAACATGTAACCAATTTCCGCACCCATCGTAGCTTTGGACTTACCTCCGGAAAGCAAGAAGCAGAGCAAATCCATGTAATCTCGAATAAACTTCGAGTTGATGTCATTCTTATCTAGAAACGTTTCGTAATCCGATAAAATCGCGTTCAAACTCGGCATCGACTTCACCAAACCTGGAATAAATCTCGCTAAAGTCCACGCCGCGTACGCATCCGTCCTTACTGCCGCTGGCGGTAACGCCGCACTCGCCTGCGCCAACGGTTCCATCTTTTCTTTCAATTTTCGCCAATCTGCGACGGCTTCCGCGTCGTAATATTTCTCCAAACACTCGATGAACTGATCGTTTCCAACCTCAGTAACGAACGTCGCCTCCGGAAAATGCACTTTCCACGTGTTGTATCGTATACATTTCAGCGGTTCATCGATCGCGTGTAAAATCTGCCCGAGCGGGTTGCTCGTAGGGTATTGGGACAGTCCAGTATAAAGGCTGGGCCCGCTTTCAAATGTGTATCCGTTTCTCTTGAATTCGTGCGCCGCACCGCCTGCGTGTTCGTGACTTTCGACGACGACAACTTCTAATCCATATTTAGCCAGTAATGCTGCGGCAGAGAGGCCTCCAATACCGGACCCAATGACGACGACGTCGAAGGTTTCTTCTTCTTTTTCTTCTTCTTCGGTGGTGACGTTTGATGACGACGACGACGACGACGTCGTCGCTTTTGGTCGATCTATGCGTCGCCGTCTCTTTTGCTGAAAAGAAGAAGAAGAAGAAGAAGAAGAAGACGAACGAAGAGCAGAGGCGCGATTTTGATGAGGACGCGTTTGTGCGCGAGGTCCCGCGCACAGCTGCGAAGACATGATGTGTGATTTGTTTGTGCGTATCTAAATGCCGGATTAGTGTGTCTATTATTCTGGATTTGTGAGCACTTTTACGCGCGTTTAATCTACCATCATCACACGAATCTCTCTCTCTCTAATCATCATCACGATCATTTAAACAACGAGGAAACGTCGTCTTTGATGCTCTCGTCAGCATCGTCGTCGTCACCGGAGGAAGAAGAAGACGAAGACCCGAAGAGCGTGGAGGGCGCTTTCTTTTTCTTTGCCTTCTTCGTCTTCGTCTTCTTGTTCTTCTTCTTTTCGCTCTCGCTCTTTTCGTCGTCCTTGGTGGCGTCGTCCTCGTCTTCGTCTTCGTCTCCGAAAAGGCCTCGCAAGCGGTCTTTTTTCGTCTTTTTCTTTTCTTCTTTCTTCGCGTTCTCGTTGGCTGCTTTCACAGTTTTCTTTTTCTGCTTTGGCTTCTTCCCGAAAATGCTCACGTCTTCGTCCTCTTCGCTACTCCTTCTATCGCTATCGCTAGTACTACTACTACTACTCGTTCGTATTCTTCCTTCACCAAACAGCATCGAGGCAGGTTCATCGACACCGATATCGCTATCGTCGTCGTCGTCGTTTTCAGCACTCAATAAATCATTCTCTGAAGTTAGGGAAGAAATGCTGCTCTTTTTCTTCTTCTTCTGCTTCTTCGCGTTCATTTTCTTCTTCTTCTTTTTCGTCGATTCGGCGAGCAGCAACACTTCCTTTGCGAACCGCTCGCGCATCTCCTCGATGGTTTCGTCTTCCTTTTTTTCCTTCTTTTTCAGTGCTCCTCCGGTTGCTTTTCGTTGATTTTGCATGAGTTTTTCTCTCCTTCGCCTTGTTCTGCGCGCTTCGATACTTCTTCTGCCTACCGTATCTTCGTCGTCGCTGTACGAATCCTCTTCCTCTTCTTCACTTTCCTCCTCCTCCGCTGAAGAAGAAGATACCGAAGAGGATTCTGAAGTCGACGTTTCGCTCGACGTATCTTCCTCATCATCATCCGAGGAATCATCGTCCGTGGATGAAATGTACGGCCCAAACCTCTCTGGATTCGGGTTCACCGAGTTCGCTAACCCTAACGTCGAATCCTGGTAAAATGAAGCAGTTCCGACGATGTGAGGCAGCGGCCTCCAAAACACGTTCCCGGTCAACTTCACGTCGCCGCGATGATTGTTCCCAAGCCACCGTTTTTCGGTTTTTTCGATCGCTCGAGAGAGATGATCGTTTCGTTCTCGTTTTCTGAGCTCTCTGCGTTCGTTTCGCCGCCTGTTATTCTCCTCGTCATCGTCATCCGTCGAATCCCCTAATCGCCCGGCGCCTCCTCCTCTTTCCTCAACTGTCTCCTCTTCGCTCTCTTCTTCTTCTTCTTCTTCATCCGATGAAACGTCTTCAACTTTTCTCTCCACGCCAATTGAACTCCCCATCCTCCCCAGACCAATCTTACACGCGTTCAAACGCACGTTGACCTTCTCTGAAATCGAGTGCAAGTGTTTCATTTTCAACTCTAAACTCGAGGATTTCTCGTGCGTGATGTCTTCGTGAATTTTGTGTAGCAGTTTTAGGAGTCTTTTGTCGTGCGCGGAGGACCAATTATTGCTGGCGTCTTTTAGGAGCGAATTGATCAGCGAGTGGATGGGAGAGCAGGAGGAGGAGGAGGAAGTCATCGTCTCTGGTGGCGGTGGTGTTCCACAAAGGGAATACTTATATCCCCAAGTTTTTAAGCGTTTCTTCTTTTGTGGGGAACGCGGGGTAAACAAGAGTCACACACAAAAAACGTGCGAAAGTAAAACTTAGTATTACGACATCTGGCAGCATTAATTATTTACAACGTTTAGAATATCCTCTCCGTCGACAAACTCTTTGATCCTCTCCGCTACGCTATCGATTAACCTCTGTCTGGTTTCTACTCGCTTCCATCCGATGTGTGGGGTGAGCGTCACGTTGTCGTCGAAGATGTTTTCCGGATTCCACAGCAACGAACCGTCGTCCGGAGGCTCTTTGGTTTGGACGTCTAGACACGCGCCGGCGATTTTCTTTTCCTTCAATATTCGTATCAGATCGTCTTCGTTACATATGGCCCCGCGAGCGGTGTTTATTAAATAACTCGTCGGTTTCATCAGCGATAATTTCTCGTAATCCAGCATGCCTCGGGTGGAGTCGTTGAGCGGGCAGTGGATGCTCACAAAATCGGACTCCGACAATAACTCCTCTAAAGATTGATAGACGTCGTACAACTCCGTTTTCGTCTTCGCGGACCTAGAGTACACGTACGGTTTCATCCGAAACGCTTTCACCAATTCGCACACGCGTTTCCCGATCGTCCCTGCCCCACCAATCAAGCCGACTTTTTTACCTTCCAGCTCGAAGTGCGGCAAGCCGCTAAAGTTGGTAAAGTGTCGGCGTTCGCCGCGCTCCAACATCTTTTGCTGTTTAATCATGCTCGCGGAGGAGTTCAATATCGACGTGATGACTAAATGCGACATCGCTTCCGTGGAATATTCTGGCACGTTCGTCACTTGAATCCCTCGTTTCTTCGCTTTCTCCACGTCGATGTTGTTGAACCCGGTCCCAGCCTCGCAAATCAGTTTCACGCTTTCTGGCAGCATATCGACGTCTATTTCAATCTCTTTCGTGACTATGCAATTGTGACCGCGAGCGCGTTCGGCGACGACATCTGGCGTCGGCGAGGAATCCGCGTGCGCGGTTAAGCTGTTACTATTGTTCTCTCCCGCTGCTGCATCGCCACCTCCACCAACACTCAACCCGAGCGCGCGGGAGATGGAGTGCAAGTTGAGTTTCTTATCGAAATCGAGTCGACCGGCGTTGACGATGCAGACGTTCGCTATCCTTCTTCCCGAAGAAGACATCTCTATTTTTTGTCGCGCGCGCGCGGAAGATTCAGTCCA